>SDBV01012099.1_pt1 | contig 11091 bp, 9 predicted proteins | sample 2277081 | NCBI WGS metagenome assembly SDBV01 (sample SAMN10402039, study PRJNA504765) | marine sediment metagenome | isolation source: marine sediment core GS10_PC15, 223 cmbsf | place: Arctic Ocean: Southern Knipovich Ridge | collected 2010
TTGGTATTATGTCAACCCAAATTCTGTTACGGATCTCGTTGGTAATCCCCTTTCACTTGCTCCTTATACCGGATGGCGCACCCGCAGCCTCGTGTACGAGGACATGATGCAATTCTTATTCCCTGCGGGAGAGGACACGATTGACTCCGTTTCGTATGGGCGTGGCCTCCAGAGCCTTGCGCAACTGTTTGAGGATCGCCTCGCTGATGAGCTCGATTTGATCGACTGCCGCGGGGTCATCCGGGTGAACCGATGCAAACGGAATTATGCGCTCCGAGGCGATGCTTCCGGACCACCTAAGGATCGGCTCGAACTGGCTGGGCTTGGTTGCTATCGAAGAAACCACCGCACGCTCGATGCCGTATCTGTCCATTGAGCCCAGAACAGTCGACAGCTTGCCATCCAGGCAGGCCGTGACATCCGCCTTTTCCTCGAGCAGCGGGATAGCCCTCTCCGCCAGGGCATCGGGAAAGGCGTGGACGTGAAAATCTATTGACTTCATAAACGCTAAAATTATACGATCGCCTCTGAATCGTCAAAGCACGTCCGTCCGAAGCCCGGATCCTGACTGCGGGCACGTCATGGTGATGTTCAATGACGGGCTAAAAGCGCTTCAGCAAACCGAGAGCCGAGAACCGGACGGGAGGAACTATGGCAAAGATGGCATTCGGCCGGCTCGAGATCGATCCCCGCACGAATCCGGCCGTTCTCGATACGGCCACGTGGGACCCGGAAGGCGCCTGGCGCCGCATTCGATCGATTGGCCCCGCTTATTGGGCCACACTGGCCAAATCCGCCCTTTCTACAGGCGCGCTCCCCGTGGCGCAGGGCTTCACGCCTTTTCGCGGCTCATGTGCCGCTGACGGCGCCGGGTTCACCATGCTGGCGGAGTTGGCCGACTACCAGTGCGTGTTCATCCGGATCGGAAAAGGAGAGGCGGAGACGGTGATGGGTGAACCCTTTGACAACCCACTCACCGTGCCTGGCGGCATCCATGACGGGCCGGCGGTCGCCATGTACAAAGCCGATGACGCCGTGATCGACAGGTTCGTGCGCCTGCTCCACGGCGGCAAGAGGCCGCGCGCCATGGGCGGGGTTCCGCGGCTGGGAATCGGAACCCGCATGTCCACATCTCACTGGCCCGGCATCTGGCGCGCCATGCAGCGGGGCGGGTTCGCCGCCAATGCAATCCAGAACTCCCTGCGCGAGCTCAACCTGCTCAAGGAGCTCACCGCCGGCCTGCCTCCAAAGGAGAACTACCAGTTCAGCTTTGGGTCCATCCAGGAAGGCCACACCGGCAGCACCTTCGAAGGGCTGTGGACTTACGGAGTGCTCGATGCTCTAAAATCCGACACGTTCCCGCGGTACGGCGCCGACGCGGACCACATAATGGTCAAACGCGGCACAGCCGGTCTCGAGAGAGCGCGTCAAATAATCGAGGCCGCGCGCTATTACTCCTTCTACACCCTGGATGTGTCGGACCTGCTCGACTACGAGGCACTGTCGGCCAGTCCCCCGGCCGGCAGCGACGAATACTTTGCGCGAGAGGTCGAGCAGGAAGGCCGGCGTCGCGAAATCGCCGAGTATCACGCCCGGCCCAAGCGCATCGCCGGAGTGGATTACCATTTCGATCGCGAATCGATCGGTTTCCTGGCAGGCAAACACTGGAAGGCGCTGCATGCCCTGGAAGTACTGCACTCGGATATTCAGGGCCTCAAAAACGGCGAAGCCGTGGACATCGAGCTCAGCATCGACGAGAATCCTCCGGAAATCGAGACGTTCAACTGCCTCACCACCGAGGCGGAGCTCGTGTTTCTGCTGGAGGAAGTAAAGAGGCGAGAGCTGTCGATCACCCATGTAGCCCCGAACTTCGGCGTGGAAAAGGGGGTCGACTACCGCTGTCCCGACGGTCTGGCAGGGTTGGAAACCCGCACCCGCCGCCTGTTCCAGATTGCCGGCCATTACGGAGCGTTTCTGGACTGCCACTCCGGCGACGACCTGCAACGTGAGACGCGCCGAACGTTCTGCCGCGCCACGGGAGGGCAGATCCATTTTAAAATATCGCCGTCTCTGCAGGTGCTTTTCGGCGAAGTCCTGGCCGATCTGGCACCCGAGAGTTTTCAATTCTGGTGGGACGATGCTCTGGCTTACGCCGGCCGCGAAGCCCGGGCCGGGTCCGCTTTCGCCGCGCAAGCCTTGAAGCAATACGAACGCGCAACTGACCCCGCCCCTTCGGCCAGGCACGCGGTGTTCCATCATTTCAACTTTGCCACCGTCGGCCGGCGCGGCCAGGACGGGCAGTTTCTCAATCGGCATCGATTCTACACGCTGCCGGGCCAGGTCTACAGCGAGTACGAGAGACGTTTGGCGGATCACCTCTGTCTGGTGGCGCAGGACGTTTTGAACCCATGATCGACGCGATGCTCAGAGCATCGCCCCCAAGTGAGGATGACATGCAAAGACGCCTTTCCGGAAAAGTCGCCATAGTCACGGGCTCGGGTCGAGGCATCGGCAAGGCGGTGGCCCTGCGGCTTGCCAGGGAAGGCGCCGACGTGGTGGTAGCCGACATAGACGAAAAAGAGGCCGGCAAGACCGCCGCCGAAATCGAAACGCTGCAATGCCGCAGCCTTGCCGTCAGGGTGGATTTGGCTCGAGTAGCTGAGATCCAAAACCTGGTGGATGCAGCCTTGGGGCGGTTCCATCGCATCGATATCCTGGTAAACAACGCCGGTGTCGCACAGACCAAGCCTCTGCTGGAGATCACGCGCGAGGACTGGGACCGCGTCATGGACATCAATCTGCGCGGGCTCTTTTTCTGCATGCAGAAGGTGGGAGCCCAAATGATTGGCCAGATCCCGGAGGAAGTCCTAAAGAAGGGCAGGGCCGACAGGAGCTACGGAAAAATAGTCAACCTCTCTTCCATTGCAGGACGGCGCGGTCGGGACGTGCAGCCCCACTACGCCGCCAGCAAAGCGGCCATCATCAGCGTCACCCAATCAGCGGCGCTGGCCTTCGCGCCGTATAACATCAACGTCAACGCTATCGCTCCCAGCATAGTGCTGACCCCCATGTGGCAGCAGGTCGACCGTGAACGCAGCCGCCTGACCGGGGTCGAGCCCGGGTCGGCGACTGATTCCTACATCCAGCGCATACCCCTCCAGCGGCCGGGCACGCCGGAAGACATGGCATCGGCCATAGCCTTTCTGTGCTCCGAGGAAGCGGATTACATAACCGGGCAGACCCTCAACGTCGACGGGGGCTTCGAGATGGACTAGAGCAGGCAGTCTCACCCGGGCGGCCCCACTGTTTCAACATCCCCGGGCACGGCCCTTCCGGCGCGGCGTGCTCTGTCCGGCAATCGAATTTTTCACGAGAGGAAGGTACACTCCCTGGCAACCTTGAACGAAAGCGAATACGAGAGCGAAATCAACCGGCACAGGCGCTGGAATTTCTTCGTCAATGCGGCGGATCTGACGTCGGTCAACCTGGCCAAGAGCTTCATCTTCAGCACGACCGTGCTGACCCTTTATGCCAGTTACCTCACATCCTCCGGGCCGCTGATCGGCCTTATTCCCGCCATTCAGCAGGTGGGTTTCCTGCTGCCTCAACTGCTCACCGCCCGCAGGGCGGAAGGCCTGAGCCGCAAGCTGCCCTTCGTAGCCCGACTCAGCACGATGGAACGTCTACCCTATCTGTTCATATCCCTCGCCATTTTTCTGTGGCCCGGTGCCCCGCAATGGTTCGCCTACACCATGCTGGCGGTCAACATCGCGGTCGCATCGGGGAGCGCGGGACTCTGCACACCGGGGTGGAAGGCCATGCTGGGCAAGATCATCGACCCCAACCGGAGAGGCCTGCTCTTCAGCCTCGGGGTCGGGTTGGGCGGTTTTCTCGGCATCGGCGGGGCTCTGCTGGCGCGGCACATGCTCGACACCTTCAGCTACCCCTTTTCTTACGGGCTGTGTTTTCTGCTGTCGTTCCTGTTCCAGGTGATTTCCTGGCTATTCCTGATCCTGAATCGAGAACCCGCCAGAAAACCGAAAGTTGTGAGCCCTTCGGCCAGGCACTATTTTCGAGGGCTGATCCCGTTTCTCAAACAGAACCCCAACTTCTCATGGTACCTGGCCGGCTCGGTTCTGGCGATCTTCGGGTCCATGGCCGCCAGCTTCTACATAATTCACGCCCGGGACGCCTTTCAGATTGCCGGTGGGTTTGCCGCCAGCCTTACCATGGCGGCGCTGGTAACCCAATCCATAGGCACTCCGGCGCTGGGCTGGCTGTCCGATCGCAAGGGTCACAAATGGCTCAACGAGCTCAGCATCCTGCTCGGCGCCGCTTCGCTGGTGCTCATGCTCTTCATCCCCGGGGAGGGCTGGATGTACCCGGCCTTTATCCTCATGAATCTCTCGATGGCGGGCATACATATCTCCCGCGCCAGCATCACCATGGAGTTTGGGGGAATCGACAGGCTTCCCACCTATACGGCCCTGGCCGGTACGATCCTCGGCATACCTACGCTGCTGGGGCCGGTGGCGGGAGGCTGGATACTCGACCTCTTCGGCTACAGGACCCTTTTCGTGACGGCCCTGATCCTATCCCTCGCGGGATGGGCGCTGATCCGCCTGCGGGTGCGAGACCCCCGGGTGTACAGGATGTAAACCCACGCTGTCCGCCCGCACAGCGACCCGGGGCTTGGCGGGGCAGAACAACGTCACGGGCAGCATCCGGAGCGCCAAATGAAGATTGTATCGTGGAACGTAAACGGTCTCAGGGCCCTGATGAAAAAGCAGGGCTTCGAATTCATCCGACGAGAAAAACCGGACGTGCTCTGCATCCAGGAAACCAAACTGCAGCCGGGCCAGGTCGAGGGAATCCTGCCCCAGTATCCTTTTCAGTTCTGGAGCTACGCCGAGAAGAAAGGCTACTCTGGCACGGCTCTCTTTTCCAAAACCGAGCCTCTCTCCGTGCGTTACGGCATGAACAGCAAACAGCACGATCGAGAAGGAAGGCTGACAACAGCCGAGTACGACGCTTTTTACCTGGTCGATGTCTACACTCCCAATGCTCAGCGCGGTCTTGCGCGGCTGGAGTATCGCATTAAGTGGGATCGTGCGTTTCTCAGGTATCTGAAAGGTCTGGAAAAGCACAAGCCGGTCGTTTTTTGCGGCGACCTCAATGTGGCCCACGAGGAAATCGACCTGGCCCGCCCGGCAGGCAATCGTGGCAACGCCGGCTTTACCGACCAGGAAAGACACGGTTTTTCCCGCTTGCTGAAGGCCGGATTCATCGACTCCTTCCGGGAGCTTCACAGCGAAGGCGGCCATTATACGTGGTGGAGCTACATTTACGCCGCCAGAGAGAAGAACATAGGTTGGCGCATCGACTACGTCGGGCTATCCGAGCCGCTGCGGGAACGGCTGAAGGAGGCCTATATACTGCCGGACGTGATGGGCTCCGATCACTGCCCTATCGGGGCCGTAATCGACTGATCGCGGCAGGCCCGGGGCCCAAGCCCGGGGCTCGCGCTCTCGGCTCGGCCCCGCACCGCTGCCGGCTCAAATGATCGGGTTCAGAGGTTCTCGATGAGCTCGGCCACCATGGCGGCCAGCGACAGGCTGCACGTCAGGCCAGGAGACTCGATCCCCAGCAGGTTGATCATGCCCGCCAACCCGCGGCGGCTTTCCTCTTGCACAATGAAGTCTCGAAAGCCTTCGCCCTGGTTTTGAAGCTTGGGCCGTATCCCCGACATGTCCGGAGCAAGATCGCCGTCTTCTACGAAGGGCAGATACCGTTGGGCGTCGGAAGCGAACTCCGGAAGATGCTGCGGGTCGACACTGTAGTCGCTATCATCAACGTAGAAGGCGCTGGGTCCCAGCTTCAAGCGGTTGTCGAGACTCAGCACAATGTGAATTCCCAGCCCGATAGCCGACGGTGGGGGGTACACCAAATGGGAGAGCTTGCCCCGGTGGCGGTCGGCAATAGAAAAGTACTCCCCTTTGCAGGGATACTGCCGCTAGCCCGCGTCGTCCAGGTCTATTCCGGCCATGGTTGCCACGCTGTCTGCCCCGAGCCCTGCCGAGTTGACCAGGTACGTCGTTTTCATCGACATACGATCACCGTCGCTGTCGACGATGTCGGCCACGAACCCGTCGTTCGTTTTTGCCAATCCTTCCAACGTGCATCCGTAGGCAAAGATGACTCCCCTGCCCTCGGCTTCGTTTTCCAGATACTGCATGTACCGATGCGTATCGAAAATTCCTGTTTCCGGGCTGAAGAGCGCCATGTCGCAGCGCACGTTGGGCTCGAGCTCCGCAACGCGCTCCTTCGAAATCAGCTCCAGACCCGGCACCCCATTGCGCCGACCCTGCTCGAACAGACCGTGTATCTCCTCCGTCTCACTTTCATGATTGGAGACGATAATCTTGCCGGTCTTTTTGTGAGGGATGTCCTGGGCCTGACACAGCTCGTAGAGCTTGGGTGCGCCCTGCACGCAGAGCTTGCCCTTGAGGGACGTCTCGGGATTGTAGATGCCGGCATGGATCACCTCGCTGTTGCGCGAGGAGGTTTCCCGGCCAAAACCGTCGTGCCGCTCGATCACGACGATGTTGTCCCTGGACCGGGAAAGCTTTTCGGCAACGGCCAGGCCGACTGCGCCCCCGCCGACGATGATCGTATCGACTTCTTCCAACGTGATGCTCCTGCCGTGATTTGGTGCTGACTGGCAGAGCCACTCGGTCCCCCCCCATCGAGGCCGACGATGCCAGTTGGGCAAGGTTAGCACGCACCGTTGCCGCCTGACAAGGCATGCCGCGAAATCGCACCCCGCACTAACGGGCAATCAACACAGCTCTTCCTGACCCGGAAGGCCGTAGAGAGCCTCGGTATTTTGGGAAGCGGCCTCGTAGACCTGCTCGACGCGGATTCCCTTGATCTGGGCGATGGCTTGCGCGGCCACACCAATGTTGGCGGGTTCGTTGCGCTCCCCAGGGATCGGGCCCAGCACGGGGCTATCGGTTTCGAGCAGCAGGCAGGACAGGGGCAAACTGCTGACGAGTTTCTGTTTCTGTCGGGAACGCACGATCGAAGGCGGGATCGAGAAGTAGTACCCGGCTTCGACGGCGGGCAAGGCAGAGCAGGCCCTGCCGTCGAAGGCGTGCATGTGCACATGCCTCGCCCCGGTCTCCAGAAGCAACTCGATCACCTGCCGTCCGGCGGACCGCGAGTGTACGTTGAGCGGCAATTCGAGCTCGCGCGCCAGGGCGATGAACCGCCTGAACGCCTGCCGCTGAGCATGCCTTTCCGGTTCCGTCTTGGCGGTCCAGTAATCAAGGCCCACTTCGCCGATGGCGATCAAACGAGGGCCGCTGCTTCGGATAAGGGCGGCCACATCGTCCAATCGGCTCGACTCGAGGCGACCGGGGTACAGGCCCACTGCCGGCCTAAACATCTCGTACCGCTCGGCGAGAGCTAAATTGCGGCGGGCATCATCGAGATCTTCGCTTACGGTGACGATAACTCGCACGCCGGCCGAGCGTGCCCGTTCGAGAACGGCATCCCGATCACCGTCAAAAACCTCGGCGGACATGTGGGCATGAGTATCGACGACGTGAAACCGCTCCGGAGGCCGGCCGCTGCTATTCATCCGTATCGTGCCGTCCGCTGTTTCGATTGCGTCTCAAGAGCGCATGGCGCGCCGGGTCTCGGCCCGCATGCGGCAGTATTCGGCCCACACCGTCAGGACCTTCCGGCCCTCCAGGACCACTGTGTTTTCATGCACGCCTGCCGCAAACAGACCGCGCAGCGTCTCGCAGTATTTGCCGGGCGCCAGTTCCACTTCCAGGACGACTTTGCCTTCGGGGTTATAGGGTTCGACCTCCGGTGCCTTCTTGGCCGCCTGCGCCGCGGCCGTGCGTATCAGAGCCGTGGTAACCGGCAGCGGATAGCAGAGAGCACAGCCGTCTCCCACGGCATCCTTGACAATGACCCCGATAACTTCGGAAAACCGGGACGTAGCCTCACCGACCGCCGCCGAATCCCCGGTCACCATCAGGACGGGAACGTCCAGGTCTCCCGCGATTGCCGCTTCAAGACCTATCTCACCGACAGATACCCCATTGAGCTTCAGGTCACGAATGTCCGGCTCGTAGGTGTGAGGCATCACTCCGGAGCCGGCGCCGGCCTTGGCGTGGAACCCCAGGAGAATGAGCCCCGCGGTCGTCTCCTCCAAACCGGCCGGCCAGTCGGCGGCACAATCGGGCCGCCCGCAAATGACACGGGCGTTGTCAGGCAGCCTCTCTATGTCCACGTTGGTCCCGCCGCGATGCTGGTCGTAAACCAGGACCTCGTCAGCCCCTGCATCAGCCAACCCGTAGAGCAGCGCAAGCAGATCCGCCATGAGCATGCGGCGGCCAAAGGCGTAGAGCGGGTTCGCCGGGTCGACCTGCGCCGGGCTCACGATTCCGCTCACCCCTTCCATGTCGCAGTGGACAACGTAGCTCTTCAAGCTCACCTTTCTCCGGCCCCGTCGGGCTTAGGGTTTTCAGTGTCGGCGACGCCGGTCATCTGTTCCGGTCGATCTCCTCGCGCGCGATGGCCACCCAGCGGGCGAGGCGCTCGGGTTCATTGTTGAGCGTGTGCACGTCTTTCATGACCAACTCGACACGGCAATCCCTGGCTACGTCGAGGGTTCGACGGAGGTCCGCGCGTATCGCCCCTTCATCAAAACGGCCGGTGCTCACCATCGTCGGGCTGGGCTTGCGGGAGTAAACGTGTTCCGACCCCAAGGCCTCGGCCATGAATACCTCGTCGGCCCAGGGAGAAACCGAAACCCTGGCCAGATTGGGCATCTTCGCGAGTACATGCCGGCGGCTGTTTACCGGTTCGCAGCACCCGTAGTAGCACCGGCCGAATCGCGCGGCAATGTCGCGCTGATAGGGGAAGATGAACTGCTCGAACTGCTCGGGGCCCACGCCGACGGTTTCCTGGGATTCCAGCAACGCCCACAGATCCTGCTTGCGGGCCGCCCGCCCGTCCGCTCGATCGGCCTGCGGCAGCGAACGAGTATAGCCCATGCTGCCCGATCCGATGTAGTCGTTCCCGTTGTTCAGCAACAGGAGGCCTTGCTGCTCGAGCCAATCGGCGAAGGCCAGAAAATCGTCGTGAATAAAAGCCATCAACCGGTGCAACCCGTCGGGGTCGTCGTACATGAAGAGCATCAGGTTTTCCAGGCCGATCAGGTCGATGGCCGCCCAGGTCATGCCCAGGGTCCACCAGAACCCACCGCGCATGCGTACCGGCAGGATATTCCCGAAAACCTGTTCCAGCGTATCTTTTTCGTGCAGGGTCGCCTCGCGGTCCACGCTGTAGGTTCGAGGGTGCAGCTTCGCGAAATCCTTTGACAGGTCCTTGATGGGAGCCTCCCAGCGCCGGGCATCGAGCTTGCCGCGATTGTCCGCGTGGAACACGACAGGCTCGACGCCGTAATTGCCGATTTCCACTTGCCATATGAGATCGTAATACGGTTCAGCGACATGATCGTCTTTAAGGACTTCGAATTCGTAAATCTGGTTTCGCAGATTACGCTCTACGGAACGAGCCCAGGCATCGCCGCACTGCAGCATGGAGTCTGGCAGCGTTTCATCAAGCACGCCCTGGATCTCCGCCAGCACCATCGGGCGACCGGACCCGCCCACATCGTGGCTGTACCAGAGATCTCTGCGCTCGAGGTTGACGGGCTCGGAAGCGATTCCGGCCTTGCGCTCTGCCAGTCCGCGCAAAATTTCGACGTCTTTTTGCGGGGGGGTGATAACCGCTGCCATGCAATTACACTACAGGCACTTCAGGGCCTTTGTCAAACCGAAGCGGCCATGCCTTCGGCATTGGCTCGTTGACATCACCTTTTTAATGACCTATTCATGGCCCTTCACCAATTGCTGCACTTCTTAGCTTGAGATTATCTACCGTTTCTATCATGACAGGAGGTACTTCTATGTCAAAATTAAAGCTTTTTTTATGCCTCGGCCTCATATTGGCCCTATCCGTCACCGCGGCGTGGGCACAGGGCGCAAAGGAGGGAGACGAAAAACCGACTCCCACGCAAGAAAAAACCGCTCCGGGGGGCATGCCGCGTCACGAAACCCTTATCGTGGACATCCTGACCGGCAAAAACGCCAACCCCGGCAACTTCAACATGTGGGCCTCGTGGGTCGGCAATGACAAGGGCCTGCAACAACTCGTGGCAGACCCGCTGTGGGTCGCCGAGTACACTACGGGCGAGATCGTCAACACCCTCGCTTCCGGGCCGCCGGCGTACAACGACGATTTCACGACCATGACCGTCAAGCTGCGCCGGGGCATCACGTGGAGCGACGGAGAGGACTTCACGGCGGATGACGTCGTGTTTACCGTGGAAACTCAAATGGGCACGAAGGGTATGGGGTACCACTCGCAGCTAACCATCAACGTCGACAAAGTCTACAAGACCGACGATTTCACTGTCATGTTCGAGCTCAAGCAACCCAACTCGCGCTTCCACGCTCACTTCCTGGACCGCTGGGGCGCCCTCCGCATCGCTCCGCAGCACATCTGGCAGGGCGAAGACCCGATGACCTTCCAGTTCAACCCGCCCATCGGGACCGGCCCCTACGTGCTCAAGGACTACGACCAGACCGGGTACTGGTTCATCTACGAACGCCGGGAGGACTGGGACAAGAGCCCCACCGGCGTGCTCTACGGCAAGCCGGCCCCCAAGTACGTGCAGTTCCTGTACTACGGCGCGGCGGAGAAGAAGGTCATCGCGCAGGCTCGCCACGAGCTCGACATGGCCGACCTGACACCGGAGTCCTTCGTCGCTTCACGCAAGAACAACGAGTATGTCCGAGGCCTCTACAAGGATTTTCCGTGGTATGAGATCCTGCACCCCTGCACTACCGGTGCAACATTCATGACCAAGAAGTTCCCGTACAGCGAAAAGGACGTGCGCTGGGCCCTGAACCTGTCCCTGGACGTGATCGAGCTGGTCGTGACCGCCTACGACGGCGCATCGGCGCGGGCCCCAGCCTTCGTGCCGGCCACGCTGCCGTTCTACAAGTG
>SDBV01012100.1_pt1 | contig 11090 bp, 5 predicted proteins | sample 2277081 | NCBI WGS metagenome assembly SDBV01 (sample SAMN10402039, study PRJNA504765) | marine sediment metagenome | isolation source: marine sediment core GS10_PC15, 223 cmbsf | place: Arctic Ocean: Southern Knipovich Ridge | collected 2010
CTAAGTTACCGTATTGCTAACTTTTCCTTCCGTGAATCATGTGAGTTGGGTAAGGTAAGTGAAAAACAGGTGAGAAGATGGCGGGCAGCAGATGAAAATTTCAACCACCTAGACACTGAAGGACTAACCGAGCTTAGGAAACAGATGGCCAATGAATACCTAGATATGCAGTTTACCAGAAATTTTCACCTAATATTACAAAAAGATTTCAGGGTATTATATAAGGATGCTACTCAAGATGTTACTAAAGTTCCTCTGACCGAATCCGAGGATAAGTATTTAGATAAAATACGTCAACACTACACACCTCAATCTCTTGCTATGGTTAAGCAGCTATTGGGTGGTGGTACTGTAGAACAACCATTTAACTTCACCGAGCTTAGTTTCAAAATCAAGCGTGAGTCATTGGAGATTACTCAAACCCGAAAGATTGAATAGGAGGTTACAATGGGTGAACATAAACATAAAAAGGGTAAGAGAAAGTGATGGATACACTGCCAATAATAGCAACCGTCTTAGTAGCTGCCGTAGGACAATTTTCACTTTTGTGGTGGCGTATCGGTAGAATAGAGGGCAGGGTTAATGGTAAGATAGACGGTAGTTATTTCAAATGTCCATTCTTCCGGCCAGGACATAAGAGGGATGGCTAAAGGAGTACGGGCTACAGCCAGACAGAAGGTTGCAGGCCGTAAAAATTTATTCCGTGCTAATGTAATGAGGATTGGTAAACGAGGCAGGAAGTACCGGCCAAGGAGACCTAGATGACAACGGAGGATACCTTCCGTGAGTTGATTGGGAATAAAAGAAAGTTCATTGAAACCCTGCTTGTTGTGGAAAATAAGCAACGTAGGCGGGTTCCTTTCGTTTATAATCCAATACAAGCCGATGCAGATGCAAACCAAACCGGGATGGATATTTGGGTTAAGCCTTCCAGCATAGGGTTTAGTACCGAGAGAATAGCTAATAGGTTGGTAGATACCCTAACTAATCCTGGCACCAATACCGTACTTGTGGCTTATGAGGATTTTATTACCGAGCGGTTATTGAACAAGGTAACTTTTTTCTACCATCACCTGAATTCACTGGGTATACCAGGTTTCCCAGAGATTAGGCACAACTCCACATATGAGAAAACTTTTGAGTTTTATATGGGTAGGGTTAGGGATAGAGAGGGTAGGTTGCTGAAGGAAGGCCATCTGGAAAGTACCTCATCCATCTACATAGCCAGTGCTAGAAGTAAAACTGCTGGTCGTGCTGAGGTTATTCACCACCTACTATTGGATGAACATGCGTTTTATATCCCACAAGCAACGGAGAATCTTATAGCACCTGCTATGGCTAGAGTACCACCCGAAGGAACAGTAGATAGCTTTTCCACTCCCAATGGTGAGGAAAACGAATTTCACGATTGGTATGTGGATGCCAAACAAGGCAGGTCGGTATTCACCGCTCACTTCTATCCTTGGTTTATCCACCCAGAATATATAATAGAGTTGGGAGACCCCCGAATACAAAAGGTCATACCTGAAACTGCTAAGGCTGAGTTCTCCCTCACCGCTGATGAGGAAAAGTTAATGTTCACCAATGACCTTACCTTTTCTAAGATTAGATGGCGTAGGTGGATGATGAGGGTAATGGATAGCCTAAGACGCAAAGGAGAGACTAGAACCCTATTTCCCCAGGAATTTCCCGAGGATGATGTATCTTGTTTTCTATCCACTGGTGAAATGTGGTATGATTACCAATTCATTGATGATATATCCAAGACTTGTTACGAAGCACCGACTAAGGTTGATGGTCTAAATATTTGGTATCCGTCCGAAAGACCTGAAACTGGAGTTCCTACCAAACAATATCTGGTAATTATAGACCCTGGCCAAGAAAAAATAACCCAATCAGCTATTGGTGTTATGACATTCGAGAGAGATAGTTTAGGTAATGTAATACCAAAATGGTGTGCCCGTGATGCTGGTTGGTATAGCCCAGAAGTAACTTGGGAAAAGGCATGTAAAATATCCAACTACTACAACCGGGCTGAGATAGTTTGGGAGGCAAATGCTCATGGACTAGCCATATCAGTATTAGGTAAGAATCGCCGACCTATCTATTTCAGAAAAGATATAATAAATGATATACCAACAATGGTTCCTGGCTGGCTCACCACCCCTAGCACCAAACCTTACATGATGCAGCAGGTGAGTAAGAACTTGTCCCATCTTATTTGCCACGACATAGAGGTGGTGAGACAGCTAAGGCATTTAAGAAAGGTTGGTGGTAAACTAGATATCATTGGCCTAGACGATATACATGATACCTTGGCGATAGGGTTGGCGGTTCATAACCCTAATCCTATTCAGCGAGGACTACAGGGTACCACTGGGTGGAAACAAAATTGGGGTAGACGTAGACAACCGAAACATAGCGTTGGGTTAAGGAGATAATATGGCTGGTAATTTGGAGCAACAAGTAATAAATAGATGTGATAACCTAAAAAGTGGTTGGTCTGTTAGAACCAAAAAATTCAAAGAGTGGTATGATATTCTTCTTCTAACAGATGAGTTGGAACAGGAAGGAATGGAATCAGTTACATCTAATGACCCAAGAACTGGTTATAACCTTGCCCGCCACTTTCTTGTTACAATGATAATATCCGATACAATACCCAACGATACGTTGCCGCCAGAGTTTGTGCCTGCTACCAGCTACCTAGAGGACTATGTGACAAGGAGATGGAAAGACCAGGAAAAACGATACCGTTCAATAGGCAGACAGTCTTGGTTATTTGAGTTTGTGTCCTGGCTCCTAGCTACTGGCTGGTATTCAGTTTTCTCTATGGTAACTGACAAAGAAATTTGGACTGAAGTGTGGTCACCTGCTGATTGTTTTCCCGGTTTTGGTCCCGATGGCTTAGTAGAACATGCCCATATATATAAATTATCTCCAGTAGCGGTGTCTAAAAAAATTAAGGCCATGGGTTGGACATACCCTCGCACACTTACCACTGATATAACTATGCGTGACTACTGGGTTTTCGATGCCAATGGTGATGTGACCAATGCTGTGATGGTGGAGGAGGAGTTTGTCAAAGCACCAGTGGTGGATATACCCTTAACTAAATTAGGCATACTACCAGTTTTTACCTCCCCTGCAGGTGGACTTCCCGATATGGGTTCAATCAAGACAAGCAAGACATGGCAACAACATTACGGGGAATCATTTGTTGGTACCAACGAAGACCTTATACTCAATTACAACAAGATGAGGTCATTCCTCCAGCAAGCTGCTAGGGAGGCTGCACAACCTAAGTGGTTGGAGTTATCTGCCGGTGAAACAAAAATAGCTACAGAAACACTAATGAGTAGATGGGGTGCGGTATTACATGGTTCACCTGGTGAATCGGTGACTCCATTACAAAGTGCCCCAATACCATTAGAACTTACCAATAGCATGTTTTTATACCAGAACGAACTCCAGCGTGGGATGTTCCCAGCCTCCGTTCATGGTAATATCCAGCAGCAAATATCCTTCCTAGCTATGGCAAACGCAGCCTCAGCATCCATGCAGGTATTAACTCCATATCGTGATGCTACAAAGGGTATGAGAACAGACCTGAACAACTACTGGATAGATATGATAATGATGAATGGGTTTAGGCCTGCTGGGTTTAAGTTACCAGATAACTTACCCGAACGTGAGGACAGAAAGTTTGATGTGGATGCTGATGTAGAAATACCTGGCCTATTGGTACAAAAAGCTAATGTGGCACGGATAATGAATCCCAAGTTTAGACTACCAGAGGCTTGGATAATTGACCGTCTATTCCCTGAAATTAAAAATTCCTTAAAAGCCCAAGCCGATAACCGTGCTGAGGATGCCATGATGGACCCAGATGCTATTAAGGTAAGTGCTATACTTGGGTATCGAGAACAAGCTAGGATATTCCGTGAGGCTAATGATATTCCTACAGCCGAGTTATATGATAAGTTGGCGAAGAAGAAGGAAGCTGAGTTGGATATTGCACAACCCCAACAATCACCAGTTCCTACTGGGTTATCTAACCCAATCCAGCAAGAATTGGAGAGAGAGTTAACTGGACAACCACCTCCAGGAGGTCAGAGATAATGCCACATGAACCAGGCCACTTCGCAACCGCCGAACTCCAAGGAGAGTTCAATCTTGAGTTGGAGAAATCTCTACAACGTGTTCGTCTCCAACGTCAACAATTAACTCCAAGTCAGAGGTTAGACCCACAATTCAGTCTTCCGTTAATGGAACTTAGGGCTCGGCAGGGTCTTGTTCAGAGGTTCCAAAGAATATCTGGTGTTGAGGAGTTGAGACTTTCCATAGAGGCCGGGGAATTTACTGGATTGCCTTCACCTATATCAGCTAGTTACCTTGACCAAAGACAAAAGGAATCTGGGTTAATTAGAGAGGAGTTGTTTTTAGAGTCTGAGGTACGTTCCCTGCAGAATGTTATGGAGGATATTGGTGCTCCTACAGTTTTTACTAAGGCTGCTCAGTGGTTTTATGCACAGTTTGGTGCTATACCTGGCATATCTGACCCTAGGGCTGCTGGTGTATATGAACAGACACTAGCCCAATATAACATACATATAGACAGACTGGAGAAAATATCAACAGAGATGGAACATACTAGGGTCTACCAGTCCCTATATGAGGGCTTAGGGGCTTATATCCAAAGTGGTAAAGTTTCATCCTATGAGGACCTATTTACATTAACTACTGAGGATGGAGTACCTATAACTATATTTGAGGACATAGGTAGAGGGGACGAAACTCTTAGGAAGATATTTGAACAGGTTAGCTCGGCTGTATTTGGTCTTGAAGGTGAGTCTCTTAAGGAATTAAACTACGATGAGATGGTGGCCAAGATAGCCACTAAGCCGACTGGACTTCCTCCTGAGACAATAAGTTCCCTTACGGTAAGTGCTATAGTTAGGTCTTTAGGTGGAGAACCAAGACCAGAGTTCCATCCTGAATTTCCTACTATTGAGGAGACACTTGAAGGATTTAGTAAGGCTGGAGTGCCTGATGAGATTGTAGAGGAGTTGGAAGATTTAGACTCCTATACCAAGGGACTGGAGGAATATTGGCAGGCTATATCATCAAATCGGCAGGCTGTATTACAGGGATTGGAGGAAGCTCGTATGCCTGAGATGGGCTTACCAGATTTTATATTCCAAACAATTAGACAGCCGGCCCTTACAGCCTTAGATTTGTTTGGTAAATTATATAGCGAATGGATAGCCCCTTGGGGAGGATTTTTATTCCGTCTAAAGTTTCAAGGTGCTTTGGATGAGACCAACAGGTTTCCTAGTACCGAAGCAGAACGGGACTTTATGAGGCTATATGATGAAGCCATAAAAACAGACGACTCATGGCATGCTGGTGGTAAAGCCTTTGCGGAGGCTGAGTTGGGTTTCCTTAATCGTTTCCTGTTTGAGTGGGTAGCTGACCCCTTGACTTGGCTTGGGTTTGGTATAGGTAAAGCCTTAGTTACTGTAGGAGCTAAAGGTTCTAGGTTTGCCAAGTTTATCGGTCCAGGTATGAACATAGCGGAGAAGGGTTACCTGAAATTTTGGGATACCCTTATATTTGACCGAATAAAGGGTCTAGGTAAATTTATCCAGAAAACTCCTTTTCAGGCCTCCCAAAAGATTGCAGGTGATGATATGATTTCTGTTGCTAAGTACCTTGTTGCAAAAGCCAATGGTGTTTATTATTCTAGGATACCTCTTGGTAATGCCATACCTTGGCTTCGTGAGGCTAGGAATTGGGCTATTCATCATCCAGAAGATACTGGTATTATGGGTAGAGCAGGTAAAGCACTTCTAAGACAGGATGGACTAAATGAGTCCCGTGTTGTTGAATTAGGTAGGAAGTTGGGCACAGAACTAGAGGTTACTTCCGAGATGGTGTTGAATGTTAATTCTATTACCAATGGTCAAATAGTTGGTAGGGCAGGTACAGTATTAACAAGGAAAACTTCTCCCTCCTTCTTACTACGTACTTTAGGTATTCCCGAATCTAAAAGTTCATTAAAACTTGCCAGCAAGGAAATAAATAGATTGTTCCAGTCTGGTATAAAAAGTTCTGAGTTGCTTATGGGTGAGGCAAGTCACGTACCTGACCTATTATCCAAAATATTTAATAAGAGCCATAATGTTTATATGTCAGTGGTTGAGTCCTCTGCCGCACATAACCTAGAGATGGGTGGCAGGGTATCTTCTATGTTATCAAACATTGAATGGACTGTAATGGGTATATGGAGAAATACCCTTGACCGTTGGGTAGTGACTCCTGGAGCCAGGATGTATCTAGCCTTTTCAGCTTATGGGCCTGGTAACATTATTGAAGGTTTTATAAAGCAAGGCTTGTCCAGGCAAATACCGTTTAATCCACTTGGTTTATTACGAGGAAGTAAACCAGTCAGTATAATAAATCCTACAACTAGAGGGCAGAGATTGATGGCTGGTTTATCTAAACCCATTGAGTTAGAGGCTGCGATACCAAGAATCGAGATGGCTGGAGAGACCCCATCCTTCCTACAACTTGCTGACATGAGTTCTGGAGGTCAGTCAGCATTGAAGAAATGGCGTTCTGTACTTTCAGGTGGTCCCATAGGTAGATTCTTTATAGACCTTCCTGGCCGATTTGGTGTTCACCAGCGTTGGGATTACTACAGGAAGATGTTTCTGTCCATGGGTATAGAGGATGAAGTTTTGGGTCCAGTTATGTCCACACTCTCAAAGAATATAGATGATGCAGTTAAGACCTTGCCAGGCAATACCATTAGGTCTCTTGGTATAACTAAACATGAATTGGAAGGGGCATTACTTGAGAGAGCCATACAGGGTCCAGTGGCTATCAGAAGTTTCCTAGATGATATTATTGCTGATAGGTTATTATTAGCAGGGGAGGCAGTCAAACGGGAGGCATTTAAGAAAGGTAAGAAGATAGGTGAAAGGGCGGTATCCAGAGACCAAGCACTAGCTGATAGGATTTCAGGTGGTGCGGTAGGTGAGGCTGCAGGCAAGTATCCTCTAGTACCACAACCCTTTACCGATGATTTAATTCAGTCGGCCAGTGATGGCTCCTTATGGGCTAGAGGTGGTAATGCCATAGATACAAAGGTGGAAAGTTACACCGCTGCTATGTATGATTATTATGTCCATAGCCCTGAGTTTTATAAGGAAAGATTTAGGGAACGTGTAGATGGCATATTGGCTATGGAAGCTAAGACCAAAGAGGAATTTACTGGTATGCTCCAAGAACTCCAGGACCTACAGAAATTCTATGGTGAATCTGTGGATGATACCATCAGAGCTATGAATGAGTTGGAACATAGGATGAGAACCCAGATGAAAGCTCATGAGTGGGTTGAGTGGAGAGGCCAATATACTGCTGAGGTTTATACTGGTTTAGGAAGTTACGGTGATGTGAGTCAATCTGGATTTGATGATTTGATTGGTAAGTTGCAGAGTGATGTTGGCAAGCATTTAACAGTAAAGGAGCAGGCTTCTGTTTCCAAACTATTCTCGGCCTGGACTGATGAACAGCGTTTCCTTAAAGATTTCTGGTCCAAACGCCGCAAAGATGAACTAGAAATGTTGGCTGCCAAACCCTCAGGTAGGGAGGCTGTAGCTCGTTTCTGGGATGATTTCTTTGGCGCCCAAACTGCCGCACACAATTTGAGGAGGGTTAACCAGGCTCCCTTTCGCCAAGCTGCAATGACTCAAGAATTCCTAACCTCAGAAGCTCTAGGTACGTTAGGTTTCTATCCACCCACCATAGATGTTACAGGTAGAAAACTAACTAAGATGGACGTAGCTACCCTATTTAGGGGTCATCCAAGTCAGTTGCCACAGTCCATGCTGAGGCTAGAAACTATGACCTTAAAAGCAAAGAACCAGTTTATTACTGAGGTTAGAACTCAAGCAGAGATTATGGCTAGTAGAGCAGGAGGTAAAACAGCAGCCTCTATGGGTTTCACAGATGATGCTATTGGTGAAATCTACGATGATGTGTTGAGGGAAATGCAAATGTCCCCAGAAGCAGCTTCGGTAATGGAACCACACCTTATGGAGTTAAAGGCTTTGAAGGATGAGATGTGGAATATATATAATACTAGAGGAATAGCTAAGGGAACTGCTGATGACTTACAAGTATGGTTGGATGACTTAGCAGATATTCAAGACAAGGTTCCTGGCTATTTGTCGGAAGATTTCCAAGTAGCCAAACAACGGGCTGCTGATAAAACTACCATAGAATACCACAAAGATTGGGCAGACTACACCAATGAAAATGCTTCTACAGCCCTAATGAGAACTGTCTATCCATTTTGGACTTACGAACTCCATCGACTTTTCTGGCTTCCAAGAGCCTCCATCAGAACTCCTGGAATCTTCAAATCCTGGGGTACCTATATGGATATGACCGAAGATGGTTACTTCCACATACCAGGGACAAGTATGGAAGTAAATCCCCTTAGAGGTACAATATTTATGGGTGGTATGATTAGGCTAATAAGGAAAGACTATCCAGAATATTATGATAGGTTTCCTGGGTTGTCAGACTATTCAGACTTTCTGTCTAGGTATGGATTCTACCCAGCTACCTATCTTAATTTCCTAAAAGTCTTTGGTGGTAAGACAGCCCAGGGTAAGACCAATTGGGGGGAGTTACTGCCAGCCTGGATTAAAACACCACTCAATGGTTATATAGCAGCCTTCCCTGACTCAGTGGCTGCCAAAACACTGTTGGATACTATACTAGCAGAACCATTTAGGGATTATACTACAGTTTTGGTTGCTAATGCTATAGCCCAGAGGGAGCGGAGAACCTTTAACGGCATGGACATAGCTGACAAAATAGCAGAGAACTTACCACTTACCGAGGAGGAGCAGGAACTCTGGAACCGTGCAGTACAAAATCATGGTTGGATGGGTATGATACAAGAACAGTCTGGAGTTATAAGGATTAGGACTGAGGAACAGATAGCCGCTTGGGAAGCCTCTGGCAAACTTATAGAGGAGCTAACGGGCTATACACTAGAGGACCAATTATGGATACGCCGACATGGTTTTAGGGTTGGTGACTATGCACAGTTAGACCCATTAGAACAATCGCTCCTTAGTGAAATGGACGCTATGAAGTACCACAGTGGTATATTCAGTACCTTGATGCCATCCACCTGGCAGGAGGAAGATAGGAGAAGAAGGGAGTTCTTTGGTGAGGTTAGGTCTTACTCTGAGGCTAGGAGGGCTGACCAAGAAGAATTGGATAGACAGGCTAGAGTTGGAGAGATTACTATGACCCAATGGTCTAGGTCAAGGTCTGACCTTCGTGGAAGAAATGCCAACTTCTTTGAGGACTTGTCCGAGACAGAACGGTATATGAATGTTGCCATTAACATGGAAGATGTGGTCAGACCTGATGGCACTATTCGTGAGGGTATGATTACTAGAGCTAAGGACAGGCAAATGCTTCCTCCAATAGAACACCCAGCAAGGGAGATACTTAATGCTTATTATAGTATTAAGCTGGAGAAGAAACTAGACCCTGCTAGTGGTAACATAGTAAATGATTGGGATGGTTACTTCCAAAAAATAGATGCTATAATCAATGCCCTTAGCGGTGCAAAGAGGGATGACCTTATCCAGATAATAACTAGGACTATGACTGACCTAGAAAAATTACGTTGGGAAATCAGTAGGAGATATTTTCGAGGTTATAATCGTAGACAGGAAGCAATACTAAGAACCCAATTCAATGAGGAAGAACAGGCCCTAATTATGAGATGGACATTTGGAACACCTGCAGAGAGAGATGCGTTACAGGAGGTTATGCAGGAGGAAAGTGGCAAAAAACTAATATCAGTCTATAGGTCTATGATTAGTGTGGCTGGACAAAACCTACGAAAACTTGGTCCTGAGTTAGACGCCTGGCTCCAGTTCTTTGAAATAACGGATACCACCCTAACCGAGGAAGCAGCATTACTATATAGCCAATTCAGGAAAGACTGGGGAATACCTGAATAAAGGTAAATATAATTTATGTTATATAAGTATATAAGGAAGTAAAATATATTTTTATAAACACTTGACATAAGCATATCGAGTATGATAGTATTCAGGTAGGAGGATAGAAATGAGTGATTGCTCTGAGTTGGACTTGGCATATCTGGCAGGCTTCTTTGACGGAGAAGGTTGTATTCATATGCATACTAGGTCGAACGGACTGGATACACTTACTATAATGTTGTCCAATACCTGTAGGGAGAGCTTGAACTTTATGGAATCCTTGTCCAGTTCTGGCTCTATATCACATGTCAACCGTAAGTCTGCCAAGCCACAACACTCCCCTGTATATATGTTACAGATACATGGTGATAGTGCTAAAAAGGTATTGGAGGCTATGTTGCCATACCTAAAGATAAAGCAGAAGCAGGCCAACCTAGCAATAGCATTTCAGGAAGTTGCTGGTAAGAGTCATGGTAATCATACCGTTTCTTTATGGGAAAGGGAAGTTCGTGAAATATTAAGTAAGAGGATAACTGACCTAAATCATACCATTGGTCATGGAAGTAAAATAGGAGGTAATAACTAAGTGGGAATCGAAGCAACGGCTGGAGACCATAACCAAGACGGTTCTATTGGTATTAAGGTGGATGGAAAGACCATCAAATATGTATTAGAGTCGGACTTGGGTGCGGTGAAGGCGTCTCTGAGGGATAAGGAGGGTGAGGTATCAACACTACAGGCCAATCTTGCCACATCTAATACCAAGTTTGATACTGAACACCAATCGGTTCTTCAGGAACGGGCTGCCAAAGAGGTAGCTGAAACAGCAGGTAAAGAAGGTGCTACCCTCAAGACCAGGGTAGGAGAGTTGGAAACCGAAGTGACTGGACTTAAAACATCCAGTGGTGGACTTACTACTAAGCTCACCGACCAAACTCGTAGCAGACTTGTGAATGGCTACAAAATAGATGCTGAGAAGGTAAAGGAAATGACTCTCGATGATTTGGAAAAGACCGAAGCAAATCTTATCCTGGTAGGTGCAAAACC
>SDBV01012101.1_pt1 | contig 11090 bp, 7 predicted proteins | sample 2277081 | NCBI WGS metagenome assembly SDBV01 (sample SAMN10402039, study PRJNA504765) | marine sediment metagenome | isolation source: marine sediment core GS10_PC15, 223 cmbsf | place: Arctic Ocean: Southern Knipovich Ridge | collected 2010
ACCCAAGCAGTACGGCAAAGAAAACCCATTCCCGTGGATGTCTCAATCAACAGATCTCTCAAAAGAGAAGAACTTCTTTGAGACAAGAGTAACTGAATATCAGTCTGCTGGTTCTCTTGATTGGGAATAGTGATTTAATGGGGTTTGCCGAATTTATCTTCGGCAAACCTCACAGCCACACCTTATATTCAGCACATCTTTCTAGTGTTCCAAAAGCACACTAACAAAGTTTATCATATCCACCTGTTCAAATCGTCTCTTTTGTAGAGCAATAGCAAAAAGTACAGCGTTTGTTTGAAAAGTAAAAACATTGTATACTGATTATAGTATGGGTAAATAAACATGAAAGACTAGACACAAAAGGCACATTATGAAATATCACATCCTTCTTGCACTATTCGTTCTAGGCCAAAACACCTTGGTACAGTGCATGGATACCGGGAGCAAAAGCAAGAACAAAAGAGCCCGTGAGATCAACCAAGAAGAAGAGGAAGAAGAATTGCAGCCGCCCAACTCTTGTCTTAAAGTTGAAGAGGACCAGTCAGTTGGCCAAGGCGTTGAAGAGGACCCAAAAAAAGCTCGCATTACAACCGACCAAGAAGAAAGAGTATTACAGCAAGCACCAAACATTTGGCTTAAACTTGCAGTGGCCCATATCAATGGCCAAGGCGTTGAAAAGGACCAAAATAAAGCACGACAGTACTTTGAACTCGCTGCTCAACAAAATCACAACCTTAAGGCTCAGGCTCAGGCATGGGCATTTCTTGGCCACATCTATCTCCAAGGTCTTGGCGTTGAAAAGGACCAAAATAAAGCACGACAGTACTTGGAACTCGCTGCTAAACAAACTCTTAACCTTCGGGCTCAGGCTAGGGCATGGGCAGATCTTGGCCAAATCTACTTCAGAGGACTTGGCGTTGAAAAGGATCCAAATAAATCACGACAGTACTTGGAACTCGCTGCTCAGCAAACTCATAGCCTCTGGGCTCAGGCTCAGGCATGGGCATATCTTGGTGAGATCTACTTCAGAGGACTTGGCGTTGAAAAGGATCCAAATAAATCACGACAGTACTTGGAACTCGCTGCTCAACAAACTCATAGCCTCTGGGCTCAGGCTCAGGCATGGGCATTTCTTGGGCGAATCTACCTCCAAGGCAAAGGCGTTGATAAGGACCCAAATAAAGCACTACAGTACTTGGAACTCGCTGCTAAGCAAACTCATAACCTTGTTGTTCAAGCTGTGGCATGGGCATTTCTTGGGCAGATCTACCTCCAAGGCAAAGGCGTTGATAAGGACCCAAATAAAGCACGACAGTACTTGGAACTCGCTGCTAAGCAAACTCATAACCTTGCGGCTCAGGCTCAGACATGGGCATTTCTTGGCCAAATCTACTTCAGAGGACTTGGCGTTGAAAAGGATCCAAATAAAGCACGACAGTACTTGGAACTCGCTGCTAAGCAAACTCATAGCCTCTGGGCTCAGGCTCGGGCATCGGCAGATCTTGGCCAAATCTACCTAAGAGGACTTGGCGTTGAAAAGGATCCAAATAAAGCACGACAGTACTTGGAACTCGCTGCTAAACAAATTCCAAGTTATGATAATGGCGACGGGAGGGAGGCAATGGCTATCCAAGCTTTACTTTCTTTCCTATAAGACACAAGACAATCCTTGATCCTGATTTTAGCACCGAAGGGCCAGACAATATCCAGCAATTTCTGCATGATCTGATAGGCTTCTACGTTATCATGGAAGGGATATTCTTCTACGCTGGCTTTGCCATGATGCTGGCCCTCAAGCGACAAAATAAGATGGTGGGCATTGGGGAACAGTTTGAGTATATCATGCGCGACGAAAGCTTACACTTAGCCTTTGGCTGCGATCTAATTAATACCATCAAGGAAGAAAACCCTGAAGCCTGGACGCAAAAGTTCCAGGAAGAGGTGGTAGATCTCATAAGACAATCAGTAGTACTTGAGAAAACCTACGCCTTTGATGCTTGCCCCGATGGCATGCTAGGCATTAATGCAGAGCAGTTCTCTGACTATGTAGAGTACATAGCTGACAGAAGACTTGAGCGCATAGGGCTACCCAAGCAGTACGGTAAAGAAAATCCATTTCCGTGGATGTCGCAGTCAACTGATCTCTCAAAAGAGAAGAACTTCTTTGAGACCAGGGTGACTGAGTACCAGTCTGCTGGTTCTCTTGATTGGGAATAGTTATCTAATAGGGTTTGCCGAATTTATCTTCGGCAAACCCCACAGCAAAACCTTATATTCAGCATCTAGCTTAGCGTTCCAAAAGCACACTAACTAAGTTTATCTTATACACCTGTTCAAATCGTCTCTTTTGTAGAGCAAAAGCAAAAAGCATAACCTTGTTTTGAAATGAAAACAGGGTATACTTATATTGAAAATATATAGAGAACATTCTACCTACTTAAGGGGTCATTCATGAAATATCACATCCTTCTTGCACTATTCGTTTTAGGCCAATACACCTTGGTACAGGGCATGGATACCAGGAGCAAAAGCAAAAGAGCCCGTGAAATCGACCAAGAAGAGCAAGAGGTAGAAGAATTACAGCCGCCCAACTCTTGCCCTAAAGTTGCAGAGGACCCAAGACAGATAAGGGAACTTCTTGGGCAGATCTTCTTCCAAGGAGGCGTTGAAAAGGATTTAAATAAAGCACAGCAGTATTTTGATCGCGACAATTACCAAGCTCATTACCTCTGGGGTCAGGCTAGGGCAGCGGTACTACTAGGCGAAATCTACTTCCACGGTGCAGGAGTTAAAAAGGATTTAAATAAAGCACGACAGTATTTTGAATTCCCTGCTCACCAAACTCATAACCTTTCGGCTCAAGACTTCTCAGCTCAAGCAATAGCACGGTGCTATCTTGGACAGATCTACTTCCACGGTGAAGGAGTTGAAAAGGATTTAAATAAAGCAGAGCAGTATTTTAAACTCGCTGCTGATCAAGCTCAGAACCTTGAGGCACAGAAAAGTGCATTGGCATATCTTTGTAAGATCTACTACCCGCGACAGTGCATGGCAACCCGTGGCCTCCCATTATTATATGAACTCGCTGCTCAGCAAACTCATAACCTCTGGGGTCAGGCTAGGGCATGGGTACTACTAGGCGAAATCTACGTCAAAGGTGAAGGCGTTGAAGAGGATTTAAACAAAGCACGACAATATTTTGAACTCGCTGCTCAGCAAACTCATAACCTCTCAGCTCAAGACTTATCAGCTCAAGCTCAAGCATGGTTCTATCTTGGGCAGATCAACTTCCGCGGCATGGGCGTTGAAAAGGACCCAAATAAAGCACGGCAGTACTTTGAACTCGCTGCTCAGCAAACTCATAACCTCTCAGCTCAGGCTGTGGCATGGTCCTATCTTGGTGAGATCTACTTCCAAGGCATAGGCATTGATAAGGACCCAAATAAAGCACGACAGTACTGTGAACTCGCTGCTAAGCAAACTCATAACCTCTCAGCTCAGACTGTGGCATGGTACTATCTTGGTGAGATCTACTTCCAAGGCATAGGCATTGATAAGGACCCAAATAAAGCACGACAGTACTTTGAACTCGCTGCTAAGCAAACTCATAACCTTCGAGTTCAAACATTGGCAAGGGAAGGTCTTTCCAAAACCTACTCCCTAGAACGAGATCAGCTTGAACAAACCGTTCGGCAAACACAGAACCTCAAGGATCAGGCTCAGGCATGCGCACGTCTTGGTGAGATCTATCTCAAAGCTCATGGCGTTGAAAAAGACCAAAATAGAGCACGACAGTACTTCGAGCTTGCTGCTCAACAAACTGATAATCCCGAGGCTCAGGCCTTGGCATGGGCATATCTTGGTGAGATCTACCTCCTAGGCCTTGACGTTGAAAAGGACCCGAATAGAGCACAAGAGTACTTCGAACAAGCTATTCAACAAACTCATAATGAATGGGCTCAAGCATGGGCATATCTTGGTATGCTCTGCCTCCTAGGACATGGCGTTGATAAGGACGAAAACAAAGCACAAAAATATTTTAAGCTTGAGCAAGAAGCTCAACCCCGCGTTTCCTACCTCGTATCACTTAACCCATGGGGACCACCACCAGGGGAAACATATGAAGTTGTACATCACTGGTCTCCAGAATGGAGCCATATTGGTGAGATCTACCTCAAAGGCATGGACCGAAGTACAGCACAACAGCACCTTCAGCTGCTTGACTGGAAGTCACTATGGAAGCGTCTTGAAACGCTGAAAGATTGTGATCCATGTAAGGGAACGGAGTTTATTAGACTAGCTTCTGAAGAACCTCAAAGCCGTTGGGCTCAAGCTTGGGCATTTCTTAGCAAAGATTGCAATGACGACGAGGAAATGGCTATCGACGAAGAAATGGCTATCAAAGTTTTATTTTCTTTACAGCAATTAAAAATTAACTAGTTGACTGTTGTTACTATTTAGAAACTGTTTTCAATGTAGTAACTGATAAGTTTTAAAATCATTGATATTCACTACTAAGGAGAAGTGTACTAGTGCAAAGCTGCTCATCAAAATTAGCCGTTCGACTCAGACTTGTTGTGCACGAAAGGACTTGTAAAAGGAACATGGCAAACCACAGTAGCTAAATTCCTTACCGCTAACAACCTTGTGCTTACGGTTTATCATCATGTAATCAACCCAGAATGTCGCCAGTATCTGCTACGATAGGCTTATGTAGATTCATGCTGTGTCCTCAGTTGTAATACTGTCTTTTGATATGTCTTCTACCGTAGTAACAGTTTGTTTAGTACCTAAAAACTTTTTAGCGAGCCAGACAACGGCAATGGTACCTAGGGCACCAAGTCCAATTATAACATGAGTGCGGTACCTAAACCCAGTTACTTCATCTTGACGGTCATCAATTATCTCATCAAGCAGCTCATTTTCCTCAAAATTAGAAAACACTGGTCCTTTGCTATGGATACGAGCAGGAATAGTTTTTGGTAAGGTATCCTCTAAATAGATGGTGAAGGGCAGAAGCGCCTCATCATTTTTAAGGCAACCAGGGCGGTTGTTTCTGATGACGTTGAGAATCTTTTGCCGCGTAAGTCTTATGAGTTCACTTTCAATAAAACAATTAAGTTTGTCGGGTATGGAAGCGCCATTGGCTAATCGTCTGGCGAGTACATTAACCATATGTCTGCGAAACTCATCTATACTGCATAAGATCATGAACCGTATATCTTTAACAACACCTAACTGTTGTAGGCTCCAGATACTACTTAATAGTATAGCTGGTGAGTTAAGTTCAGGGTCGTAAGGAGGAAGGTATATAGCGTTGCCACATATGTGCTTGAGAAGAAGTTCTTCATCGGCTTCCTGTAAAGGGGTACTATAGCGGCATTCTACATTGATGTGTGCCCCACGAACCATGAGAAGGTTTATGGTGGAGAAATTGTTCTTTTCTAGAGATTGATGGCATCGTCCTGCGGCCATATATAAAGGAGTTGCTAGCCATTGATCTTTTGCATTGATAGCTGCACCGTTGTCAAGAAGAATTGTCGCGAGTTGTGCATCTTCATTATACATAACAGCAGTATGCAAGGGAGGGTGTTGCAAGGGACGGCGTATGCTAGGCGTATAGGCTGCATTATTAACATCAGCCCCTTTAGCAATAAGAAGTGTAGCGAGTTTACCATCACCTTTCATCACCGCAACAGTAAGGGGATTTCTGAGATTTACCTCTGCTCCTAACTCTATAAGAACCTTAACTGTTTCTCTCCACTGTTCAGCAAGGGGGCTAGAGTTCAGCTTAAGGGTGCCTCCAGATAGAGCGATAAGAAGGGGTGTTGCTTTAATGTTAAATCTGTCCTGGGTAACGGCGTTGATATCAGCACCCTTGTCTATGAGAAATGGAACCATTTCTTTATGGCCTTCTGCTACTGCTTCATGCAAAGGGGTTTGGTTGAAAATGCTTCGATCATCATGAGGTGAAGCACCGTTTTCAATAAGGAGGGCTGCGCACTCAGTGTCTCCATTCCTTGCAGCTTCATGTAGTGGTGTTCTCCACTCTCCTTTTACGGTGCAATCTGCTCCTTGTGCAATAAGAAACTTCAAGAGCACAGTATTTCTTTCCACTACAGCCCTATGTAAAGGAGTATATCCATATTGATTCCTTTCATCAACCTCATACTCTTGAGCGTTAATGTCAGCACCATGTGCTAAAAGAAGCTCTGCTATGTCACGATGATTTTCTCGACAGGCATAGATTAGAGCAGTTGCGGTAAAACCAATTTTTTCCCTGCCTCGATATATAACATCTTCATACACCACTTCTTTCCGAGCATCGACAACAGCGCCGCTCTTCAACAGTTCTTCACAGAGTTCTTTTAAGCCAAAATAAGCGGCTAAGTGAAGGAGTGTTGTGCCATAGCGTGTCATGAGACGGGGATTCTTATGTTCTATGAGCTCACACAATTCATCTTCCTGTTTCTTGAAATAGTTCATCCGTTCAGCGGCAAGCTCTTGCTCGAGTTTCTCTTGTAGCTCTGTTAGATCTAAAGATGCTACTAAAACTGTTGGAGGATCCATACCATTGAGTGAGGGAATGAATAACAGAAATGCAAGTAGTGGTAGTTTCATAAGCTCCTTAATAATAGTGCATGACGAGCCAACTAACGGCGGCTACGCCCGGGATCAGTATACAATGATTACGGCAGTTAAGTAAGGTTGCTTGTGTATCATCTAATAGTACCTATTACTGTTTTATTAGTATTCATCGCTACTATAAGTATATCATACCTACCTTCTAATGCGAGTGGTTAGGATGTTCTTCTTAAGGTCGTCTCATGAGACATATACAGAACAAGTGCTCCCAAAAAAGCTTTCTAGTCTAGCTAATCGTTACACCTAATACATTCACTTTCCTGAGGGGTTTCGTTCATGCAAGGTTCTTTCAGCATAGCGAGTCATATCTTCACCAAATGTTTCTTCCAACAAATTAGGATCTAACAGGGTCCTAATCTCTCGCGAAGGCGTGACATAACACAATTCATTAGCTACCTGATTTCGTAAAGAATCAGCTGAAAAAGATGCAATAGCTCGAGCAAGAAATGGTATAAATCTTATTGGATAGGGTTTTCCTTGAGCAATACGTGGCCCAAGGGCATAAAGCAAATAATCGCATAACTCAGGTGACTTAGTAATTATCAAATAAACAACATCCTTGGGGACCTGTCTTCTTTTGCCAATCATAAGTAATGTCCTTATGATTCTAGGCTTATCAAGCTTACGAGTAAGCACGTTTATCACACGCCTCAACCCTGTTGCCTGCTTAGGGGTTGGAATGCTCAAACTTCGTGTAATGAACAACCGACAGACTAACGGCTTCTCGCTACGAATCGCTAACCCAAAAAGTGAAACTTTTTCTGAAGAACCACCATAACAACGCTCAAAGGCCTTAGATCTATAAGCATAAAACAACTCACAGACTTCCAGACTTCCAGCTTCTACCGCTCTACTAAAAGCGCTCACACCTTTTGCATTCGGCTCCAGGGAAGCACCACGCTGTAACAAAAAACGACAGGTATCAACATGATTCTTCACCGCAGCATACCCTAGCGGAGTGACGCCACGAAGATCTTTTACTTTAGGCTGAGCACCTGCATCAAGCAGCACCTTACAAACACCAGGGTGAGCATAATGTGCTGCAAGGTGAAGAGCTGTCTGTCCCCAATCAGATGAAGCATAATGCACATTGGCTTTCCGCTTAATGAGAGCTTGACAAGCTTCCGTATGCCCTTTCTTAGCAGCAAACATTAACGGTGTTTCCTCTGGCTCTCCCCGATTTCCACTGAGCAGATTAGGTGATACTAATAAGGATAAGTACTCAACGATAGCAACCTTTCCCTGATATGCTGCGTAGTGAAGAGGAGTACTACCATCTACATCGCGTGCACAAATTTTTACACCATACCAAATAGCACGCTTGACCTGTTCAAGAGTGCCACTCCAGCATAAAAAGTGCAACACAGACTTTTTCTTTTCTCCGATGGGCCCTTCTAAAAGGATATCATGTTTTTTAAACACTGCACAAACTTCAGGACGATCATGCCTAAAGAGTTTACACATCACCGTCGGATAACCAGCCACGTACGGATCTGCTCCAGCTGTTAAAAGAAGATCACAGATTACAGCAGAGCCGGCTTCAATAGCATGCGAAAGAGGAGAGCGCACATTCTTACGAAAATTCGGGTCAGCGTCATGCTCAAGAAGAAGCGCTACAGGCAATTCTTTTCCTCTGCAACAGGCCCAGTGAAGTGCCGTCACGCCTTTTTTAGTGGCCTGATTAACCTCTGCTCCTTTTGCAATGAGATACGCTAAGCATACCACTTTGCCATTATAAGCGGCAAGCATCAACGGGCTATCCCCACGCTCATTTGTCCCATTCACCGACACGTTTTGGCTAAGTAGATATTCACACACCGGAATATTACCCTGACCACTCGTAATCAGAAGGGGAGTATCCCGTTCAATTTCCTGGGTAACATCCGCTCCCGCTTCAACGAGGGCAGTTACCTGCTCAACCGATGCATCAGGGTCTTCCTTAAGTAGATTACACAACTGTTCGTTCAAGGAAATTGTCTTATCCATGCTATAAGCAGGGCAATAGAGCAGGAGTAATAGAGAGAATTTTAGTTTCATAATAGGCTCATTCAACCAGTTGAAAAATTATGCTAATTTTATCATTCTTACCAAGTCACTTGCTGATCATTTCTGATGCAGGAGACAATGATACTATTATACTACTAACTATACCTTAATTTGCTTGATTTACCAAAACCTTCTGCGGTATACTGCTAACAAGTATACTAACTTATGCCATTTATATTTTTGGTTCGTATGCTTGGGGTACGCCTAATGAAGATAGCGATCTTGACGTTCTTATAATCGTTGATAAACTTACTAATATGCGTCATAAGATACTCACAAAAGGGCATTCACCTCTATTTAACTTATGCTTATCAAAAGATCTTTTACTGTATAGCAAAGATGAATTTGAAGAGCTTTCTGAAGACGAAATGGCACTGTGTTATAGGGTGAAGCGTGAAGGTCTCCAAATCTATGAAAAAATGTATTGCACTCAGCATTAGTTTAGTTATCAGTCCTATATACGCAGCAAAGTTTACCTTGCTCAAAACACTGAATGCTTTCATACAGTGGGGCATTTAGCACTGCTTACATTCTTGCATTTCAAAGTAAAATTCAGCTGAGGCTATGACGTCATTACAAAACAACCCCTTCTTTCTAAGGAAAACCATTATATACAACTGGTTGCTTTAAAGATAGCTACCTATATCGCTTCGATGAGTTGCTCTTGCCGTCTTTGAGAAAAGATGATCAGGTTGTTTTTGATCGTATCTCTATCAAGAGTTTCTGGATCAAATAGGGCACGCATGTCACGGCGGAGAATATCTCTCGGGTTAACCTTACTTATCGTCTCTTTAAGTTTTTCGAAGGTTTCTTGAGAAATAGCATCAATAATCCGGTTTTTAAGGCCTAAAAAATCCTTAGGTATATGATGCGCCCAACCCGTGATAATCAATTGTGTGACCAATATCTCAATCTCTTTTTCCAAATAAGTAATACATATATAATTACGTACATCCTTTGGTACCTGGGGAAAGCCTGCCTTATTCTCTAACCGCTTTAAACTCATAAGAAACGCTTTAATCCTTTCCCTTGAAGCAGCCAACTCTTCAGAATCTACAGAAGGCAAAATAAATCCTCGCTCAAGTAGCAGCCTACAAACGCTTACATGACCTGCCTGAGTACCATATTTAACCGTCATCAGCGCAGCATTTACCTCTAGGGGAGCTCCTCTATCAAGCAATAATCTAACAACATCTACATGACCATTTTCAGCAGCACTCTCTAATGCATTTGCATCTACGTCAGCTTCTCGATCAAGCAATAATCTACAAACAGCTACATGACCATTGGCAGCAGCCTTTACTAGTGCAGTCTCGCCATTCAACGCTTCAGTCTTGTCATTCACCAACTTTGCATCTACGTGAGCTCCTCGGTCAAGCAATAATTTAGAAATAGCTACACGACCACTGGAAGCAGCCATAATCAGAGGAGTATAGCCTAACTCACTTGCTGTATTAACTTGAGCTCCGTGGTCAAGAAAGAGTCTACAAACATCTTCTGTATCATATTGAGCAACATATATCAGGGGAGTATAGCCTAACTCACTTGCTGTATTAACTTGAGCTCCTCGATCGAGCAGCAGCTTAAAAACAGCAAGTTCATACCTAAAACAATTTTCACTCGCCAGCAAACGGGGAGACTTCCCGCCAACCACTGTATTTACATCAGCTCCCTTTGAGAGTAATTCTGTAATAACGCTTAAAGAATTGAGATTATTAAAATTAGCGTTTAATACACCGCATAATTCTTCATTCAACTGTTGCTGTAGTTGGTCCGCCGTCATCTGTCGATCCATAGAAAAAGCAGATTGGCTTATCAAAACACCCACGAGCAACCCTATTATTTTTTTCATCTTTTTTTTCCTTTAACCTATATGGGTCCATAAAATCTATCCATTTGGCACTAAAAGGGACAAAACGTGCTTCCGTTACACTCTAACTGTATCATAAACTTAAAAAAAATCAAACAGCTGCCTATTTATAGCCCAAGGCTTGAGGCCTATCAAGGGCATGCTTCTCAATCAATTGCCATGCCAAGGGATATGATTATTTTACCTCCAAACTCACCTCGATAAGCCTTAATCCCTGATATACAGCTAAATGCCGTACCACCCATGTTTTCCCGACCTGTCATGCAGCTCGTATCCCCAAAGGTAGTCTGCTGGTGGAATTCAGCCAATTGATAAGAAAATTCGTAACTGCTCAATAAGTGAGGGTATATCTACCTCAATTTAAATTTGGGATAGACAAGAGGTAGAGTTTCATGGTAGATTGTCAACATGGAAAAGAAAGAAGAGCTATCGCAAATGACGATGGCAGAACTTATCGAGTTAGTTTTGGAGTTAAGGGCAGAGGTTTTTCAGTTTAAAGAGGAAAATAAGCTTCTTAAGAATGAGCTTG
>SDBV01012102.1_pt1 | contig 11090 bp, 12 predicted proteins | sample 2277081 | NCBI WGS metagenome assembly SDBV01 (sample SAMN10402039, study PRJNA504765) | marine sediment metagenome | isolation source: marine sediment core GS10_PC15, 223 cmbsf | place: Arctic Ocean: Southern Knipovich Ridge | collected 2010
TATCAGTGTATAAAAAAACTGTGTTCATCTGCGGGTTGGAACCTCAAATGCATCTTTGATTAGCTCAAATTCAGGTTTGCCCTTTTCATAATAAATGCTTACGATATCAAACCTGCACGGAGGTATTTCTTTAACCTTTTTCAAATACAGCAACGCCACATTTGCAATCTTCTTTTTTTTAGCCCTGTTTACTGCTTCAAATGGCAATCCATATTCTACGCTTTCTCTGGTTTTTACTTCAATGAAAACAAGCGTTTCTCTATCTTTAGCTATAATGTCAATTTCGCCTATACGGGTTTTATAATTTTGCTTTATTACCTTGTAGCCTTTTTTCTTCAGAAATTTTACGGCAAGCTTTTCTCCTTTTTTCCCTAGCTTCACGCTTAAACCTCACACAGATGATCGCAGATGAAAAGAAACAGATGATCACTGATCATCTCTCTCCATGTTAATCTACGTATTAAGTTATCAGGTTAAGGAGGACGCTTAGCGTCTCTTAAGGTCACGATGCCAGTTTGGTCAACAGGTCAAGTAGTTAGTATTGACTTAACTCTAACCCAACTACTCTACGAGTCGTAGACCATACCGGCTTCCTAACCCTAACCTTTTCTTTATCTGTGATAATCTTGCAAGTAATCTGTGGATATCCGTGCTTTTAAATGTTTCTATAAAAACAACTTCGGTTGCCAGTATGGCAGGCGCCTGATCCTATTTGTTCGACCTTTATAAGCAGGGTGTCATTGTCGCAGTCATAAAAGATTTCCTTTACAATCTGTTCATTCCCTGATGTTTCACCCTTCATCCAGTAATTCTTCCTGGACCTGCTCCAGAAATTAGTCCTGCGTGTCTTAATTGTTTTTTCAAGAGCAGTTTTATCCATATACGCGAGCATTAAAACCTCATTATTGCCAATATCCTGAATTATGACAGGCATAAGCCCCTTGTCGTCAAATTTAAGCTCTGGAATCATTAATCCTCCTTTGGTTTTCCATGTTTAATCATTCAGCATCTATTTTATAATAAATATCGACATATTTCATTATGCGGAAATGATGCTATAGGAAATATGTTGTAGTTGCAATGATTTCATAAAGGTCCTCTGCTGTCTTTATAAAATGAGTGTTTCCAAGTATAACGTTGCTACCGACAGGGATGTCAATCTTTATGGCTTTTAAATCCATAATCCGTCCCTCCTTAAAAGTTTAAAGTTAAGAGTTATTTACTGATAAGTTGTCTTATTATGTATGTTATAATCAAAATAAATTTCAGGGGTCTTGTCAAGTATTAAAATGAACAGCGAGCCTGCCGGCAGGCGTAAGTGAGCGAATATGATAATAACTAAGTCCATACATTATTGTTACCTCTGGTAACACAAACTTAAATGACAAAATTTCCACTTATTGTAATTTTATTTGTCTGTTGTGCTGTTATTTTTTTTCCTGCATCGGCTTTAACATCTGAGATTTTAGGCCCTGAGGTAAAAATTCAGAATAATGATGTTATTGTGAGCACGGGTATTGATTATCTTGAAGACATAGAAGCCACTATTAAATTAGGCATTCAAAAAGAAATTGTATTTACATTAGAGCTATTCAGGGCATGGAGTTTTTGGCCTGACGAATTTGTAGTATCAAAGAAAGTTCAAAGAACTATAAAATATGACAACTTACGAGGAGAGTACATGGCATCTTCATTTGATGGAACAACACGGATTAATAAAAAGTTTAAAGATTTTAATATTATGAAGACCTGGGCATTTAAGGTTGATGCGATAAATCTAGTACATATTAGAGAGCTGGAGCCAGGCAGTTATTATTTAAGAGTTATGGTGGAGTCAAAGAGTAGAGAACTACCGCGTGTAATAGGCTTATTGATGCTCTTTATTCCTGAGGTTGAGATGAGCTTGGCCAAAGAATCAGAGCTGTTTAATGTTGGAGATAGAACATGAAAAATCTCAAGATACTTTTCGGTCTTTTTGTATTAAGTATTCTGGCGGTAATTATTACCGGAGTTGTCCTGAATTATCTGGGGATTGAACACGGGCCACTTCTCATAAAAACTGGTTTTATCTTTATAATTGTAAATATAGTTTTATACTTACTGCTTTTAATCTTTTTTGTAATACGAAATCTTATCCGTCTTTATACTGAGAAAAAGCAGAAAGTCATAGGCTCAAAGTTTAGAACGAAGCTTGTTGTAGCATTTGTCGGACTGACGCTTATTCCATCCATTCTTCTCTTTATCCTGTCTAATCAGCTTATAAATAATTCTATTGATAAATGGTTTTCATTTGAAATTCAGAAACCTGTAAGTGACTCAATGGATATAGCTAAAACCTTTTATTTAAAAGAGAGAACAAATGTCAGAGCATATGCTGTCTTTCTTGCTTCCAATAAAAACCTTATAGATATTAATAAATCAATAAAGGGAAAAAGCGATAGTTTCAAGGTTTATTTTTTAAAGCGGCCGGGAGAATCTGAATTTATTAAAAATGTTTTTAAGGGCTCGGCTGATACAGAAATTGTATCCATGGAAAAGGGGGATATTATAAGGGGAGTGGCTCCGGTAAAAGACGGTGATCTGGTTTCAGGTGTTGTAGTTGTCGAAACAATTATTCCAAAGGATATTGTAGATAAATTAGAATCAATCAGAAAAGTTCACAACGAATACAGTCAGATTAAGATTCAGCAGGATCCCATAAGATTTTTGTATTTCCTTATGCTAATAATTGCTACGTTGCTAATTATTTTTCTTGCACTCTGGGTTTCAATCCGTATCGCAAAGGGCATAACAGTCCCCATTCGTTCGCTTGCTGAAGCAACGAAAACTGTAGCATATGGAGATCTTGATTTTAGAATTGACCTTAAGAGAGATGATGAAATAGGCTTGTTAATTGAGTCTTTTAACAAGATGCTAGACGATTTACAGCATGGGAAGCGATCTCTAGAAAAGGCTTATGCCGGTATGGAAGCTATCCTCGAAAATATAAATTCAGGCGTTATTTTTCTTGAACGCTCTGGCAGAATTGCAACTATCAACAACGCAGCATGTTCTATGCTTAACCAGAGTCGAGCTGATATTGTAGGTAAAGGCCATAAAGAACTTTTGGGAAAAATTAAGTCTAATGAGTTAGCTTCGATGGTAAAGACACTCGAAGAAAAGGACTTTAAGTCTTCGGAAAAAGAAATTCATGTATATATCGATGGAAGACCTGTAGATCTGAGAGTTTACATAACAATTCTGAAAGATTCCAAGAGTAATTTTATAGGTATTCTGGTCGTTTTTGATGATCTTACTGAAATTATAACTGCCCAAAGGGCGCTTGCATGGCAGGAAGTTGCAAAAAGAATTACTCATGAAATCAAAAATCCTCTTACCCCGATAAAACTCTCTATTGAAAGACTGATGAAAAAATGGGATGAAAAGGCTAAAGATTTTGGAGAGGTTTTAAGAAGATCGTCGAAAACAATAATAAGAGAAGTTGATAGTCTTAGAAACCTTGTGGATGAATTTTCTCGATTCGGCAAGATGCCAAAAATAAACCTTGAATCAATTAATATTAATTTAATAATAGAAGAACTAGTGGAGCTTTATAGTAACGTAAGGAACATAAAGATTATAACATTTTTGCAGGAAACGCCGGAAATTGATGTGGACAGGGAACAGTTAAAAAGGGCATTGATAAACTTAATAGATAACGCAATTCAGGCAAAAACCGAAAGGATATGGTTAAATGCCTCTTATGATCCAGCTTTGGAAATTGTAAGAATAAAAGTTGTAGATGAAGGTACAGGCATAAGAGAAGAGGATAAGGACAAGCTTTTCTTGCCTTATTTTTCAACTAGAAAGGAAGGAATGGGGCTTGGGCTTGCAATAGTAAGCACTATAATATCAAAACATCGAGGTTATATCAGGGTTAAAGATAACGAGCCAAAAGGCACTCAATTTATAATTGAGTTACCTGTAAGATAGAGGTAATAAAAGGATTTAAGAGTTAAGTGAAAATTATCAATTAACAATTAGCATTTCAAATCCAAAAAATATAATAAAATGTATAATTGGATGAGGCTCTTGCAAAAGTCGTCATTCCCGTGGAAATGGGACACCACGTGGGGTATCCTACTGTGGCGGGAATCCAGAGTATTGCGTAACCTATTAAAAACACTGGATTCCCACTTTCGTGGGAAAGACAATCTATTCTCTTTTTCAGACTTTTGCAAGAGGCTCGAATGTTAGGTTTACAAAGGGAGAATAAGAGATATGGCAGTAGCAACAAAGGCTACAGTACTTGTAGTTGACGACGAAGAGAGCATACTCGAAACGCTTTCAGGTATTCTCGAGGACGAGGGATATGAGGCTGTTACGGCTTCTTCAGGTGAGCAGGCTTTGAGTATAATTGAAGAACTGAGTCCGGAAGTTGTTTTATTAGATGTATGGATGCCCGGAGGTATTGATGGATTGAAGACATTGAAATCAATTAAAGAATTAACTCAAATGTCCACGGTGATAATGATTTCCGGACATGGCAATATTGACATTGCAATTCAGGCTACTAAGCTCGGAGCATATGACTTTTTAGAAAAACCTCTCTCACTGGAAAAAATTTTACTTCTTATTAAAAGGGCTCTGGAAAAACAGAAACTTGAAAAAGAAAATATTGCATTGAAGGCGAGTATCTCATGGAAATGGGAAATAGTTGGAAGAAGTCAAAAGATGAAAACACTTAAAGATGAGATATTAAAAGCAGCTGCTTCTCAAAGCAGGGTTATTATATTTGGGGAAAGTGGAACAGGAAAAGAGCTTGTAGCCAGAGCATTACATGATACAAGTAATAGAAAGAGCAAGGATTTTATTGAGGTGAATTGTGCTGCTATTCCTCATGAACTCATTGAGAGTGAACTTTTTGGACATGAAAAAGGCTCATTTACAGGAGCCTTTGAACGTAAAAAAGGTAAGTTTGAGCTTGCAGATGAGGGGACACTTTTTCTTGATGAAATTGGTGATATGTCACTTGCAGCTCAGGCAAAAGTATTAAGAGTTATTGAAACGCAGGAGTTTCAAAGAGTAGGCGGAAGCAAAAAAATAAAAGTAGATGTGAGACTAATTGCTGCTACAAATAAAAATCTGCAGGAAGAGATAAAAAATGTAAAATTCAGAGAAGATCTATATTTCAGAATTAATGTAATTCCTATTTATATTTCTCCTCTTCGAGAAAGAAAAGATGATATCCAGCTTCTTGTAGAATACTTTCTGGAAAATTTCGCACAGCAATATGGGCAAAAACCAAAAAGAATAAGTGAGATAACACTGCATGCCTTAATGAATTATAATTGGCCAGGCAATGTAAGAGAACTTAAGAATACAATAGAGAGATTTGTAATTATGAATCCTGCTGAAGTTATTGATGTGAAGTATGTGCCTTCGCTTGAAGCGGAAAAAACGGATTACTATAGTTATAAAACACTGAAGGAAGCACGTGAGCGATTTGAGAAAGATTTTATCATTGAAAAACTTCAAAAAAATAACTGGAACATTTCTAAAACAGCGGAGGCCCTTGAAATTGAGAGAAGTAACCTTCACAGAAAAATCAAGACATTGAGCATTGAAATACGATAAAAATTCCTCGCAGTATTTCATCTTTTTTTAAGGTTATTCCTCTGATATTGTTGCTAACCGGATAAGTTAAAAAAACATTTCTGTCAGAGCTGCTAAAAAAATCCTCTCCCCTTTACTAAAAGGGTTGAGTCCGGAGAAAAAAATATTTTCCTCTAATATATGATAGAGATAAATTAAAAGATTTTTACCGGATACTATTGCCCTCAGTTATTTGGAAGTATAATCCCTTCCTGGAAAGGGGGCGCTTGCTCTCACTGGAGCTGAGGTGGTATTTTAGGTTTCTGTGGTTGTAAGCGTTTCGGTCTGCTTCTCTGTGATTTACGCGGAATCTTTGGTTGTCTAATTAGTGGCTTGGGCAGCTTGAAATTTTTTGCATCTCTTAAGTACACCTCAATTTTTTCTGTGCCTCTTAAGAGAACAACCTTGTCTGCCTGTATATCTGCAACAATAAAACCAGCAAAGGAATCGTTTATATGATAAAGTTTTGTGGTTTTTGTAATTGGATCTTCAAGAATTGCGCTTTTATCATTACTCATAATAGTCGTTCCAAAGAGTTTGGGTGTTTCCTTAAGAGAAAGTTGTTTCGGGGTCTCGTAGAGTTGAGAGCCAGATCTCGACGGGCGAAAGAGGTCTTTCCGGGCAATTACATAGTAGGCAGGCTTATCTAAAGCTTTTTTGTCTATTAGGCTTTTTATATCCATCACAGATTGCTGTCGGCTTATTTGAGCTGGTATATCTAAAGGTTTTGCCCACGCTTTATAAAATCTTAAACACAAAAACCCTATAATGACCAACAGAACTAAATTAATTAAAAAAAATCTACGGTTCATATGCATTCCTGCTATAATTTCATTATATCTGATTATTGTTATAAGTTTTGTTTTTTTTGCCCCGGCGAATCAGACGAGTCTGATAATCTATGCAATCAAGCATCCTCATTTTTCCTGAATGTCTTTTATATCTTTATCATGCCCTGATTTTTCCATAAGCCCTTTCACTATTAAGTTGACATTAACATCTACAGGATTATTTGTTTTTTTAACGCGGACTTTTATCTCGGAGATAGTTAAATGCAAAGAAGAAGTTTTAATTTCATATAACAGGTCTTTTAATTTAGCAGTAGGAGCTGTAAATGTTATTTCAACAGGAATCCCAAGGTAGAATCCATAATCTACAGTAGCTCGGGTTCGTTCTAAGTTTATATCTATATCAAGAGATGATGTCATTTTTTTCAATACCCTAAGGATTTCAGCAGCGGCAACCGGGGGTTTGTTGCCAGACAGGAGTCCTTTATCGAGCTCTTTTAAATCTGAGTTTACAATTTCGAGTTCCTTTTGTATGCCGTCCTTTTCTGAGATTAGGGTCATTTGTATTTCAAGATTCTTTCGCTTGGTTCCGACATAGTCATCTGTCGTAGTGCGGATATCACTGTACCATGTAATAAGTTGATATGCGAGAATTAGAAATAAGACAACCCCGCCTGTTAATAAAACGTTTTTTTCTCTCGGGCTTATTCTTGAAAGTATGTTCATCGTAGTTTTTGAGTTATTTCTTTTTTAATTCGAGGCTTAACGATAACAGCCTTCATTTTAAAGCCTTCTTTGTTATTTCTCTTTGTGGTTGGACCAACGAACTGAACTTCTTCAAAAAAAGGAGAATCTTCCAGTATTGATATAAGCTCAGAAGATGACTCAGCAAAGCCGCTTACTGTGAGCTTTTTTTTTGAAGTCTTTTTTCCTCTATTATATATTTCTTTATAATCAAAATATGTATACCATGCTTCTACAGGAGTTATCTTAGTAAGTTCGGAAAGTGCATCCAAAGCAATATCGTTTTCTTTTTCCTTTAGCAAAAAAAGTCGATTTTTTTTTAGGATATTCAATTCTTTAGAAATTTTTTCAATGGCTTTTATTGCCGGTTTATTTTTTTTGAGTTTTTCCTCTATCTTTGTTAAAGCCCTCTTATTATTGACCAGTTCTCCGGCATAGATGCCGATAAATAAAAAAAGGATAAGTGATATGGATATTACCGTGGTTAATAAACCGAATTTTTTAGCCGCGAGCCTTTTTTTGTGAGGAAGCAGGTTAATTTTCAAAGCGCCAATTCCAAGACCTGAGTAACAGCTTCCAGATGAGGGAATGAGATCCTGTGCTTCTGTGCCGTCAATCTTTTCAAATAATTTCGGGCGATTTATGGTCTGTACATTAATTCCCAGTTTTGAACTCAGTGTGTCTGATAATTCGGATAATGAGGCGATGTGACCGGTTAGTATTAATTTATTTATTTTGTTCATTGGTGTTCCATGGAGGATGTCGGCAAGTTCTGATGAGATGTCATCAACAAGAGCATCAACCGGCTTGTCGAGGTCAAGGACAGATGTTTTCAATTGTGTACAAAAACCATTTTTCTGTACAGAAAAATGAGCATTGTTTTTATCGAGAAAGAGTGATACACATATATTCCCTTTATCTTCCCAAATGCGAGGTTTTTTCATAATACCTAAAAATTCCTGCCATCCCCCTACAGGGGTTTCACTAAATTCAATAAAATTCAGAGCAGCAAATGGAGATAAGGTAATAACTTGAGGTATGAGTGATATTTTTTCAAGAAATCCTTTTACATAATCTATTTTCTCTTTGTGGACAGATGTGATGACAACCGTATTAGTGGTTTTATTTTTATCTACTATCTGGAAATCATAGAATATATCTTCAGCCTGATATGGAATATGCCGCTCAATCTCGTACCTCATCATCTGTGAAAACGCATTTTTCCCTTTCCCTTTTATCGATGGAACCTCAATGAATTTAGTAATTGCCCAGTTTTCAGGAATGCTTACGAATACATTGTTAGTATTTCGGAAATACGGAGCGATAAAATTATTAATTTCTGCTATTGTCTCGTCATCATCTCTCAGAGGAAAGGTGGAAGAGGATAATAAACTTATGCCGGACCAACTATTTTTAAGACACGTAAGTATGATGACTTCATCTTTAAATTCAATACCCAAAAATGTCTTAAATAGTCTATCAGATAAAGTTGTCATTCCAGTAAACGGTTTCAATTTTTCCCTCTTTTTTCTCCAGTATTATTTTTATCGTTCTTTTGATTTTACCCTCCCCTATGGTACCCATAGATGTTACAGTAAAGAAAGAAGACATTACTATTCCCCCTTCTGTAGGGTAAAAGATAGGGCTTATTTTTCTCTGACTGATTATGTTTGCTGCTACTGTACTACCAAAGACAGTCTCAAGCACTATTTCAGGTGCAGTATTCACATTAATTTTACCAGAGCCCCAAGGGGTTAGATACTGCACAATACCTTTGTATTTTCGTTCTTCTTCACCATCTGAGCCGAAAAAAATTTCATGGGTAACTCCTTTTACAAGAAGGAGTTCATCTATAATATCAAAAGGGGCGTCTTTGCAGCTATAAGGCATGGTAAGCGACTGGTAATAATCCTCCTCAGCACCATTTAACATATGGAAGTCATTTGTGTCTCTCCAGTCAATAATTGATTCTACTATTGTATCGGCATCATTCATATCAACCCCAGTTTTTTTAATAACATATTTTAACTGCTGGATTGATGCACTGTTAATATTGAGTTTTCCATTCTCATCCGTAATTGTATAAGAAAATGTTCCGCTTCCTATTTTGTCTTCCCGAAGTGGGTTTTCATTCTCTCTCCCAAAAACGAGAATTCCGTCTTCATTCAGATATAAATATGTTGAATCGTTTACTAAAAGGATTTCAATTTTAGCGCGTTCAATGCCAGCCCGGGCTAATTGGTATGCACTCTCTTCTTCTTTGAAATTTCGCATGATATTGAGTTCTGTTCTCATTGAATAAGAAAATTCCCCCACAATGGTTATAAGTATGACCAATATCGAGACAACAAGTATAAGTGCTACTGCGCCGTTTTTATTTTTTAATGTGGTTTTTAAAAAAATGGTTTCTTTATTGCATCTCATATTCATCACTTTCATTACCTTCTGATCCTAAGGGTATTATAATAAGAAACGGTTGAAAATATGTTATCTTAACCCTTACCGCAGTAGGAAGTTGCTCCCCCAGGCTCCATGACTCTTTCCATTGGTCTTCACTTGAAGAGAGATACTCAAACTTAACTTCCCCTATGTCTGAAGCTATGATTTCCTCATTTTGGGAAATTTTATCAAAAAATTCCTTATCAGGAAGTATTCCCTCGTTAAATGTGAAAAGTCTGTCATTATATGAGTACCTGACCCACTTGAGCCCTCCTGTTGTCGAATCAGCTATTGCTGTTACGAACATAATTGAATTCTTTTCCCCCTCGAATATAACAACCTTTTCGCCGTCAATTTCCATTTCATAAGGATAAGCAGATTTTAAATTTTGATAGATAATGCCTGACAGTGCTCTTAATCTCTGAGTTTCTACTGTTTCTTCCTCCCCTCTTTCCCAGGCATCAATGCCCAGGCGAAAAACAACACTGATTATAAGGGCAATCACGCTCAGGATTAAGAGTGCAAAGATAAGTTCGATTAGCGTAAACCCTGTTAGAAAATTCAGTTGGTGATGCTTAGCCCCCTGGGGTTTTAATTCCCTGCGAGCTAAGAGTTTTTTTATTTTGTCAAGAGGACGAAACTTTTTTTCTAACAGGATAAAACTACCCTTATTATTCATTTTTATCTTCAACTAATGTTCTAAGACTTACCATTTCTATTGATTCCTGTTGTCGAGATGTGCTGTCCCACGAAATTTTTACTTTAACTTCCAGTAAGTTAACACCCAATTCTTCAAGTTTTCCATTGTGTTCACCATAAGACTTGACTTCAGTTTCCCATTCAAATCCATCCTCAAACTTTCCACTGCCCTGAACAGGTTTGATTGATAGTTCTTCCATCTTGTCCTTTGCATGAACAACTGCTCTTGTGTAATCACAGGATGACCTGCTTACTTTCAACCCAGCGGAAAACAACTGCATAATCATGACAAGACTTATTGCAAGAATGGCAAATGCCACTATTACTTCAATAAGTGTAAAACCTTGCTGACAGTAAACAGTAACCGGTGAACGGTAATCAGTTTTTAGAACGTTTTTATTTTTCATTTTGGCTTTTCTTTATCTCTACCCTGCCAGTAACTTTATTTACTTTTATAAAAAACCCTCTTCCTTTCCGGCTTTTAATCTCGATGACTCCCCCGGTTGAATTCCCCTGAGGGAAGAAAGCAATTCTAATAGAGCCCTCCAGATTTTTGAAAACAGGCTGCAGCTTCTCAGGAACGGGTTTGTATATAACAGGAATTTTATCTTCAATATGCCCATAAAGGAGATCTGCATATAAGCCATAAGCCCTTTTATCTTCCCAGAGGAGGAACGTGTAAATCTTTTTTTCTGAAATTGCATGACTTCTTGCATATCTTAGAGTTGCAGATATATCTCTTGTAAATGTTTTCAGTTCAAGATTGCCAGACCCTCGATATAAGGC
>SDBV01012103.1_pt1 | contig 11090 bp, 10 predicted proteins | sample 2277081 | NCBI WGS metagenome assembly SDBV01 (sample SAMN10402039, study PRJNA504765) | marine sediment metagenome | isolation source: marine sediment core GS10_PC15, 223 cmbsf | place: Arctic Ocean: Southern Knipovich Ridge | collected 2010
TCATAGGGATGTCCGTCAGAGCTCCGTCTATCAGTACGACCGGTTGCCGATAACTGCTTGACGCATGCTCAGTGGTGATCTCCACTGTCCGACCGTCTACTGCTAGCGCGATCTTCATGGTCCGATTCCTCTCGGTAGCCACTATTGGCTATTATTTGGCGGCCAAGGTCTTACGTGCCTGACCAACAATATAACGCTCGACTGAGCCGATATTGCGATTGTCAATCCACCAGCTTGAGCTTGCCTCCCCGAACGGGGCGAACCGAAATCTCATCAACCGTGCCGATGATGGTGACTTCCTCACCCAACTCCAGGCGATTGATGGTTTTGAGCTCTGAGTAATCGTCGTAGCGTCGAGGCAGGTGCCAGAGCAAATCGCCGAGGGTTTCCAGGTCGAGCTTCTTGAGCGTTTTCGCTGATTTCGGCCCGATCCCCGGAACTGAAGTCAGGGGAGAGTCGAGCGAGGCGGGTTCCAGATCAGGCACTGGGAGTTCGTCTTTCTCGCTCGCGTCTTCCGCATAACTGGCGGGCTCCTCTGAAACCTTAGATCCATCTGGAGCGCTCTGCTCCGGATCCGGTTTCTCAATGGCTTTTTCGACCTGGGAGGGCGCGTGTTCTTCAGTCGCGGCAGCAGTTGCCCCTGGGGAGGGGGCCAATTCAGGATACTCCGCGCGTAAGCGGTTCCACAGTCCGCGCAGCGTGTCTTCCCTGGATTTCGCCGACAGACGTGGGTAGTCACTCAACCTGGATACCACCACATCGACCAGATCCGGAACGACCCCGGTCTTCAAAGCCTCTTCCTTCCAGGGTTCCAGCATCCGATCGAGGCCGCCGACAACCGAGCCGTTGTCGTAGCCTCGCTCAGCCTCGAGCGATAGGTAGTTTGTGAGTTTCAGAATGGCGGCGTTCAAGATGTGATGGTGCCTCCTAAATCAAGCAACAGGTCAGTTCCTAAGAAACGAAGTTCAAAGTGTCAGAGTGCCTCCCCCGCGCTCTCCAAGACGACCAGGCCCAGGCCGTTTTGACCCACATAAGTCGCAGCGGCAGGTCCGTAGTTAACGTACTTGATAGGAGTGGCAGGATACAGGGCTTCTAAACGCTCGGCAACCAATAACGCTTCCTCGTCGGGCTCGGCTGAGCTGAGAAGAATTCCAAGCTGTTCGATATCTGAAAACTCAGTCACGAATTCGATGAGCTTTTCCTGGGCGCGAATGCGGGTGCGCACTTTCTCCATGGGAATCAAACGTCCGTGTTCGATCGTGAGAAATGGAAGGACGTTGAGCATATTGCCGAGGATAGCCTGCGACCGACTGACCAGGCCATTCCGCTCCAGGTAGGAGAGATCATCCAAGAAGAACACGATGTACATCCGGGGGATAATCCCGCGCACAACACGCACGACATCTTCAAGGGATTTTCCGGCTGTGGCTGACGTCGCAGCGCTGCTGACAAGCATTCCGAGTCCGGCGGACAGGCTGGTCGAGTCGATGACCTGAATGTCGCACCGCCCGCGAAAGCCTTCACTGGCTTTGACCGCGTTTCGAAAAGCGGAGTTGATGCCCGCAGAAGTGTGGATTGACACGATTTCGTCAGTCTTAGCTTGAAGCCGTGAATAGACCTCCACCAGCTGCTCCACATTCGGCGGATCCGCATACACCTTTCCCGGATCGGCCTCGAACTGGGTCCGGACATCATTCAGCTGCAGATCGGGACGATCTTCAACGGCCTCGTCCTTAAAACGAACGGTGGTCGGGACCAGATTGATCAAGTCGTGATGGTTATTATCTGGATTGAGGAATCGGACGGAGCTATCCGTCACAATCTGAATCGTCATTCGACTGAAAGTATCAAGTCATACAGGGGCTGGCCCCCAAATACGAGCTCGACTTCCTGCTCAGGGTATCGTTCACTAATCATTTGCGAAATTTTCTGCGCCTCCTGTTCGGTTAGATCTGCGCCCCAGAAAACGGTGATCAGCTCCGAAGCGCCGGCTTCCGCCTCCTCTAAAGCCATCATCGCGGCTTCGGATAGGTCTTCGGTTGCAGTGACGAAATCGTCGTCTAAAAGCGCAATGATCTGCCCTTCCATGCACGGAATGCCATTGATGGTGGTGCTGCGCGTGGCACGCGTCAGCTCTGCGGTTTTGATTTCGCCCAGTGCAGATTGCATGGATGCGGCAGTTTGCTCGAGGTCGCCGTCCGAGTTGAGACAGATCATCGCCGCGATTCCTTGCGGCATGGTGCGAGTTGGCACCACCCGAACTTGCTTGTTGCTCAGATTGGCAGCCTGCTCGGCAGCCATGATGACGTTCTTGTTGTTCGGGAGCACAATAATCTGGTCGGTGGGAATGGCCTCAATGGCGGATAGGATTTCTTCTGAGCTAGGATTCATGGTCTGACCACCCTTGATGATGGCGCCTGCGCCCATTTCAGATAAGACTTTCGTCAGTCCAGGTCCAGATGACACTGCAACTACTGCAACCTGACCCTCGCGAACTTTCGCGAATTTAAAAACCGGCTCGGCCTCAAGCTGAGCCATTTGATCCATGAGATTTTCAATGGCGACGTTGGTCACGGTCCCCATTTGCTTTGTGTATTCAATCGGTTGGTATTCTTCCTGGTCGGGAACATGAATGTGCATACGAATGAGGCCATCGCCCTCCGCGATCTGGAGCGAAGTTCCAATCTCAGCCAGGCCGGAGGTAAACAAATCTAAATCGAACTCAGGCTTGGGCCGGAAATCAACTACCACTTCCCAATCCTGACCTTCCTCGATGTCCGCTCCCACAAGATCCATCAAATTGGGGTCGACATCGATCGTGACCAGCGGAACATCCAGATCCAATCCGGTGGCAGACCGCAGCATGCCCTCCAGGATAAAGAAGAGTCCTTTTCCGCCTGCGTCTACCACACCGGCTTTTGCAAGAACATCCAGCTGGTTGGGGGTGTTCTCAACTGCCTCATCGGCCGCACGTACCATTTGCTCCAGCATATCTAGATTGGAAGACGCCCCATTTTGGAGCGCCGCATCGGCAGCCGCAGCTACTTCCTTCGAGATGGTCAAAATAGTGCCCTCAACCGGCTGTCCGACGCCTCGATAAGCAGTATCGCGGGCCCCGGCTAACGCCTTTGCAAATGCTGCAGGATCCATTTCGTCGACTTCGTCGAGCGCCTTCGCGAACCCGCGCCACAACTGGGAGAGAATGACGCCGGAGTTTCCTCGAGCTCCCATCTGAGCGCCGTGTGCCAGAGCCTGCAATGCCTTGCCGATCGAACGCCCTCCGGCAATCTCAACTTCCTTCCATGCGGCTTCCATCGTAAGCACCATGTTCGTACCAGTATCGCCATCGGGAATTGGAAATACATTGAGCGCGTTGACTGTCTCCTGGTTGGTTTTCAACCAGATCATGCCCGCTTCGGTCAGCTGGAGCAGTGCAGGCGCGTCCACAAATCGGTAACGCTGCGCAAGTCGTTCCCAGCCTCTTGTGCCCGGCTCAATCACTTAGGATTCGTCGCTAACTCTTAGATCTTGCACATGAACATTGACCGCAACTACCGGCAGGTCGATGGACTTCTCCAATTGATACTGCACGGTATTGGCTACGCTGGTTGCAACGCTTGTTATGCGCGTCCCGTATTCGATGACGATATAAAGATCTACGGAAATCTGATCCTCGTCGATCGTTACGTCGACGCCATGGCGCGGGTCGCGCGCGATCGCGTTGGCCAGGCCATCCATCATGTTTTTGGAGGCCATTCCCACGATGCCGTAAGATGTCAGCGCCGAGTGTGCGGCAACTGAAGCGATAGCACTCGGTGTAATCGATATTGTTCCATTCTTATTCGTCTTCATTCCTACTCCGTTCCAAGGCGCTAAAGCCTTCTATGGTAATATTGCGCCCGCAATCGCAAGGTGAAACAAAACTAAAATGGCACACTGTGAAACCTGCGGCAAGACAACTGCATTTGGTCAAAGCCGTAGCTTTTCAATGAAAGCGACCAAAAGAAAGTTTAAACCAAACTTACAGCGAGTTCGCGTATTGGAAGAAGGACGATTAGTGCGCAGAACTCTCTGCACGAAGTGCATCAAACGCCTCTCATTGCCCTAACTCTAAAGCCCTAGAGAATTACTGATCGCCGCGATCCCCCGCGCGATTCCCTCTTCATATTTGAAAATTGCGCTAGCCGCCACAAACACCTCCGCCCCGGCCTGCTTCGCCTGCAGAGCGGTCTGTGAGTCAATCCCGCCGTCCACCTGGATAAGCGCCTTGGTCTGACCCCTGAGTTTCAGCTCGCGAAGCCACTTCACCTGTTCGAGTGGTTCGGTCATAAACGATTGCCCGGAGAAACCAGGCACGACCGTCATAACCAGCATCAACTCGATGCTATCAAGCACTTTCGAAGCTCGTTCTGCGAGAGTTCCGGGGCTGATCGCCACTCCTGCTCGCAAGCCCAGGTCATGAATTGCACCTACAAGTCCCTTCATATCCTCTGAGGCCTCTACATGCACCGTGAGCGAGTCGGCGCCGGCGTCAGCGAAATCACCCAGGTAACGCTCTGGATTCTCAATCATCAGATGCACGTCCAGCGGTAGATCGCTCGCCCGATGCACAGCTTCCACAACAACTGGCCCCATGGTGATGTTGGGCACAAAGTGCCCGTCCATCACATCGATATGTATCCAGTCCGCGCCGCCTTTCTCAGCGGCCTGAATAGCATCTTCTAGGTGCAGGAAATCGGCGGACAGGATCGAGGGGGCAAGAATGAATCCCTTCGCCATTAGCGCAATCATACCTTTCGCAGATTCGGTTGACAAGCAAAGCATCCATCAAGCTGATTGCGCTACACTCGGTTTGTAGGGCAACTGTAAGGGGCACCGAGCAGCCTTTTCTTGATACTGTAGTTTAGGGTGTATCTAAATTGCGAACCGTGCGCTGTTGGTCAAATTCCTGCAGTGATCAGAGCGCATTCAAGGTTCGATAGGGAGATCCATTGAGGGTCGATAAGGCAGAAGAGGGAAATCCAGTTGGGTGTCCTCGAATCAATTAACCAAATTCTAAGTGCGGACGACGCCAAACCCGGCTCCGCAACTCCGAAGATTGCCGATGAGCAGGTACGGCGGCTTGAAGCGGAGATAGAGAGGCTGCGCGCCGTGCTGCGCGGTACCGCCGCGCTCAATGCCGCCCTGAACTACGAGCGCGTGATGGACATGGCACTGGATCTGGCGACCAACGTGCTTACCGATGCAGAGGATGGGGGGCTTGTGAGTGCCCTGTTGCTTTACGATGGCGAAGAGCTGCGGGTCGTCTCCTCACGTGGCTTTCTTCGAGCCGATCAAAATGCAGACATCCCAGGACGATTCGGAGTGGTCGAGAAGGCTATGTCCTCGGGCCAGCTTGAAGTTAGCCTGGATCCTCCATCCGACCCAGAGCTCGGACGGCTCCTTGCGCTTAGAAAGTGCAGCATTGCGGTCTGCATTCCGTTGGTTGTTGGGCTGGAAGTATATGGAATCATGCTCTTTGGTCATCCAAAAGAAGACTATCTCACGGAAGACGGGCTTGAGATCCTCGAGTCCATTGCGCAGCAGGCGATCGTGGCGTTGCAGAACGCCCGACTCTATGGCCAGCTGGAGCAAGAAAAGCAGCGAATGGCGGAAATCCAGGAGGAAGCCCGCCACAAATTGGCCCGCGATCTGCACGATGGACCTGCGCAGTCGATCGGCGCCATTGCCATGCGGGTCAACTTCGCTCGCCGACTGATCAATCGTGACGCGAAACGAGCTTCCGATGAGCTCTACAAGATTGAGGAACTCGCGCGAAGGACCTCCAAAGAGATCCGCCAAATGCTGTTCACATTGCGGCCGCTGATTCTGGAATCCGAGGGACTTAGAGCCGCCTTGAAGGACCTCTCCCGCAAGATCGATGAGATGCACGGCCAGACCGTTCACGTGGACGTCGACCCCCAAATTGAGAGTGCCATGGAGGTCGGCAAGCAAGGTGTCATTTTCTTCATCGTCGAAGAGGCGGTAAACAATGCCCGCAAGCATGCGCAGGCGGAGCATATCTGGGTGCGGCTAAAGCCGGATGGGGAAATGGCGCTCTTGGAAATTGAGGACAACGGGATTGGGTTTGATGTTGCCGAAGTTCAAGACAACTATGAGAAGCGCGGCAGCTTAGGAATGGTCAATCTCTACGAGCGGGCTGAAATGGTGCACGGCGTCTTACGCTTCGAGTCCACCCGCGGGCAAGGTACAAGGATTTCGGTGAGGATTCCAATGACCGTCGAGGCCGCGGAAGCGCTGCATCGTATCGGGGGCTAACCCCCGCCGATCCCTTGCCTGATTGCGCCTGGGATATCTTGTTCTTCGCAGCAGGAAATGTGAATTCCGAGGTTGGGGTTACCCCAACTCGCGGCTGAGCTCTTCCAGGTCTTCGAAAACCCAATCTGGCTGAATATCCGAGCTGGCAACCTGTTCTTGGGTCGTCACGCCCGTGAGAACCAGGGCAGTTAACAGCCCTGCGCGCTTTCCTCCCAAAATATCGGTTTCCAACCGATCTCCGATAGCCACCGTATGGGTGGCAGGCGTATCCGTCCTTTGCAGTGCCTCGAGAAAGAGGTGCGGCTCCGGCTTTCCAAATATCGTGGCTTCGCGGCCAGCCGCTGTTTCAAGGGCGGCCAGAATGGCGCCATTCCCGGGAGCGAGGCCGCGCTCGGTGGGAAATGACACATCGGGATTGGTTCCCAGGAAAAATGCGCCCTTCATCAGCGCGTAATTAGCCTCAGCAAGCTTCTCCCAGGTGAGCGACCAATCCATGCCGACTACGACCGCGCTCACCTCGTTGCTTGATTCCATTACCCGATAGCCGGCCTCCTCCAGGGCGTGGTGAAGCGCCGCATCTCCAACGACATAGATGCTGGAACCTGCAGGCACATGCTGCCCCAGATAGCTTGCTGCGCCCACCGCGGCGGTGAGCACTTCATTGGGATGAATTTCAACCCCAGCGTTCTCCATGCGGGATCGAACCTGCTCGAAGGTTTGCGTCGCGTTGTTCGTCGCAAGAACAAATGGGATCTGGCGTTCTCGAAGCAAGGAAAATGTAGACTGGATGCCGGGGAGCGGCTCTCCTCCGCGCCAGAGCACGCCATCCATATCGAAAATCAGGCCCTGGGCTTCGGAGAAGTGTTTCATCCTAATGAAGCGGGGCGCTGGAATCAGCGCCCCGTATTATTCTGTCGTCTGCTATTTTGTCTAGGCGGCATCTCGGAGATCGAGATCCACCTCGTCCGATAGTTCTCTTCCGTCTTCGCCCAATAGCTTCGGTTGTGCCTGTCCGGATATCACGTGTTCATCGACCACCACCCCACGGATCTCAGGGCGAGAGGGGATCTCGTACATGATCTCCAGCAGTGAATTCTCCAGAATCGATCGTAAGCCGCGGGCGCCAGTGTCCCGATCGATGGCCATCTCTGCAGCGAGCTGCAAGGCCTCCTCGGTGAACACCAGCTCGACCTGGTCCATCTCAAACAATTGAGTGTATTGCTTTACTAACGCGTTCTTGGGCTGCGTGAGGATCTTTCGAAGCGATTCGACATCCAGCGGATCCACGCTGACCGCTACTGGCAATCGACCGACCAATTCGGGAATCATTCCGAAGTGCATGAGGTCGTCCGGCTCGATTCGCCGTAGAAGCTCTGCTTCGTCGAAGCCTAGAGCCTCCCGTTCTTCCACGGTGCCGGGGAATCCGACCCGGCCGCGGGTTCCAACTCGTTCGGAGATGATGTCCTGCAGGCTGTCAAAGGTGCCGCCACAAATGAACAGCACGTTGGTGGTATTGATCTGAATGAACTCCTGGTGTGGGTGCTTCCGCCCCCCTTGAGGGGGGACATTGACATCCGCGCCCTCAATGATCTTGAGCAACGCTTGCTGGACCCCTTCGCCGGAAACGTCGCGAGTGATGCTGGGATTGTCGCCTGACTTGCGGGCAGTCTTGTCCAGCTCATCGACGTAAACGATGCCGCGCTCGGCGCGCGGTATATCGAAGTCGGCGGCCTGAAGCAGCCGAAGCAGGATATTTTCTACATCCTCACCGACGTAGCCGGCCTCTGTAAGAGCTGTGGCATCCGCTATGCAGAATGGAACATCCAAAACCCGAGCAAGCGTTTGAGCCAGCAGCGTTTTTCCGACGCCTGTCGGACCGACAAGCAGGATGTTGGACTTTTCGAGTTCGATATCTCCGCGTTTTCGAGTGCTGATGCGCTTGTAGTGGTTATAAACCGCGACCGATAGGACTCGCTTGGCATGATCCTGACCTACGACATACTCGTCGAGTCGGGCGCGGATATGCTGCGGCGACAGGGAGGCCTTCCCAACCGCCGTCAGCCCTACCGCGGAGCCTCGGCCCGTATCCCCATGCAAGATGTCCCCGCAGAGATCTACACACTCATTGCAAATGTAGACCCCATCCGGGCCTGAAATCAGGCGCTGGACTTCATCTTCGGGGCGGCTGCAGAAGGAGCATTGCCGCGATCGATCGTCCGCTTCGCTCATACTTGGCTAGCTTTTAACCTTTTCCTTTGCTTTTCCGTCTTCCGATTCGGGCTGGTCGCGTTCCGCGGGTTCCAGCACCTTATCGATCAGGCCGTACTTCAGGGCCTCTTCTGCGCTCAGATAAAAATCGCGCTCGACGTCATGCTCGATGGTTTCGAGCGGCTGACCGGTGTGTTCTGCGAGTATGTTATTGATCTTTTCGCGCTGGCGCAAGATCTCCTTGGCCTGAATCTCGATATCGGTGGCCTGTCCCTGTGTCCCGCCCAGGGGTTGGTGGATATGGATGGTGGCATTCGGTAACGCGAAGCGCTGACCGGGGCTTCCTGCCGCAAGCAACACAGTCCCGAAGGAAGCCGTGACACCCACGGCCACTGTTTGAATTGGGGCGCTCAGTTGTTGCATCGTGTCGTAGATCGCCATTCCGGCGTAGATTTGGCCCCCAGGCGAGTTGATATACAGTCGGATCAGTCGCTCGGGATCCTGGGAATCCAGCCAGATCAGCTGTGCAACGATGACGTTGCCCACAAGATCATTGATTGGCGTGCCCAGGAAGATGATGCGTTCCTTCAGCAGCAGAGAATAGATATCGTAGGCACGTTCACCACGGCCGCTGGTCTCGATCACCATTGGGATCAAGGATTGAGGGTCATTTGTGTTCATTCTGGCTCCTTATTGGCTATTGTCTCGCTAACGTCAACTCTCGGCAATAGGCCAGCGGTGCGCCTTCTACGGTGCAAGGAGCGCTCCAAAGAGCGACTCTGCGGGGCAACCGGCCTATTCTTCTACCTCGGATTCCGATTCTTCGATTTCCAAGCCTTCGGACTCCGGACTTTCTTTTTGAGCGTCTTCTCCTTCATCCTCGGGTTGTCCAAGTTCCGGCTCTTCCGATTCCGGAATTGCTGATTCCTCCTCAGAATCTTCCACTTCTAACTTCGAATCGCCCTTCTCGGGCTTTTCCCCCTTGGCGATCGACACAAGCCTGCTGATCGCCCCTTCAAACAATAGATCGTTCTCGATTCGACGCATTGACTGAGGAGTGCTCAGCGCCTTGATAATATTGCCTTCCGGATCCTGTAGGCTTCCGGCCAGTCGCTGAACGCGCTCGGAGATCTGCTTATCGCCAACCTTCAGCTCTTCTTCTTCGACAACTTTGCCAAGCAAGAGCGCACGCCGAACCCGGTCTTCCGCACGTGGTCGAAGCTCGTCTCGAACCTCGGCCTCCGTCTTGCTCTCGGCTTGAAGGAAATCATTCAGGGTCAAATTCTGGGCTTCCAGGCGGTGCACCATGTCGTGCAGAAGGTCATCTACCTCCTGGTCCGCCAAAAGTGGCGGAAAGGTGACCGTGGCGCCATCTCCAACCTTTTCAATTACTTTCTCGGCATATTCAGCATCCGCTTCCCTCTCGGCGCTCTCGGCCAGGCTTTCACGCGCCTTGATTCGCAAGTCGAGCAGGGTCTCGTAGTCGCCAACGGCCTGGGCGAGATCATCGTTCCATTCCGGGATAAATCGAGACTTAACCTCCTGGCAACTTACCTCGAAGGTCGCGGCCTTGCCGCGCAATTCCTCCGCAGCATATTCATCTCCAAAGGTATGGGAAAGAGTGCGGGATTCGCCAGCTTCAATACCCACCAGGTCTTCGGCGATGCCAGGGTAAGGCCAGTCGGTGTCTTCTTCGATCAAAAGGGAGATTCCAGACTCCTTGAGCACGAGCGCCGATTCTCCTTCTTCCGGCTCATCCAGATTTCCTTCGATATCGATGACCGCCACGTCGGACATCTCAACCGCTCGGTCGGCAGGCTCAATAAGGGCTTGTCGTTGGCGGAGATCCTCCAGCGTTGCCTCGAGCGCCTCATCGGAGACTTCGGGGACCTCGTACTTCACTCTGACCTTGCGATAGTCGCCCAATTCGACCTCGGGAGCTAGAGGCACCATATAGCGTAGAACGAGCGGTTTGCGGCTCACGACTTCGTTGAGCGAGCCGGGAGCGAAGGGCTCGAGCTCGGTGTCTTCAAGGGCCTGCTTATAAATGTCCTGCCCAAGCGTATCGAGCGCCTCGTCGAAGATCGCGTCTTCGCCGAAGCGGCCCATGGCTACATCGAACGGCACCTTCCCCGGGCGAAACCCAGGAATCTTGTCGCGTTTACTCATGCGCCGCGCCGCCGAACGCATGGCGGCGTTGTAGCGATCGTCGTCGACTTCGATGGTTAGTTGGACCTGGCGATCTTCCAAGTTTTCGGTATCGATGTTCAAATCAAGAATCCCTCTGCTGCTGGTGACCTTTGGTTACCTGTGACCTTCGGTTACTTGTGACCTTTAGTACCTGGTGGGGAAGGTGGGGGTCGAACCCACACGCCCATAGGGCACGTGGTCCTAAGCCACGCCTGTCTGCCAATTCCAGCACTTCCCCCCCGGCCGTGCACGGGCCACAATCAGCCTAATGATGCCGCCCATCGCATGCCATCAGGTCGAATAATTGCTGTCCGCAAGGCAAGGCCGGTCGCAGGATTATATCTGCCGCCTTCCTACGGTGTAAAGCGAGGCCG
>SDBV01012104.1_pt1 | contig 11089 bp, 32 predicted proteins | sample 2277081 | NCBI WGS metagenome assembly SDBV01 (sample SAMN10402039, study PRJNA504765) | marine sediment metagenome | isolation source: marine sediment core GS10_PC15, 223 cmbsf | place: Arctic Ocean: Southern Knipovich Ridge | collected 2010
GTTATTATTGCAGAGTATAAAGATTATGGATTGGTGGGGGATGGTTCGTGAAGATACATTCGTCAGCACCATGCCCGATAACATAAACTTTCTTATTGAGTCCTAACGCTGCCCCCAGTTCTGCTAGTGAACCACGATAATGATTCCTTTTAATAAATCTGCCAACCAGGGCATCACAGGCATGTACTCCCCTCAAATCATTCATTGCGTGTACTACGGGATAACCCTCATCAGTCTCTTCATCTGCTGTCCAATCATGAGCTATGGTATGCCCCAAGTCCTCTATTTTATCCATTAGTTTGCGGACATTCTTGCGGTCTTCGAATTTCCCTGATACGAAAAATATCATTTCTCCTTCCATCCGAACTTCTTATTAACCTTTTCTATCCCACCATCTATATGCCTTACTTCTTCTAGTTGTCTCTCCTCCTCACTACGCCATAATTCAACCCATGTTCTACACAGTGCCACTGCGCAAAGATGCCGCTCCTTTTCAAGAGCCAGGAACCTCACGAATACCTCAGCCTCACCCCGTGTCAGTTTTGATATTTCCACTAGATGCTCTTTATCGAATTTCATTCATCACTCCTATTACCCCATAGCCTTATTCCAGCTGGGGTTATTCTAAAAAAGGTTCTATCAATGACTCCACTCTAGCAATACAACACCCTGTAAGGTCGTCCCCATTTTCTACCTTTCTCACTACACCCAAGCTATCAAGTAGGGGGAGTAACTTATTAAGAAACTTCCCTCGCTGGAAAACAATTAACTCAGGGTAGGTAGGATTTTTGCCACCATAGCACTCATCTATCAGCTTATCTATCCCTTTTATTATATCTGACATTCTTTCCTCCCGCAATTATTAATGCTTACTGCTCTTGAATGTATTATCGGTTTCCTACATTTCTCACAATAGGTTATCTCATATCCAGGATGTTCTGAAACTACACCAGACTCGTTTCTCTCAAGATGCGGTCTTCTCTCTCTGTCTCGTAAGTCTGCGGTCATACTTCTACCCTTACTCGTTTATACTTAGCTAATTCCTTTTCCAGTTGAGCGATTCGGTTCTCTAATATTGTTATGTGCTCATGCTCTCCATAGCTAAGTAGTTCCAGGTTTTCTATTCGGTTGTCATCTTTAATGCCATTCCTGTGATGCACCACCTCCCAACGCTTTAGGCATCTACCGAGATGCTTTGCCATAACTAGGCGGTGTTCGGGTATATTCCCTGCTTGCAATGCCATGGGCCAATACATCGGGTCAACCAGCGACTTATGAACACGGATATAGCCATCACTAGTGCGCACACCAAACCTAGCTACCTTATTGGGGGAGCGATTTCTCTTCATGTTGCAGACTTGGCACACGGTGGCATAGTTACCGCCACGATACCGAGCCCAACGACACTTACCGCATATCTCGCATCCCATCCATACTATTCTCTCACTACCAGTTCTACCCACCTCACGGGGCATTCTGGTATCACCAAGTCTAGGTGCGCTTCTTACCGCCACTACCATATGTTTTACCTCCATACATAAACTTTCTGTGGATTATCTGCATTTGTTCTACCCAAAATCTGCCGCTCTGCCCGAAGGTTATTACCGAGAACCCATGTTGCCAATTGGGATGAATAACCCAATCAGGGTCTAAGTCACACAAACACCCATTCTCCCACCATCCATACACACCCGACCTGTTCGTCTTATAGTAACTACCTAGCCTATGGGTGTGCCCGTGCATGCCAGACCCCCCATGCTTGTCGCTCATGCCCTTAGCGGTATAGGATGAATGTGCCCTTATTATCTCCGCATGAGTAACCAGAAAGTTACCATTGATTAGAACGCCCTCGTCTGCATCTATGAGTTCTACTTCACTGTCCTTGAGTTTCATTAGACTCGCAATCTGAAGACAATCTAAATCAGATAACTCGGGGGCCTTAGCCCACAAGTATCTACGAAGCCTATCCCAATGATTGCCAGGTTCCGCTATTATACGAGCATTAGGGCACAACTCCCTTTCTCTTTTGAACATTGCTGCCACCATGGTACACTCAGTTTGAATAGTACCACCCTTCCCCCTATTAGGATTACGGTCAAACTTAGACAGTTGGTAGAAGTCACTTACATCGCCAGGATGAAGGATTAAATCTGGTTGCAACTCACCCATAAACAACTCAACCTCACGCACTACCCGCTGGTCTTGAAAGGGGATATGGTAATCTTGTGCTACTAATGCTATCCCTTGAAACTTAATATCCATAATAAGTAAACTCCATCTCCCCGATGGGATCAGGCCGATACTTCTTCATATTTTACCTTCCTTTGTCTTAATCTCATACAGGTTCCACACTTCCTTTTCATGCCCTCCAAGTAGGTATTCTTTTCATTCTATCCCTCCTTATTGGTTGGGGGAGTAGGGCTTGAACCTACCCGCTCCACGCTCAAAACGTGGCGACCTACCAACTAGTCTATCCCCCAATCCTTTAGTTTGGCTTGCCAATCCCATTCCTTGAAATCGAAGGCGCAAGAGCAATCCATGCAAGTTGACTTATCGTGTGACTCTATCCACTCCACCACTTCCCTTCTACCTGCCGGCAAGCCAACCCTCATCCCCTGTTCCTCCCCCTTGAAAAATGATATGTCTGCTTGCCTCCCTAGCAACCCCTTCTCATACTCATTAAACCAACCCCCTATCATCACAGTATCTTTAGCTTCTAGCATTTCTCCTCCAACAGACTTATTTTATCTTTCAACTCGGCTTCCAGTTCCTCTAGTTCCATGACTGTGAATTTCTTTTGAGGTTGGTTCTCTATCTCTAGTCCTGATACAATTTCATCGCCATAGAGCAGGAGTAACCCCCTTCTGTAACCCAACTGATTGCCGTGAAGAAATGAATTACAGTGCCTACATTGAGCTTGCACCCCTCTCTCTGAGAAGTAATTATTAGAGTGCTTCGGAACAAAGTGCCCTGCATCCAACTCACTGTATGACTTGGTATTTCCACAGGATATACACTCCCCATATTCCGGTGAACCAGTAGTTAAAAGACAATCCCTCAATCGGATGTAACGAGAGAACACCAACCACACCCTCTTTTTAACTTTTGCCACTGTTTTCTTCTTCATAACTCTATGTCACTCTCTATTCAGATGCATCAGGATAGAGTTCATCAATAGCAGAGAATACATCTATCCTTGCTTGAGATAGCTTCATATTAGGGCTATCTATACTGTATCGTGCCATGGGGTCACTGCTCGGTTTCATTAGAAGCTCCCAGAACATCAATGCTTCAATCGTATGTTTATAGTGTTCCTTTAACATTTCTGGCGATATAGCCATTCCTCCCCCAAATTCACATCCACAACTTAAACTCATATTAACCTCCTTTCAGCATATATTATTTGCTACTTCTTCATTCTACTTCCTCCATTAACTCTTGAATAAACTCACCCATCCTTCTATCTTCAGCCCCTAAGTCTGGTATGTTATATATTGCCTGTAATTGTATGAGTATCTTCTTGCCCGTAGCTTTAGTAAGATGCCTAGCCACATGGACACTATCCCACTGCGCTGCGCTTTTCTCCAGTATAGCCTCATATTCTCGGCCTATCTCTTCATCATTCAGTAAAATCATTCTATTTCCTCATCATAGCCCACCACCCTTTCGCCCTCCTCAAAATGCAGGCAATCACCCACAGTGTCCCAGCTTCTAACCCTTTCCCCGTAGTAGGGACTATGCTCGTTGTTGCAATATGCCCCCGAACCATCAGGGTAGCCCGTAGCAAACTTACAATCACCCATACAATACTTTTCACCCTTGGGATACATTGCTTCTGCCATCCTTTTGGCAAACCCCTTCCCCGTTTCTTTCTTTGGGTCGTATTCAAAAACCTTAACCATTTTTACCTCCTATACCTTATCAACATAACCCGTTTTACCACATTCATCGCAGGGGATGCTTGTATTGCCAGACTTCTTCCAGCCCTTTCCCCAACAACTACGGCACTTAACAACCTCTCGTATATTGTGGAGATTTGCACCATAATCAATAACATCAAACGCCCAAGTTCTGCCAGTAGCCCTACCCTTCGGGGCTTTCACCTTGCCCAATGTCAGCAAACTCTCTCCGCTATCACCAAAGGGGTCTATCTTTATAGATACATCAGCGTATCGCTCTGTTCTCTCTCCACCCTCGCCATACTCTGAGTTCTTGTTCTTCTGTAAAACCACCACTGCAACCCCATTCCCGACCCTATCCTTAATCGCCTTCATTACCCTATCTATTAAGTAATACTCCCCTGGTAAGGAAATCCAGTCGATAACATTGATATGGTCAGGTTCAACATAGTCCTCATAATCTGACCCAACTGGTAGCAACTGAAATCTCGGCTCATTATCACCATTCATCCACTCCACCCAGTTCATCCGCTTCATCCTTCTCTTAAACTTGGGCGAAATCTTGCCGTCAGAAGCCGTGTATTCACTGCCCATTAAAATCCCAGGCATTAACCCCAAGTTCTCCCCTAGAATACTCAGAGCTAAGGCTGTCTTCCCGTAGTTTGAGGCACCAGAAATCAAAACCATATCCCCAGCGAATACCTCAACCAATTCCTCAATCCCAAACTCTGTAGATACATAAGTCTCTTCATCACACTCATACGATTTGGGAAACCTAAAGCCTAACGGCTCCTCAGAGATATCCCCATCCCACCACTTAACAGGTTCAACAGGAACCAAGACCTTATAATTCCCATCACCCAACCCAGATGGCTTAACTATCCTCTTTACCACCAATGTCGTAGACATCTGAACCCGCAAGTTCTGGTCATCCTTGCTGCCAGGTTCTATCTTTAGGTATGTACGAATATCCCGCAGATTAACAGTTCTCCCCCTAGCAGGTAACAAATACTCTAGCAACTTATCACTCAGCCTCTCAGCCACATTAACTCCTTTAACAGTATTAACACCCTTAGCAGTTCTTAACAGTAACCGTAGCTAGTCATTAACAGTATTAACAGTTATAGCTACAAATTAACTCCCCTATATATACCTTATTCATTAAAGTATTCTTTATAGGCCTTTTTAGTAGAATATCTTTCTTTCTTATCAATATAATGAACCTTAAAATGTTCTCCCATTAGATTCGTATTCTTGATTACCTCATTGATAAGAAGATTAAAGTGGTCAGTTAACTCATCAGACCACTTCTCCATCCGATGCTGACACTCAACCCACTCAGCCTCAAGTATATCCTGTCGTTCCTCTAGTGTCATTGCTCTTCCTTTAGGGCTTGCTTGTTTATCCATTCAGCCACTGCTATCGCAAATGTCTGCGAGTGTTCTGATGGCAATGCTTGCAATTCCTTTAATATCCTCTCCCTCTCCTGCTCCCTGGCATCTTTTATCAGGGGTTCAATGAGGGCATCAATATTAGTAGATAATTCGTTACAGTCAGCAGGGTCGGTTATAAACTCCGAACACATATCCCATATAATATGCCATCTATCCTTCTCTCCTGTGCCTTTACAGGTGGGGCAAGGATACTTTGCATCAGGATACGGCTCAAAGGGGGAAACCTCTCCAGTACCATCACAATCAGGGCATTTATCATTCTGGTCAGCCATTAGACTTCTCCTCGTGTATCCACTTACCCGTTTTCTTGTAATGCCAACAAAACATCCTAACCATTCCTACTATCATACCCAGTAGGAACGAACCTACTCCTACACTTACAACCCATTGCCATTCAATCATCATTCTCCTCCCATTAGTATCTCTTTGAGTTGGTCGGCAAACTCATAACAAGTCTTCATATAAGGAAAAGACATAGACCTATCCTTAAACAAGTTTGCCACCTTCTCAGTATCCCATTTCACCAGTTTTCTTTTCCTGCCTGCGCCTTTACAGGCGGGGCAATCGGCATCCATTGGTAATACATCTAAATCATCAGGTATCTTCCCAGTGCGTTCTGCCTCACTTGCCTTTAATGCCCTACCGTCACACTCAGGGCATTTCTCCCACACCTGCTCATAACCCATAGCCTTGAGTTTGGCTACTTGGGCTATACTACCGAGCCTATACGCCTGCGAAACCCATCCTTTTACCGAGCTGCTGTGAATAGGTTTGTCCCCATACTCGGTAAGGAATTCCATTATTTTACGCATTGTCAGGCTGTCATATTCAAGGCATTGTTCGGTAAACTCATCACTCAATAGTTCCTGTTCATCAGCCATTTCATTCACCCCCCAGAGCCTTTAGATTAGCTTTAGTTTGGGCTTCGGTTATGAACTTATCCATTAACTGCTTACTTTCCTCTGAGTTTATAAACCTTGCTATATCACGAGGAGCTATACCCCTCCCGCCATCTGCCCAAGATAAAACAGCATCGCACTTGGCGTCCTCTATCTCCTCTGGTGTCAGTCCAGCCCCCTCTACCGCTTCCCTTGCTTTGGTTAGAAAATGTTTATAGGAAACTTCATTCAAGGTTTCAGCTTTATCTTGCCATTGACTGCGAACGCTTGGCTGTAAACCCCTCCATCGTTGTTCAATTCTTGAGTCATCCACCAAGTAGACTAATTGAAACATCGTCCTTGCTATTTCTGTCATGAATTTATCCATTATCCCTCCTGCTTGCGAATTTACCCGTCAAAGTCCGTTCATTTATCCTCTTCTTTATTGGCTTTCATAACTGCTTGAGATACGATTGCCGAGAACTTTTCCTTGTGTTCGTCCGATAAGTTAGCTATCAATTCTGTCATTGTATCGCCTGTTATGCCATAGCTACCCATCATCTTAGCAGCTACTACACTGTGTCCCCAAGTCTTGGGATATTTATTCTCAAGGAATTCCAATGCACCTTCTATAGTGGTTGTTTCAAACTCTTTCTTCTTAGCGACTTTCTTGACTGGGGCTTTCTTTGGTACTTTGTGGTCTGTCGCTGACTCGGCATCGTCATCCTCTGGACATACTCCCACAATGGCAGCCAATCCATATCTTCTGGCATAAGTTATTGCCGACCCTATGCCTTGTGGGTCATTCTTTGTGGGCTTAACGGCAAGCTCACCGCTAATCCATTGACCACTTGTATGCAGTAGTGAGGTATCAAGGATTAAGCCCTCACCTTCACCAACTGAGCAGGTCTGGACTACCGAAAGGCCATTGTCTGTTAGTGGCTTGCGGCAAGCACTCCATACTGATGCAAGGGTGGCATACTTGGCCTTAAAAAATGGATTTTCCCCATCCATTTTGGCACCCTCAAGTTTACACTGAACCTTAGTTAATGCACTCGCTAATTCATTTATCTCATCCGACTTCTGCATATCATCCTCCTAGAATGGTATATCTTCTGGTTCCAGCTCATCCTGCGTGGCTACTGGGGCTTCTGCTTCATCCACTTGGGGATTATCCTCTCGTTTGCCGAGAAACAACACTCGGCTGGCAACAACCTCAGTTTTGTAATGTGTTTGACCATCATCACTATCCCACTTTTGAGTTTGCTGCCTGCCCTCAACATAAACCTGCCTACCCTTAGATAAGTATTGGTTGCAAGTTTCTGCCAATTTACCCCAAACCACAACCTTGAACCATTCGGTGCTTTCCTGTTCGCCATACTTGCTGTTGACCGCTACTGAGAAATTAGCAACAGGCTTACCACTTGGAGTAAATCGCATCTCAGTGTCAGTCCCACAATTACCGATTACTTGAACTCTATTAAGTCCTGCCATTATTTCTTCTCCTCTATCTGAAATGGATACCGCTTCTCTAATTCCTCTACCAGCAAATCACTCTCAGCTAGTATCCTTTCCTTGTTGTATCCTACCCCATCTACAGTACAATCCCATGTTTTAATTCCCTTCACGCTGGTTGATACATTTACCCTGTATCTTAGACTTCGTTCTTCTTCCATCGTTTTCCTCCTATAGCTTTTTTGCTACCTTACAATAATGTTCCTCGCCAAACATCTCTAACCAATTAGCGAGATGCGCTCCGCAAACAGGGCAAAGTTTGTCTTTCTTATTACACTCATAACAATCTGGGTTATAATGTTCCTTATCGTGAGAGTCTGTGTGTTCCATTGCTTATCTCCCTGGCACATTTCAAGCAGTATATTTTCCTGTCCTTCTTTCTCTTACCAAGTTGCTGTGCCACACCTGTTATTTCTACATCACATTTAGCACAATGAAAGTTAGTTGCTGACATCACTTACTCCTTATAAGTTTCTGAATTGAGAGGCAGAGAGCTAGGGCCACGGAGGGGGCTGAGGCATTGTAGTATGTATGCTTCTCCTCCCATACATAATGAGGGTCATTAAATATCTCAAGGATTACATCGCACCTCTTATCGGCTGTACTCGTTAAGTCAATTTCCATATCCACTAACCCTAGCTTTGGCACAAGCCACTTAAAGCAAGCTATCTCATCTTCGGGAAAGAAAGGCACACCATCATCCACTGTTATGCCATCGGGATAACTCCACACCCCATTAGTAAGAGTAAATCCACACCATAAAAGAAGTTCGTGATTAAGCCTTACTTTATCACCCTTATTCATTATTCCACCTCGTAATAGTTGACTGGCAATATATAGGGAACAGTTGCCCCCCTACCCATAAGAAGCCTCAACCTAAACCTTGTTGATAGTAGGTACTCTAATTCTTTTTGCTTGGCATCTCTATAAGCGGCTATTTTTTTAAGTTTGTTTACCTTATCGCTCTTATCCATAATCGCCTCCAAAACCCTGCTTGTTTTCTGGATACTATCTGGTGAATGCGCTGTCTTGAGAGATTACCAAATATAGTCCCAATATCTCTATAAGTCAGACCTCGTTTACGCCACCTTCTTATTGCTTGATTGCGTTCTGTTAACTCTTTCATTTCTTTACTTTGCTTGCTGGCTCGGTCTTTATACTGCCTGTCAGTTTCTCTACCCGCCAGGCCATCGGCTAAGCCAACCACCGGGCGAGTATTCGACAACCGATATATCCAGGACACCAGCACTTTTAACCCCCACATCATAAGACTACCACATCCAGCACAAAATGTCAACCCCTAATTCCCCTATCTGTTTTATTGACACAGCCCCATACTGGCACATATCCTTACTTGACGCAAACTCACAGAAAGACAAAATAAAAAGGGAGCCCCAAAAGACTCCCTGTCGTAACATATTCTATTGATTTATTTTTTGAGTAGTGCTTTTATAATTTCAACAACAGCCTTTCTCTCCTCATCACTTAGTTGGGTAATCAGCCAATAGACTTCCCAATTAGTAGTCATCCTATCAGATTTACTATGCCCGTAGCACCACCACCAAGTATTCCGACAGCAACCAGGACACGGATAATCCACTTAATAGAGGTCTTATTAGATGAGAGTTGAATGGCGTGCTTGAGCAGGCTATCATTGATTTTCCCTAAATGCTCTTCCTGCCTCTCTGTTAGTGCCCAGATGTTACGGGTTCTCTCATCCAACCTGATAAGTAGGTCGTCTCGTTCTGTTGCTTTCATCTTACAATCTCCCAGATATTTAGTCCAGTAGCCACCACGAAAATACCGATAGCAAACTCCAGTATATCGTGATAGGAATGGTCAACCTTCCGCCAATGAATGCCTGGCAACCTTTTTCTCCTCATTGTTTTCTCGCCTCTTAATAAATTGGCAATTCATACATAAGACCTGAAAACCATCAGGGTAATTACTCCTTTTTAGCCATTGATACAAGCGAGTGCCACTGGCCCCGTGAGTGTTTTTCTTTCGCCATAAATAGCCATCCCCATGTACATGGTCAATGGATAGGGCTCTCAAATCATCAAACCCACACCTTTTACAAGCCATAGTTTTCTCTGAATAATGGGAAAGCACATCCATCCTTAATCTCCTAGCGCTGTCCCGCCTGTATTTTCGTACTTGCTCTTGATGTAGCAGTTGGTACCTGCGTGCATATTCCCTCGATTGCTGGAGATGGTTCGCCCTCCATTTCCGAGCGTATTCCCTCTTTTCCTGTTTTATCTTTTCACTATCCATAACTTATACTATACCATACTGACGGAGAATAAACAAGGCCGTACACCCCATACCAAACCCAAGCAACCATCCATAAATATCTAACCAAGCGTTGTCCTTGAGATGCCAGTCCTCGTTTAATTCATAGACATAGAAGCCAGTAAAGAATAGAACCCCATAAACAATACCCACATAAAGCAGGAAGACATTAAAAAGACCAACGGGAATATGAATGCCCGCTCTAAACCACTTTTCTTTCAATGAGATGTGAGACGTGTAATCTTTCATACTGCCCACATAGCTTCATAAATCAGGAAAGTTAATGCTAATGTTAAGCCCAAGACAGGAATAGTCATTGAAACCCAAGCTGTTATTCCACCTGCTATGTAATGAAATGCGTTCCGATATATCATTCTCTTAATTTCCTTACCGTGAAGCCGATTAGAGCTATTACCACAGCCACCAGGATGACCGTAGCAAGGATTAACTCCACCTCATTATACTTATCACCCACAATAATGCCACCGCTAACCAGGTGATTAAAAACCCATACTGCTAATATACTAGTTCCAATACTCATCACTAGGGCAATCCATATTATTATATCCATTACTTCTTCTTGAGTTTTTCTATTTCAGCCTTCAACTCATCTATCTCAGCAGCTAAATCCCTTACTGGTTCAGGTGGCTTTATATAACCTTCAGCCATAAGCTCGTTTTCCAAGTCAGTCCAGTTCTGACCGTGATAGTAGTCAAAGTCCTCTTTGGACATTAGCTTATTCTTGTAGTAGTCCTCTGATAGATTATCGTGTATTTCTTTGGGGGTAGTTTTAATATCTGATTCTGACATTTTATCCTCACTTAATGTAGGCTATAATATCAATGGTGGTATTAGCAGTCGTAGAGCTTCCTCTCCATTCAATTTTCCCTGCGTTGTCTGTAGAAACTATTAAGACTGCGTGAATATTGCTATACACTTTTGTAAGAGCAACTCCCCTTGCATCACCAGTGTTGGAAGTATAAAACTCATCAGTATCACCATTTTTTCGGACAGCAAGAGCTACAATACCTATGGGTTGATAGACTTTGAG
>SDBV01012105.1_pt1 | contig 11089 bp, 28 predicted proteins | sample 2277081 | NCBI WGS metagenome assembly SDBV01 (sample SAMN10402039, study PRJNA504765) | marine sediment metagenome | isolation source: marine sediment core GS10_PC15, 223 cmbsf | place: Arctic Ocean: Southern Knipovich Ridge | collected 2010
GCAGATTCTACGACCGCAAGGGGCAACCGATGGAAATGATGGAATGGGCGCGAGCCTTGGAGACTGCGGACAAGATCGTCGGCAATGACACCATCGACGGCCAGCACGTCTCTACTGTCTGGCTTGGGCTTAATCATAATCTCTACGGGGATGATGGCCCGCCGCTCATCTTCGAGACCATGATTTCCGGTGGCCCTCACGACCAATACTGCGACCGCTACTCAAATGAGGAAGCTGCTCTCGCGGGCCACGACCGGATAGTAGCCGCCCTCCGTGAAGGGCGCGACCCGCAGGAGGCTTAGATGCAATCCACTACCTCAATGTACGACTGCACTCACGGCCCTAAGAAGGACTGCCACGCCTGCTTGGTGAGGGAGTTTGTGGAGGCGATGGGGGAGATAGCGCACAAACTGGGCGTCTTGAGGCGAGTAGCTGAGGCTAGCGGGGTGCGCTACGACGCTCGCAATTTGAGTGAGTTGGAGAAATTGGCTCGTTCCATCTTGGAGAAAGCCAAGCTGATAGAGGACTGCGTGCCGTGGGACGAAGCGAGCGAGGCGGCGGCGAGTCAGGAGAAATGGCCATGACGAAATGGCGAATCGCGCACAACGTCACGTTCATTCTGCTCCTGTTTGCCGCGCCGGAGGTAGCGATATGGATTCTGCTATAGACCACGAACCCAGCGCCGTCAAGGTGGATGATCTCATAATTGACGAGGAGACAGGCGAAGTCCTTGAGCTGCCGGAGAACGCTGGCGACAAGACGGAGTTCCTGACGTATAGATTGGTCACGCTTCAGGAGGCCGAACGCGCCTACAAGCAGGCCATCTTCTTACTAAAGCTCGCCATCAAACGAGAGCTAGAGGGGCTAGACTTGAAATCCCTCCAGACCCAGTACGGCAGGCCCGTCATCCGGAAACGTGTAACGCGGAAGGGGAAGGTGGAGCGGCTACCGATGGTGGTAAAGGACTTTGAGCTTGACGAAGGCACCGTAGAGGTTATCCTGCACTGCGCTTCGAGCCTCGATGCCACGTCACTAGATGCGCTGGCCGAGAGCGACAGCCTTCCTGCCGGAGTCGCCAAAGCCCTCATCGAAGAGACGCCTTCGGAGTGGTTGCAGGTTTCCCCGATTCTGAAAGAGCCGCCGGTAGTGGAGAAGATATGACGTTTGAACGGTTCAGGCTGAACGTTGGGCAAAACCGCTCCGCAGGTGAGGCGCTAGACGAACAACTACTCCGCGAGGCGCTGACAGCGCTGGAGGAGACATACGAATATGCCAAAGCTGTCGAAAGCCGATTTGCGCCATACTTAGCATCCCGTCCATCGCGAGCGAAATTGCCAGAGGGGGCGGAGGATTTGGGCAAGCGTGTCCGCAACACCATCACGAAATTGGAAGAGCGACTACTCAGTGAATGAAATGGTTCAAGCCCCAGCGCACACACCCAATCCGGCTAGAGCCCCAACCGTGGACAGGTCGAACAAGGAGGAAGAGATTGTCGGAGACTAAAGGCAAGGTCACAGACCTCATCAAGAAGCACGACGGGACAGTCTTTGGGCTCAAATTTGGAGGGGACGAATACCTCTTCTCGTTTGAGGACAGGCGCGGCACGCCGTTCGATGTGGTGCAGGTCGGTAGCTTGGTTCGCATTGAGTGGGCACCCTTCACCAAGGACGGCAAAGAGAAGAAGTACGTCAACGTCCTTGAGCTACTGGCCCCAGACGCCAGCGTTCCGCCCTCAGCACCCGTTGACACCGGATACCGCAACCCTGACCAGATGCAGGCTGCGAAAGCGCTGAGCGAGGCTGTGCTGCTTGTGAACGGGGTTACGTTCAAGGTGGATAACGTGGAGCAGGCCGTGGGTGCGGCGCTCTACGCCTACCACGAGTTCCTTAACGCTCTTAACGGGGACGACTCGCCCGGGCCAGACGAGGTGCCGTTCGAGTGACTGACTGGAACACCCCGCCACCATCTGGTGCTTCCCCCGCACCCGCAGAGGGGCTGCCGCCGTGTTACAGCGTGTCCGCGCTGGACGGTCACGTAGCGATTCTGCATGACAGCAGAGTTTGTGGCAAGCGGGGGACACTTCAAACTCATCGCTTCATCATGGGCGCTGGGGACAATTCTTACGTGGGGAAAGGGAATGCACATCCAGAACTTCAAGTACCGCAGTTAAACAGGTTGAGTAAACTAGTGTCCCTGATTCACACCGACGACCCCGCCGAAGCCCAAGCCGCCTTTGAGCGCGGGGCTGAGTACGTCAGGACGGGAACGTTAACGTGACCGCTTTTGACGACGTGGCTATTGTCCGTAACATTGCGGGCCTAGGCTGTACTAGATTCAACCGCTCTATCCGTGACGGGAAGGTTGCCTTTATGGGCGAAATGCTCGGTTATGAGCGACACGTGTTCACCAAGCGCGTGAAGAGGGTGCGCCAGACGCACATAAATCTAGCCGAAGCGGGACTCAAGCACAGCCAGAAGACGCTAGCCGCCCTGACAGGGAGTAACGATGCCTAGCGTCACCCGCCAATCCCTCGTCAAGTGCAAGACCAAGGGGTGCCCGTTCACCCCCGATGAGCACGAAGAGTGGATGAGTCTTTGTCGGCAAGCTCCCGAACACGGTCACCGTGACGACCAGCTATCACACCAACACCTTCCCAAGAAGGGGATGGGGGGACACAACTCAAAGTCCAAGATAGTCTCAATCCTTTGCTGGCCCATGCACGACCGGATCGATAACAAAGATTGGGGCAACGCAGTCCGCGACATCCCAGGGCGGGGACGAGTCTACTTCGCCTGGGACTTGCACGGGAACACGCTGATAGAGCGCGACCTAGTACCGGAGGAAGGCGATGAGGGAGTAGCAGGTGGCCCCATCAGTGCCGCTTTAGAGGCAGTACACTCGCCGTTCTTTCTGGAGGGGCTTGTGAATAAGGAGGAAGGCGATGGACTGGATACTCATGTTTCTGGCGCTGACAGTAACGCTACGGGCAGGGTTGTGGGAGAGTCAGCGAAAGCCAGCTCGCCAGATAAACCTGCTTCTACTCCTGGGAACAACACCGTTGGCGATCGCCAGCTTCGCCCTGTTCATGGTTCGGGTGTTCTAACCCACGAGCAGCGCGTCGCAATCGCCCAGGAGATCAAGGATACCGAGTGGAACCGCCAATGGTACGCGGGGGACACGGGGAATCAGTGGATAGCGGAACTGGGGGAGAGCGCGGAACAGTACCTCTCCGACTTCGGCTACGTGCAGGAATCGTTGGCGAACATCCTGCGAGTCTGCGCGGCGATTCCGCCACCATATCGAAATGGGAATCTGCGGTTCTCCCATCATGTGGTGGTGTACCAACTGCCCCGCGAAGATCAAATGTTGAGGCTGATGGAGTGCGAAGAAGAACAGTGGTCGGTCGCGGAATTTCGCCGTCAGGTGAAGGGGACGAAGCCGCGAGTCAAGCGGTGGTCATTAGAGGAGCTACGGACGTTAATGATGGCGGCTTTCAGCGAGGCGGCGTCCAGTGGCACATCAAGCGTCGAAGCATTTTTTGATTGGTTAGAGAGGCGATGAACAAGCCGATCCTGCTTGACCTGTTCTGCGGTGCTGGCGGAGCTGCGATGGGCTATCACCGTGCGGGCTTCGAGATCATCGGCGTGGACATTAAGCCCCAGCTACGATACCCGTTCGAGTTCGTGCGAGCTGACGCGATGACCTTCCCGCTGGACGGCTTCGATGTGATACACGCCAGTCCGCCGTGTCAGGGCTACAGCATCGCCAATTACATCTGGGGCAAGACCGATCACCCCTTGCTCATAGAGCCTATCCGCGAGCGATTCCTAGCGGCGGACAAACCCTATGTGATTGAGAACGTACCTGGTGCTCCGCTCAAAGCGCCACTGACACTCTGTGGGCTAGCTTTCGGCCTAAATGTAAAGCGACATCGGATATTCGAGACAAGTCCACAAATCCTACTCGCGCCTCCCTGCCCACCTGGGCATCGTCGCCTCGACTATGTGCTTGTCTTTGGCGGTGGGGTGCGGAAGCGAGTACCACAGCAGGGCCGAACCCTCAAGGGCGGGCCGAAGATGAACCGTCCTACTCTCCCGCTATCCGTTGGCCGCGCCGCGATGGAGATAGATTGGATGAGTCGCTTTGAACTCTCGGAGGCCGTCCCGCCTGCCTATACGGAGTACATAGGGCGGCAACTGATGGCGCTGCTGGGAGAGGGGGTTGAGGCGTGGCCGCACCCAACCGACCGGCCGCGCCCGAAAGGGGCTGTGCGGGCTTACCTGGCGTGGCTAGGAGGGCAGGGATGAAGGCTAGAGTGACTTATCGGATGGCGGCTGCCTTAGCTCACTGGCAGAAGTGTGAAAGCTGTCGGGGTACTCGTGAGGGGGCAATAGACGAAGCCATTGGCTGCCTACTCCCAGAGTTTGCGCCGCTCAACGCAAGAATGAGCGAGATTCAAGAGGAGTACGCGGAATTAGAGGCGGAGAGGATGAGGTTGGTAGAGCGGCCAATATCTAAGAGGCTAAGGGGGACTGATTGGCCGGAGGACTAGTAATGACCCACACCCACTGTACCGAGTGCAGGCGGAGAATCCCCTGGGGGGAGCCGCGAGTATTCCTACGGTTCATGGAGGGTTCTAAGGTGACGAAAGAGGGGGAGGTGTGTGTCCGGTGGTGCGCGACACGGATTCTCAACTCAAGTTCAATGACGGCCCCCTCGTGAGGTTAGCGGTGAAGCTGGGAGCAAGGATGCTGAGCCGGTACAAGTGGGCGGTCGTCTGCGGCGGCTGTCACTTGCCGATTAAGCGGGAAGAGTGGAATGGACATAGATGCGCGTAGGTTCTCTGTTCTCCGGCATCGGTGGACTCGACCTCGGCCTCGAGCGGGCCGGGATGGAGGTAATATGGCAGGTCGAAAACGATGAGTGGTGTACGAAGGTCCTCGCGAAACATTGGCCCGACGTTGCCCGGTTTCGAGACGTGCGAGACTGCCACGGAGCAGAGGCTATGGCCCACTCCGCGAGAAGGGAGAGCGGGGCGAACGGTCAAGGTCTATCCAGGCGAACGGAGACACGGAGACTTGGAGGAGGATGTAGCCCGAGCTGCCTCCCCTCCGTTGACCTCATCTGTGGTGGCTTCCCCTGCCAGCCCGTCTCCCACGCCGGCCGACGCGCAGGAGAATCCGATAGCCGCTGGCTTTGGCCTGAGTTCTACCGAATCGTTTGCGAGGCTCAACCCCGATGGGTCTTGGTCGAAAATGTACCAGGGCTGCGTTCAATCGAAAATGCTGCTGGGCGGGACGGGGGGCTCTTTGGAGGCATACTCCGAGACCTGGCCGAAGCGGGGTACGATGCGGTCTGGTTCGACCTATCCGCTGCCGACGTCGGGGCGCCCCATCTCCGAGAGCGAGTCTTCATTGTGGCCCACGCCACGGGAGTTCATGCACAAGGACACGACGACGGACAGGGGGAAGTCGAATCTTGGGGAAGTGGTTGGTGGACAGTTGAACCCAATGTGGGTAGAACTTTTGATGGGTTTTCCCGCTGGCTGGACGGAGCTAGATTGAGGGAAGCCCATATGCTACTATTGACTTATGCCAATGCCAAGAAAGAAAGACCCGAAGAAGTCCTGTCAGCATTGCGGGGTCAAGTTGGAGCGGAAGATGACGGGCGGTCGGCTGGAGGACAGGGGCGTATTCCTTCGCCAGAAGTATTGCTCGCTTACCTGCGCCAACTCAAAGCATACAGTAACCGAGGGGGCGCTACTCTGGAGAGCCCGGAAGCTACGCAAGGACGTCTGCGAGATGTGCGGTCAAACGATGAGCCTCTATGCCCACCACATCGACGGCGACAGGACAAACAACCAACCAAGGAACATCCAGACTCTCTGCCTCTACTGTCACAACTTCTGGCACAGCACGCTGGCGAGGCGTGGTCTGCCTATTGCTGGCAGGGCTCCCACCCTTGGGCTGACGGGTGGGAAGATGGCGTCCCCCGCGTAGCCCGCAACATTCCCGCTAGGGTGGACAGACTTAGGGGACTCGGCAACGCCGTCGTCCCGCAGGTCGCGGAAATGATCGGGCGCTGGATTATGGAGATGTCGTGAAGTGGTTTCGGTTCTACTACGAAGTGGCGGAAGACCCGAAGGTGCAGACCTTGCCGACGCGGCTCTTCAAGCTTTGGATAAACGTGCTCTGCCTAGCTGCGAAGAACAAGGGGGTCGTGCCCCCGGTGTCTCAGATCGCCTACGCGCTACGTATGGGGCGTGCACGTGTTGATTTAGACATAGACGCTTTGAGCCGTGCGGGCCTATTCGACAGGACTTCTGTAGGTCTGGTTCCCCACAACTGGAACGGTAGGCAGTTCACTAGTGACAACGTTACAGGGCGTGTCAGGAAACACCGTAAGGGCGTTACATGCAACGTTACAGAGCCGTTGCATGTAACGCCCCCAGAAAACAGAGACAGAAAACAGACTCAGAAACAGAAAGCGGTGCGCAATGCTGCTACTCGGTAAGGACTTTCTTAGTAGGAGCGTCATTAATAGCCAATTTTTCGTTTCGATTTTCAATCTCACTCAAAAGTTGGCGCGAGTGACCCCTATCTGGGGGCTGCATTTCGTGATGGGAGGCGAATGATGGAACAGCACGTTTATTACTCAGGCACCGGCATGAAGGCTACTAAGACTAAGCCATGTGTGGAGTGTGGGGGCAAAGGGTGGGTCGCAGACAGTGAGTTTTCAAGAGTGCCTTGGCCCCACCTATGTCTCTACCGAGGCTGTGATAGAGGAAGAGTAAGGGACGATGATGACTCTGAGGCCAAAACCATGAGACAGTACACCCCTTGACGGTAGATGGTTCCTAGTTCTGTGCCTCGCGGTGGGGCTGATTGGAGGGAACAATGCGGGTAATGATGACGGCGGACGAGTGGTGGGAAGCCATCAGGACGCAGGACTTAATCCGTTGGAAGCGGTACGTTTCCTGCGACGCGGTGAAATAGCTGATGCACGCCTGGTTACGCCGACGCCTGCGCCCGAAGTGGATGAGGGACTTGCCGCTCGACTTCCCGCTACCGCCCTACCATACATCGAAGCAACAGGAAAAGTTGAACAGTTATCGTCGGGCGATGAAGCGAGCAGCCGACTACGCGACATTATTTGCTCCTTTGACTGGCCCCAAGGATGCGACTACTGGATACGCCTTGCTGGATGCGAGTCCAGCCTGCAATCATCGGTGGTTGGATACGGAGGGGCCTACGTTGGTCTGTATCAAGTGTGGTTGGGACACGGGTACACCTACACCTGGCTTCTCGACCCCTTCAACAACACCCTCGCAGCATGGGAGTTGAGCCGTGAAGGTACGTACACAGGTGCGTGGCCCCACTGTCAGTATCAGTGAGTGCGTCCACCATATCATCATTGAGCCGCCGGAAGGCCCCGTTTCTATTGGGGTGTGCAAAAAGTGCGGGTTGGTGAAAGAGTACGACACAGCCTACGGCTATCGGTACAACAACAAGCCGAAGGAGCAATCGTGAGGTACGAGTTCCCCTGGCCTCCAAAGGAATTGTCCCCGAACGCGAGGGTGCATTGGCGGACGCTGGCGCGGGCGAAGCGGGAGTACAAAGCAGATTGCAAGATAATGGCGTACATCACAGGCACTTTCCCCAGCGCAAGGCCCCCAGTGACGGCTCAGGTGACGTTCGTGTGCGACGCCCGCCGGAGAGACGCCGACAACCACATGGCTATGTTGAAGCCACTCTGGGACGCTCTCGTGGAGATGGGGGTGCTGGAGGACGACTCGCACGACAAGCTCAAGATAGCGGAGCCGAAGTGGGCACGCGACAATCGGAAGTACGTCATTGTGGAGTTGAGCCCATTTCGTGATGGAGGAAGCGAATGAATGTTGACGATTTCATCCGGCTAGAGGTTGAGCATCAGGGCTTCTATTTGGATACAGAGGCGGGGAAGCTACGCGTCGAGTGGATGCAAGAGGCGTGGGACTATGCTCGGATACACGCAGAAGACGGTGGCGTGCCAGGGCGGAGACACGGGCTTGGAATCGGCGCGCTGGTTGAGCAAATCAAGAACGCTGAGGGATATCGACAGGTGAATGTTCGCGTGGGTTATCGTATCTGCCCTGATTGGCGCGACGTACCGTATCTCATGACGCTTTTGTGGAAGGCGCAGGAAATGGAGCCACTGGAGGTCTACAGAGCTTTCGAGATCATCCATCCGTTCGAGGACGGGAACGGGCGTACGGGTAAGGTGTTGCTGGCGTGGTTACAGAACAAGTTGGACGATCCTGAGATGCCGCCTGATCTGTTCGGCGGAGGTGTGCCGTGACCTTTGACCCCCAAGCGGCCAGGGAGCGGTGCGAGGCGGCGTCAGAAACTCCCTGGACAGTCGGGACTGAGCCGCAGTTGAACATGGTGGCTGAGTGCGGGGACACGAGGAACGGCCAGTCGATATATGTCTTCGCCTACCGCTTGGCATCTGCCGAGGCCGACGCTGACTTCATCGCCCACGCCCGCGAAGATTTACCCGCCGCTCTGGAGGCGCTGGAGGAGGCGCAGGGGGCGATAGGCGTGGTACGGGAGGCGTGGGAGTTTGTTGAGGAAGCGATAACCGACTCAGACGTGCACACCCGGCATGCTCCTGGTAAGTGTGATTCCTGTGACGCTATCTGGGCTATGTTGATGGTGGTGCGTGACTGCATCCTCAAGGAGGAGAGCGAATGAGCATCGACAAGGATGGCATCATCGAGGCCCTAAAGGTCAGCCAACTAGACCTCCGTGCCGAGAACGCCCGCCTACAGGAGCGGGTGAAGGAGGTCGAGGGCGGCGTGAAGATGCTGCGCCAGGAGCTAGGTTTTGCGGGGAAGCGTGAGAAGGAGGCGTGGGGTGAGCGCAACATGTGGGCCGATACTGCGCGTGCTTTGAAGGAGCAGCGCGACGGCTACGCGGCGCAGTCCGAGCAGCGCAGGGAAGCGCTGGATAGCCTACTTGATGTATGCACCCGCTTTGCGAGGTGGCACCCTCCCGATTCAACGGTTCAAGTGTCGGCTGCAACCACTCGTGCCCGTGCCGCCATCGACATATCGCCCGAAGAGGCGAAGGAGAAGTGATGAAAGAATACAACGAAGACAGCGTGTGCCCCAAGTGCGGCTGTGAAGCAATCACGACGAAATTCGAGTCTGCTTACTGGCCACAGAAGTTCGGAACTGGACAAATGAGACGACGGTGTACTCGTTGCGGCTATTCCTGGGAAGAGGCTCCGCTGAATGCTGAGGCCCAACATGGATGAGGCGCGGGAGCTGCCACTGGACGAGCAGGAACTGAACGATGCAAGGGCTTTGCTAGATAATGAGCACTTTTGGGATATGGTGGCCGAGCATTGGGGAGGCCCTGCGAAGGAGTTAGGGTCACGCCTGTTTGCCACCATCGACGCTTTCCTAGCCCAGCCCGAACCGGCAGCGCGGGAGGCGGTGCTGGTGGAGGCAATGGAGAAGGCCATTGTAGAGATAGGCAGTACGGGGGACGCGGCAACAGAGTGGGCAGCGATACGAACGCTCAACCGCGCCCTAGCCGACACCTCACCGGCTGCTGCGGCGCTGCTGGCACAGGGGGAAGCGCTGCGGGAGGCGCTGGAACCGTTCGCTTTCTGTCAGAACGTACAGCACAAGCCAGCGGAGTATGTCACCTACGATATGGCCATAGATGCGGGGGAGCCGACGATGGAAGGGACGCTCCTTCGAGGCGAACTCTCGGAGCCGTGCGGGGACTGTGACGGGTGCCGTGCCCTTGCTGCCCTAGCCCCAGGGGCGGAATGATGGCTGAGCTGTGTGATAAGTGCGGTGAGGAATATACTGGCCATTCACTTGTCGAAATCATGGTGTGTCTCTATAGCGGCGCTGAGACGAAAGCCGGACACCCGTTTGGGCGCAAAGATGCTGAGCTTATCAGGGATAGAGTTGTGGGGAGACTGAGTGGAGCGAGCCCATCACGTGAGCGCTAGGCTTTTCGTCACACCAGAGTATGCGCGGCGCTTGGATTGGGCGTGGGTGCGCTTGATGCTGGCCTTTGGTATCGGTGTGACGGTTCAGACGATGCCGCCGAAGTATCCAGCGCTGTGGCTGGAGAAGCCGTGACTGAGCCCCGCAGTATGCTACAATGGGGCGAAGCTAGAGGGGCTTATGTGTTTCTGGTTCTTCTTGGGAGCTTTGATGCATTGGGTCGAAGCCGAAAAGCCCGTGGACATCGACGGCCATCCCGTTGAGCACGACTGGTACGCGCCGCTCCCTAAACCCCCTGAATACCTGCGTAACATCCCCTACGAGCGTGAAGCGGTGGCTGAGGCTGAGCGGATCGTGAGCAGGCGGTGAGCGAGACGTTCACGCGCCCCTGGTGCTGTCCTGAGCCTCGTTGTAGGCCGGTCTGGAACTACCAGGTTGGGGCCGAGCCGACGCCAGGAGATAGCTTTGTCTGTTTCGGGGAGATGGCTGAGCCGGTGGCGTTCACGTATGACGGGTCGGAGCACGTCAACGATCTCAACCACTGTGACTACACCCCGCTGAAAGGCGTGATCCGTTGGCAGGAGAACGAGGACGATTGGATAGCCGCTCCCCGCTTCTACGCTACGGCGCTCCGCAAGCTCAAGGCAGGCCGCTCGTGACTTTTCTCTGCGCCCCTGGGGGTGCGCCGTGACGTTCGTTCCGGACGTGGTGAGCCTGAGCCCCAACCACTCCCCAGGCCAGCCATCGGGCAAGAAGGTGGTTGTCCACGCAACACGCTCCGGCGTGTCAATGAACCCTTCAGAGTTTGAGGGGACGCTCAACTGGTTTTCTATGCCCGCCTCCCAGGTGTCCGCGCATGGGCTGATCGGCAGGGACGGGCGAATAGCGCGGATCGTGCCGGACTCACAGACGGCCTGGCACGCGGGCCAGCACAACGCTGAGTCGTGGGGCTGGGAGCTAGAGCAGGGCGTAGAGTCAGATGGCTTCACGATCAAGCAGATGGAGTCCTGGGCGGTGGTGGCCAGGTACTACGTTGACGTGTTCGGCGTGGCACCCCAGCATATCACGGACATCAGCGAGAGC
>SDBV01012106.1_pt1 | contig 11089 bp, 6 predicted proteins | sample 2277081 | NCBI WGS metagenome assembly SDBV01 (sample SAMN10402039, study PRJNA504765) | marine sediment metagenome | isolation source: marine sediment core GS10_PC15, 223 cmbsf | place: Arctic Ocean: Southern Knipovich Ridge | collected 2010
GATGCAGTGATCCATTGTGCAGCTTATGGTGTAAAGTATAAAGAAAATGACCGTGGTAAGGCTTTTGCAATCAATGTTCATGGCACTTCTGATCTTATAGTTGCAGCTCAAGAAACAGGTGTGTCTCGTTTTATTCATATTGGGTCATGTTTCGAGTATGGGGATAAGGATCATCCCATCTGCGAAGATGAGATGCTTGAACCAACCGATATCTATGGTGTAAGCAAAGCTTCAGGAGCTTTGTTAGCTATGGCTTTGTCAAAACAAAAGAATGTTCCGCTGGTTGTTGTAAGACCATTTGGTCTCTGGGGGCCTTTAGAGGACAAACACCGTCTTGTACCTCAGGTAGTTTCTCATTGTTTGACCAAGACACCTCTTAAGTTGACGGGAGGCGAACAAATCCGTGACTATCTATTTGTTGAAGATGCGGCGTTTATGCTGGCCAATCTATTAGAATTATCAAAATTTCCCTCTTATGAGATTCTTAATTTAGGTGGCGGCGTTCCTGTTCGACTATACGAATTTGTAATAAATATCGCCTCTTTTTTTAATCAAAAGGATTTAATGTGTTTTGGAGAATTGCCATATAGGCCAACGGAAATGATGCATCTTGTTGCCAATATTGAAAAGTGGACAAGATATGTGGGGGAGATAAAGAGAACCGGTATCTCTGAAGGGATACAAAAGATGTTAGAATGTAAAGGTGCTATAAATGAAATTGGTTAGCATTGTCGTTCCCGTGTATAATGAAGAAGAAAATATTCCTTTATTATATAATAGGGTTAAGGAAGTCATGGCCCCTCTGGCTGACAAGTATGACTTTGAGTTGATCTTTACAGACAACCACAGCGAAGACAATAGTTTTCAAATTTTAAAGACGATAGCTGAAAATGATACCAGAGTCAGAGTAGCGCGTTTCTCTCGTAATTTTGGTTATCAGCGCTCGATTCTTACCGGTTATATGCTTGCATCAGGAGATGCAGCAGTACAGCTCGATTGCGATCTGCAAGATCCACCTGAATTGATTCCCGGATTCATTAACAAGTGGGAGCAGGGGAATAAAGTAGTTTATGGTATCCGAGAAAAACGAAAAGAAGGCTGGCTAATTAATACAGTTAGAAAGATTTTCTATCGCCTTATTGATTTTCTCAGCGAAGACAAACTGCCCCATGATGCAGGAGACTTTCGTTTAGTAGACCGTTGTGTAGTAGATGAACTTAGAAAGATATATGATGCAAGTCCCTATCTGAGGGGAACAATTAGTACTATGGGTTTTGAGCAGACTGGAATTCCTTACAGCCGCGATGCAAGAAAAGCGGGCGAGAGCAAGTTTAACCTATCTCAAATGGTACAGTTGGCTCTGGATGGAATTGTCAGCCATTCTACTATTCCTTTGCGTATAGCCTCTTTTTTGGGAATTGTGATAACCATTGGTGCCTTACTGTTAACACTTATTTTTGTCTATGGTCGTTTCCTGGGCTCCGGTGATTGGCCGCGTGGTTTTGCCACAACGACTGTGCTCATTTTGTTTGGAATTGGATTAAATGGTTTATTTTTAGGTATCATAGGTGAGTATATGGGAAGAATATATCTCCAGGTAAAAAAATGCCCGACAGTAGTAATTGAGAAGACAGTCAATTTAAGTAAAAACTTCGAAAATGATTGATAACATCACTAAAAGGGATTATTTATGGTTATCCCTGCTGTTAATAGCTCAATTTATTTTCCTATTGATAGTATTTAATAGCGGTTTTGCCGGCGCTTCCGGTGATGATTTTTTTCGCGCCCTCGCGACCTATGTATGGCGGGAATCGCCTTTTCTGATTTCCAGTACTTTTGGAGTAATTTCTTTCCTCTGGTTTCCTGCTCACTTTTGGATAACCGGGCTTATTTACAAGCTTTCAGATAACCTTGTTTTTTCCCTAACGAGTTTAAGTATTTTGTCTTCTCTTGTTGAGATTTTCCTTCTTTTTCATCTATCAGAAATTCTTTTCAATAAGCGTACAGGATATATTTCAATTTTGATAGTCAGTTTTCTGCCGTGGCAAGTCTGGTTAGGTATTTCCATGACTGAAATGCCCTTTTATTATGCGTCTATCGTTGGGGCTTTCTTATTTTTTGTCAAATGGCAGAAAGAAAATAAATCATCCCATCTGATTATTGCTTCCCTCTTTTTTTTATTATCTACCATGCTTCGACCTGAAGGCTGGATTTTTGCCGCTTTATTTTCAACCTTTCTTGTAATTTATTTTTTGCGGCACCACCAGCAACTGTCAAACCCTGGCCATGTTATTGTGTCCATGATTATTCCCTGTTTTTTTGTGCTATTCTGGCTCGCCCATAATTTTCAAGAATTCGGCAGCCCATTTTATTTTCTCCAATACAGCAAACATATTACACAAAGTCACCTGAATTTATATGCTCTCTCATTCTGGCTCAAGGGCTTGCAGTATCCTTTTTTAATGCTTATTATATCGCCCGCACTTTTTTTATTAATCATATTAAGCTTAATTATTGGTTATCGTAGTCTTAAAAACATTCAACGAACCTACCTTTTTTTAATACTATCTCAATTGACTATTATGATAATCGCCTCCATGTATGGGGCTGGTACAACGTCTACCCCCCAGCGATATGTTCTTATTAATGTTATTCTGTTAGTTCCTTTCGCTGCACATTTGCTGAGTCATTTCTGGCAAAAAAAGGAAAGTCGTATGCTCGTTGGCTTTATACTGCTTATATTTATTGGTGTGAATGGTTATAAATCTTTTAGCCCCCCTTCATACTACAAAGATATTGTAGAGGTTGGCAAATATTTGAAGAAAAGTATCAAATCAGGCATGATTTCCCATTTAGACCAAATCAGTTCGGAGCTTGCCTTTCGGAGAATTACAGGAAAGCTTTTTGTTACAGAAAAGGAAAGGTTAATTCTACTAAGCTCCCATGCAGCATTGGAGGTGCATTCGGGAAAACCGAAGAATTTTCTATTTGATGTTTTGCAATTACCCGAAGATCAAATATTGCTGAAAACAAATTCAACAACCAACAATACCGGCGCTGATTTCACATCGAAAAATCATTTTCAAACAAGCGCTAAATTGAAGGAAATGCGAGTAAAGAAAATTATATTGCAAAATCGTGAATTGATGGACTGGATTCCGCCTGATTTTCATTTAGAGAAAATAATTAACAATTATGCCATCTTTTCTCATAATTCTCCCACTCAATTTTTGCCCGAAAATAAGCCTGCCGATAAAGGAATAAAGTTTATTGATAAACCTATGGCTAAAGGAATTCGTTTGGTAGGTTACAAATATAAAGGGGGCATTTTTGCGGACGGTCTTTCCCTTTTGTGGGAGTTAGAAAAAGGACATTACGATACCGATCGCTATAAAATAATATTGAGATTCACTTACATTCGAGAGCCTATAAGGAAATTCGAAAGGGTTATAAGACCTATATTTCACTGGTATAAAATAGGGAAGTTAACTGAGAAGGTTTTGATTAAAGATAATATATCTCTTTTTTTGCCTAATAGTATGCCAAATGGAGATTATTCTTTGAGAATCATTTTAATCGATAAATTTTCGGATGGCGTTACCTATATTAGGAAAACCGACGATTGGAATGATAAAGAAATCACATTATTGCCTCTTACACTTATTTCATCAAAGAGAGAAGTGTTAATGAATTTCCTGAAAAATCGATATGTTGAGTGGAAGCTTTTAGCTAAGATACTTCTCGTTTTGTAGATGAGTTGAATACAGTAAATGCATATTAATTTATCAACAAGAATTATAGATAAATTTATTTAGTGATAGAGTGGTGATTATCCATACTTTAAGATTGAAAGAATATTATGTATGATATAGTTCATAAACTTCAAAAAATGCTCAATAAATCCAAAAGAATTATTGCTAGGCCAGATCCAGCTAAAATAAAAAGTTTAAATTTCGCTTTAACTTATCGATGCAACAGTAGATGCAAGGCTTGTTCTATATGGAAGAAATACCGAGAGGATTCGGAGCTTGCAAACCAAGAATTGGATCTTGTGCAGATTAAGGGACTATTTGATCAGAGTAAATATTTTAAGAACCTTGATGAAATAAACTTGACGGGTGGTGAACCTTTTATGAGAAAGGATTTTCGAAATATTTATCAATTTTTCAGGGAACGATTCTCTAACTCATTTATAACTATAACGACCAATGGTCTTCAGGTAAAGAGCGATTGGATAGGGAATGATAAAGATGTTCTCCGGACAATCCTGATTTTTTCTTTAGATGGTCTTCAGGAAACAAATGATTTCATTCGTGGGGTTAAAGGAAGTTACCAACGAGTAATCAAAGCGATCGCTTACTATAAAGCGCGATTTCCAGCACTTAGAATGGGGATTAGTTTTACATTGTTACCTGAAAACTATCATGAGTTAAAAAAGGTCTTTGATCTTTCGCGTAACTTGGGGATTTATTTTACTATGAGATTCGCAAGCCTGAGTGATACTTATTATGACAATTCCGAAATCGAGGTGTTATGGACAGATGAGATGTTAAATCAGATTGAAAGAGATGTTAAATCAATCATTAAACAAATAGCACATACGAGGAATTTGTTGAATAGGATGTTGAATGCCGACCTTTTCTTTTTTTCCCAGATGGTTGGTTATCAACGGAAAAAAAGGAGACTTTTTCGCTGTTATTCTGGAACTCACTCTTTATTCATGGATCCATATGGAAATATTTTTCCATGCATTTTATCAGAGGAGTCTTTGGGCAATGTTACTAAAGAATTATTTAATAATTTGTGGTTTTCCGCCAAAGCCAACCAAAGCAGGCTTTACATTGCCAATGGTAGGTGCCATTGCTGGACCGAATGTGAAACCATTCCATCTTTACAAAGAAATATGGGTTATATGCTAAAACATTGGAGAAACAATGATGAAACATTATAAAGTTGTTATTTTATGTGGTGGGAAAGGAACTCGTTTAAGGGAGCAAACAGAATTTATACCAAAGCCACTGCTTGCAATAGGAACTCGTCCAATATTATGGCATATTATGAAGATTTACGATCACTTTGGATATAAAGATTTTATTTGTTGTCTTGGTTATAAAGGAGAATTGATAAAACACTACTTTTTAAATTATGAATATATGAACAATGATTTTACTACTATTCTTGATCGCAAGAATAAGAAAATTATTTTGGATCAGGAAGAGAACGACTGGTCTATTATTTTAACCGATACAGGTCTTGATACCATGACTGGTGGCAGGATAAAACGAATTGAAAAGTATATCGATTCAGATATCTTCCTGGCAACTTATGGGGATGGAGTTGCTGATATCAACATAGACCGATTGATAAAATTTCACTTGGAAAAAGGGAAAATCGCTACTGTTACCGGAGTTCATCCGTCATCTCGTTTTGGTATTATTGAAAGAAATAAAGATGGCATAGTTGAGAGATTCCGAGAAAAACCTCGAGCAGATGAGATTATTAACGGAGGTTTTTTTGTTTTTAACAAAAAGATTTTTGATTATCTAGATACGAACAGTATTTTAGAAAAAGAACCTTTGGAACAACTTGCTCTGGACCAAGAGTTGGCTGTTTATGAACATAAGACATTTTGGTACTGTATGGATACGTATCGAGACTATTTGGAACTTAATAGGATATGGAATGAAAATACGCCAGATTGGAAAATATGGCAGGACTAACATGATTATGAACGAACCGAGTCAATTTCTATTTAAAGGTGTAATGGATGGGAGATAATTATTGGAGCCATAAAAATGTTTTTATTTCAGGTTGTACTGGCATTTTGGGTTCATGGTTAACCATAAAACTTGTAGAAAGTGGTGCAAATGTTATTGGTTTGATACGTGATATGGTACCAAAATCTAATCTTAATTGGTCGGGATTTCACAATAAAATTAATATTGTTCGAGGGACGCTGAGCGATTACGAATTGTTAATCCGTATTTTAAACGAATATGAAGTGGATACAGTTTTTCACCTTGCAGCACAGACTATTGTAACAATTGCCAATCGTTCTCCACTTTCCACTTTCGAGTCAAATATTAAAGGCACATGGAATCTTTTAGAAGCTATTAGACAGACATCGACCGTAAAAAAGTTGGTTGTCGCTTCCAGTGACAAGGCGTATGGGGAGCATAAAACATTACCTTATGAGGAAGATTTTCCCCTTCAAGGCAGGCATCCTTATGATGTTTCAAAAAGTTGTGTAGATTTGATTACTCAATCCTATTATTATACCTACAGACTACCTGTAGGAATTATACGATGCGGGAACATCTACGGAGGCGGCGATTTGAACTTTAATCGTGTCATTCCTGGAACGATACGAGATCTTTATTACAATGAGCGACCCATTATCCGAAGTGATGGAAGTCCTGTAAGAGATTATATCTACGTGAAGGATGCAGTTAATGCTTATATAATTCTTGCAAGAGCGCTGGATAGAGAAGAATTGTGGGGACAGACATTCAATTTTAGTAACGAACAACCTATTACTGTTTTGAAATTAGTTAAAAAAATAATAATAATTTCCGGAAAAAATAATATTTTGCCAAAAATTATAGGGAAAGGCAGGCAAAAAGGGGAGATTCATAATCAATATCTCTCTTCAAAAAAAGCCAGAAAATATTTGAACTGGAAGATTAACTATTCTATATCGGAAGGATTAAGAGAAACGATAAACTGGTATAGTGTGTTTCTTGATAATGAAACTAATTCGATTAGATAAGTAAAAATTAGGAATTCAGTTATCTATAGGATGCATTCATTGTAAGTGTGTGAGTGAATGTGTTTAATAAAGAATTTCCAAAAACAAATTACTTATACTTGATGATCTCGCAAAAAGTCCGAAGAAACAAATCAAGCCACAATATGTGGTATATTGCGAGGCATGTAAGCACTATATAGTGTGGTTTCAAAGTCATATTTCGACTTTTTGCGAGTGCATCAGAATTGTCATGTTTATTAATTGATACCATCAAAAACGTAGTGAAGGATAAAATAGGTTCTTTTGCAAATTCTATTAGTACTCTTTAATCAAAGTATAAGCATAGTTTTTAAAATAATTGCACCCCCTAAAGTTGATGAAAATAATTAAAAATATTATTAATCATTCGATTAAAAAATGGTTTTTATCGATTAAGCAAAAAATATTCATTTTTGCATACGAGAGAATAATTCCATTTAGATACGGGATTTGTTATGAAATAGAATTTCCGATTAAAAAGGAATATAGATTAGGCGAAATAACAAATTTTGGTGGTTCGCTTTTTCACAAAAATAGAACAAATCATTTAAAGATATCTAAACTGCTTTTGCATGTTGGTGATAATATTTGTGAATGTACTTTTCCATTGGAAAGCGTAGAATTAAAGAATACTTATCCCCAATACAACCATTGCCTCAGAACTGGTTTTGTTGCAATAGCACCTATAGATAGTTTTGGTGAAATATTTGTTTGGATAGAAATAATACTTAAAGATGGAAAGACAATTAAATTAAATGGTAGAAAGCATATCAATATTTTGTCTGTAAAGAATTATTTATTTTCTATTGAATTGCCATCATCTTGGGATACAATTATTGAAAAACCAATTGAATTTCGTGGATATTGTTTCACCGAACTATGGTCTCTTAAAAAACTAATAATGCACGCAGGAGAAGATTCATTTTATTGTGATACCAAAATTGAAAGAAAGGACATCGAGGATATTTTTTCACAATATCCAGGCAGTAAATACTGTGGTTTTTACGTAAGGGCAGTATTTACAACTTCCGGTCATAAAACAGTTTATTTCGAAGCTTGTTTTGAGAATGGTGAAGGTGAAATAATAAATACTAATTTAATTATTAATGTTAAAGGAGTTATATTTAAATTAGAACATCCAATAAATAGAATTATATCAATTGGTGAGTGTGTAACTTTTGCGGGTTGGTGTTTTCATGATAGAGAAGCCATTAGTAAAGTTATTATGTATGCAGATGATTTGTCATGTGAATGTAGATACCATTTGGAGAGGTCTGAAATTAAAGATCAAAATGAGACTTGTAAATACAGCAGTCATAGTGGTTTTATTGTTTATGTTTACTTTTACTATCCTGGTGAGAGAAGAATCTGGTTTGATATTTATTTAAAAAATGGTAATATCGAGACAGTGAATTGTGGAAGTATTTGGGTAGACAAAAATGATATACATTTACTTTCCTGTACTTTGCGGGATTACTTTATGAGCGGAGACGATGAAAAAGAAATTAACATACCAGAAATAAAAAAAAGGTTCGGAGTGAAATTATCATCTGCAGACCACCTTGAAATTTCAAAAGAAATAAATAATAACATCGCCTTTACTATTGCAAAAAAAAGCGACCTTCCTTTTGCGCTGACACTAGCTAAATCATTTATCAGTCACAATCCTGACATTAAATTTACTATTCTTTTTACAGATTGGATTTATGATAAACGGGAAGTTAAATTTTTTTCGGAGTTATTAGAAAAAGAAGTTAACTTTATATTTTGGCCTGAGATAAAAAACAAGGTTCAAATTGATATTCTTGAACGTCTTTTTTTTAAATATAATGGGATCGAAATGCAGACGTTGATCCTGCCTTTTGTTTTCGAGTATTTTATTAAAAGTGGATATGAAAAAATTATTTACATTGATTACGATATTTACTGCCTTGGTTCCATATTGAAAATAATTCAACTTTTAGACAATTATGATTTCATTTTACCAGATCATCAAATTATGTCAAAAAATAAAAATCATAATAAAGCTAAAACAAATATGCTCAAGAACAATAAAAAACGATTAAAATTTATTGGATTAAGAGCTTCAGATAATAGCATTATTAACTGCATGAATTGGAGAGAAAAAACTTATGATATTTCAACCTTTGGTTTTCCTGGCGAAGTTTATGAAGATTTTGAACAAATAAAATATCTCCCTCAACAATTCAGCAATACTTTTAATGTTAAAGATTTAGGTTATAAACTTGATAGCCGGTTATTAAACCACGAAAATGTTCAGAAAATAAACGGCAAATGGTATGTTGAAGATAATGAAATGGTGCTAATTCAATTTAATAACGGTTATTGGAAAGATAACGAAAGAATAAACAAAAATCAGAATAAAATTAAATTGCACAACCTACCCGTATCCTATCAATTGATTGAGGAGTACAATAAAAAAATATCTGAAAACCTCTTCGAAACCTATAAAGATCTCAAATATTACTTTGACTTTTTACCTAAAACGGATATTAAACTACCCGAGTTTGTCAGAAAATTCTTTTACATTGATGTGTTTTGTGATGTGCCAATGCCCTTCAGAGGCGATGAAGTCAGTGTTAAAAAATTGCTACGGCTTTTTACAGAGGATGAATATACTGATGGCATTATCAGTAAAATATCCCGTTTCATTTGGTTCATTAGACCCGATCTTCAAGCTATATTTCCTAACCTAAACAAAAAGCATATCCGAAATGATTTCAAGAAATGGTTCGTTAGATCTAGCACAATCGAATACGGTCTAGACAAAAGACTTCAGAAAGTTAACACAAAAAATGAAATAACTCTAAAATACAGATCAGATGCGCTAGGTATAAATATTATCAGTTACTTTTCACAAATATTTGGTATTGCGGAATCCGCTAGAGCTTTTGTAAAAAGCCTATATAGCAGTGGAATTCCGTTTTCAATATTTAATGTGACTACAAAGTTGCATCAATATTTAGAGATTGAAGAATATCAAGAATTTACACCCTATCTGAGCGAAAAACCACTTTTCGATGTGAACATGTTTTTTATAAACGCAGACGAACTAACGCATATTACAAAAGTTCGTATTCCTTATCTTTTTAAAGGAAAATATAATATAGGTGTGTTTTGGTGGGAGTTTGAAGATTACTTTCAAGACTTTAAAGAAGTGTTTGACCATATTGACCATGTTGTTGTTTTTAGCGACTTTATTGTAAGGGCTATTAAAAAAGCCGCTCCGGCAAGCATGAGGGTTACGAAACTACCATTTCCATTTATTGAGAATTGGAAGATTATAAATACCCCTTCTAAAATTAGAAAAACCTATCATTTGGATGATGATGATTTTGTTTTCATGTTCCATTTTGATTTTTTAAGTACAATCGAACGAAAAAATCCAGAAGGTGCTTTGAAAGCGTTTTCATTTGCTTTTAGAAGAAAAAAGAAAATCAAGTTTTTGATTAAGACACTGCATTCAGAGAAATGTCAAAATAAAGTTGATCATCTCCTAGAAGTAATAAATAAATATGGAATTAAAGATAATATAATTCTAATTCATCATGCGCTTTCAAGAGATGAATTAATGAGTTTAATCAATGCGATCGATTGCTATGTATCACTACATAGATCTGAGGGATTAGGACTAGGAATGATGGAAGCGATGTACCTCGGAAAACCCGTTATTGCAACAGGATACGGTGGAAATGGTGAATTTATGAACAATGAAAATTCGATACTTGTGAACTATTCCATGGAAACGCTGAATAATGATGTGCCCCCATATAAAAAGGGATTTTATTGGGCTGATCCAAATATTGAAGAGGCAGCCGCTCATATGAAAAGGATTTATGAAGATAAAAAATATGCGTGCAAACTTGGAAAAATGGCTGAAGAATCCATTAAAAAACATTTTAACCAAAAAAATTTTACTAAAACAATATACTCATTTCTTGAAACATTATGACAAATTCACCTGAAACAATAATTGCAGAACTTTATGTAGACATCGGATTTGGTTTTAACCCCAACGTTGCAAAAGTCTAGGATGCTGCAGATCCAAGACGTCCAAGGGTGCAGCTGTAGTATACTACTGCAAACCCTTGGCAACGAAGGATATGCGGTATGCTCGGCTTTCCCGCAGGGTAAAAAACATTGAAATTTTTCTACAAATCCTGGATTTCACATTGATTGATTCCAAAATGCTGTCCCGATTATCTGTGAGCCCTTATTGTGGTTGCTTTAAACCTATCTTTGTCATGTTTTTTATGCAACTAAGGGGTTAACTCTGAACAG
>SDBV01012107.1_pt1 | contig 11088 bp, 10 predicted proteins | sample 2277081 | NCBI WGS metagenome assembly SDBV01 (sample SAMN10402039, study PRJNA504765) | marine sediment metagenome | isolation source: marine sediment core GS10_PC15, 223 cmbsf | place: Arctic Ocean: Southern Knipovich Ridge | collected 2010
TCTTGTTTGCTCCCTGTCGCTCCGCGTCGCATTATAGCGCGGCCGGGAGAAAAATAATTAGAGGAGGAGTATATGTCGCTGAGCCAGAAGCAAATTGATCTATGCGAGTCGAGCGAGTGGGATTTCTCCGATCTCCGCGCGCTTTTCCTGAACTGCACGCTGAAGAAGTCGCCAGAGCTCTCTCATACCCAGGGCCTGATCGACATATCACAAGCGATCATGGAGAAGAACGAAGTCACGGTGGAGGTGCTGCGGCCCGTGGATTACGAGATCGCGTACGGGGTGTGGCCGGATATGAGGGAACATGGCTGGGATCGCGACGATTGGTCGCAGATTTACGAGAAGGTGAAAGCGGCGCACATCCTGGTCATCACCTCGCCGATCTGGCTGGGAGAAAAGTCATCAGTGTGCACTAAGGCGATCGAGCGGCTGTACTCTACCTCGGGCGGCCTCAACGAACACGGCCAGTATGCGTACTACGGTCGCGTGGGCGGCTCCCTTATCACCGGCAACGAGGACGGCGCCAAGCACTGCTGCATGAACATCCTATTTTCGCTCCAGCACCTCGGCTACACCATCCCGCCGCAAGCGGATGCGGCCTGGCTGGGCGAGGCGGGACCGGGACCCTCGTACCTGGACCCCGGGTCCGGCGGACCGGAGAACGACTTCACCAACCGCAACACCACGTTCATGACCTGGAATCTCCTGCACATGGCGCGAATGCTCAAGGATGCGGGCGGCATCCCCGCCCACGGCAACCAGCGCTCGGAGTGGGAGGCGGGCTGTCGGTTCGATTACCCGAACCCCGAACACCGATAGTATGCGCTTCTGGGACGCGCGAAAACCAAGGGCGGCCGTTCGAGAACCCGATCCAGCCGGCGACGCTGCGCTGGCGGGGCTAGGAGTGGAGTGATTCTGAGACGCCTGCGACAGATCGTTCGCAACAGCGAGCACATCTCGATGGTGGTGATCGCTGCCATCCTGGGGTTTCTGGGTGGGCTGGCAGCCGTCGCCTTCCGCAAACTGATCGAGTTCGTCAACCTGATCGCTTGGGGCGAAGGCCCGGTCACGATCGCCCACCTCAGCGCACTGCCCGCCTGGTGGAAGATCCTCGTCCCCGCCGCCGGCGGCCTCATCGTCGGCCTGATCATCTATCGCTTCGCACGGGAGGCGAAAGGACACGGGGTCCCGGAGGTGATGGAAGCGGTGGCGCTACACGGCGGCCGCATCCGGCCTCGGGTGGTGATCGCCAAGATGTTCGCCTCGGGGATCTGCATCGGGTCGGGCGGCTCGGTGGGTCGCGAGGGACCGATCGTGCAGATCGGATCGGCGCTAGGCTCGACCATCGGCCAATGGCTGAAGATCGATCCGTCGCGGCTGAGAACTCTGGTAGCATGCGGCGCCGCCGCAGGGATCGCCGGCACGTTCAACGCCCCCGTGGCGGGAGCACTCTTCGCGCTCGAGATCATCCTCGGCGATTTCGGCGTCATCTATTTCTCCCCGATCGTCGTCTCCTCCGTGGCGGCGACGGTGGTCAGCCGCCACTTCCTCGGCGACTTCCCGGCTTTCAACGTGCCCGCCCACAGTCTCGTGCACGCGTCGGAGCTGCTCGCCTACAGCGGACTGGGCGTGCTGGCCGCCCTGGCCGCCCTGGCGTTCACGAACATCCTCTACGTTTTCGAGGATGCTTTCGATCGCCTGCGCGTGACGCCGCCGCTACGCACCGCCATCGGCGGCGCGATCATCGGCCTGATGGGACTCTTCGTTCCCCAGATCTTTGGTGTGGGTTACGAGGTCATCGAAGGGGCACTGCGAGGTGGCCTCGTATGGCACTTCATGCTCGCTCTCGTCCTGCTGAAGATACTCGCCGTCTCCGTCACCATCGGTTCCGGCGGCTCCGGCGGCATCTTCGCCCCCTCGCTGTTCATCGGCGCCATGCTCGGCGGCTCCGTCGGTACGGTCATCCATTCCTTCTGGCCGACTGCGACCGCTGGAGCCGGGGCCTACGCGCTGGTCGGGATGGGCGCGGTGGTCGCCGCCGCCACCCGCGCGCCGATCACGGCCATCCTGATCATCTTCGAGCTGACCGGCGACTACAAGATCATGCTGCCATTGATGATCAGCTCAATCATCGCCACGATGCTGGCGACGCGACTGCAGCAGCCGTCGATCTACACCCTCAAGTTGCTGCGGCGCGGCATCGACCTCAGACGCGGGCAGGCGGTGAACGTCCTCGAGGATATCCCGGTGGGAGAGATCGTGCGCTCCGAAGTGGCCGAGGTTTCTCCCGAGGAGAGCCTCGCCTCGCTGATCTCCAAGATCCTCGAACAGCCGCAGAGGACGCTGTTCGTCATCGACGACGATCGCCGCTTGCTGGGGATCGTCGCCATCGACGAGATCAGACCGGTGTTGAAGGACCCGGCTGCGCTGGAAGGACTGGTGATCGCAGAGGACGTGATGGCGGATGATCGCTGCCCGAATGCATCGCCCGACGACTCGCTCGCCGACATGATGAAATACCTCGGGACCTATCAAGGCCAGATACCCGTCCTCGAGGGGCAGCGAATCGTCGGCGTCATCTGGCCCGAGGATGTGATCAAGCGCTACAACGCGGAGCTGTTCAAGCGCGATATGGCTGGCGGGTTAGCCTCGGCGGTCGGCGGCGCCAGCGCGCGGATCGAGTCATTGCCCGCGGCGGGAGGCCAGATGGTGGCGGAGATCCCGGTCCCTTCCCACTTCGTTGGCAAAACGATTCGCGAGCTGGCAGTACGCCAGAACTACGGAGTCAGCATTCTGATGATCAAACGCGCCACCGCCGGCCAGGACGATCTCACCGCGGCGCCAACGGCCGACTACGAGTTTCAGCCCGGCGACACCATACTGGTCATCGGACCGCCCGATCGCGTAGTTATGAGGGATGAAGGATGAAGATCGAAGGCCCGTTATCGATGTTACCGAGAAAGTCGCTTAGTATAAGTGCTGCAGCGGCTTGTGGCCTGTTTACCGCCCTTTCACCGGACTCGTCGCTGGCGGCGCAGTCCCCTGACGTCCCCGACCTCGGGTTCGAGGTGGGATGGGAAGAGCGCTGGCGTGACTTCGATCTCGGGCGGCCCAAGACCGAATACCGGGTGGTGCTCGAGGGGGACACCCATGTTTTGGCTGCGGCGAGCGACCGTTCGGCTTCGGCCATGCTCCACCGGCTGCGCCTACCGACGTCGAACGCTGGCCGTATCTCCTGGAGCTGGAAGGTCGAAAGTGCGATCCCCGGCAACAACCGCGAGCGAGAGAAGAAAGGCGACGACTACGCGGCGCGGCTGTTCGTGATCTTCGACGACGACCCCTTCACCGGGGGCTCCAGAGCGCTGTGTTACGTCTGGGCCGCCAGCGAAGCTGTGGGCGAGCGCTACCCCAACCCCTACCACAAGAAAGGGGTCGCGATCATCGTCATCGACTCGGGTGATGACCGCGCGGGCGAGTGGATCGCCCGGTCGCGTGACTTCGTGGCCGACTACCGGGAGGCTTTCGGGATGGCGCCGCGCTACGTATCCGCCGTCGCCTTGATGGTGGACACGGATGACACGAAGAGTCGCGCCCGCGCGTGGTTTCGCGGGCTCTCCATCGAGGTCGCTCAGGACTAACTCCAGGTGGCGTATCCGCCATTCGAATCGCATCTTGATAGGCCGTGAATCCCATAGCCCCAACCAGGAGAACACCATCGTGCGGTCTACCGTCATCATCATCATCGCCGCGGCGTTCGGCGCAACGCTCGCCGGTTGTGGAAGCCAGGCAGAGCTGAGCACCTGGGACGGCTTCCGGGATCGCTTCCTGGCGGAGCACTTCGAGGCCCACCCCGACTTCGCGGTGGCGGCGGGGCGTCACGAGTACGACGGCGTACTCCCCGACTGGAGTGCCGAGGGGATCGTAGCTGAGATCGCCCGGCTGCACGCCGCTCGTGATGAGGCGACCGCTTTTGACGCGGCGTCGCTGACCGAAGAGGAGCGCTTCGAGCGGGAGAACCTGCTCGCCGCCGTCGACCTCTACCTGTTCTGGATGGAGAAGGCGGAGGCGCCGCAGCGGAACCCCGACTTCTACATCAGTTACTGGTTCCTCGGCCCCGGCATGAGCCCGGATATCTATCTCACCCGCCCCTACGCGCCGCTCCCCGAGCGGATGGCGGCATACAACAAGTGGGCGCGGGCGGTGCCCCGGGCGGCGGAGCAGGCGCGGGCCAACCTGCGCACCCCGATCCCGCGCTCCTATATAGACATCGGCCACCTGCGCTACGGCGGGCTGGCGACCTACCTGGCCGACGACGTGCCCGGCGTCTTCGCCGCGGTGGACGACTCGGGACTGCAGTCGGAGTTCGAGGCGGCCAACGCCGGCGCCATCGAAGCGTTCCAGGCGCTGGACGCCTGGCTGCTGGAGCAGCGACCGCAGCAGACCGAGGACTTCGCCCTGGGGCCGGAGCTGTTCAGCGAGATGCTCTATATGATGGAGCGGGTGGATGTGCCGCTCGAGCGGCTGGAGGAGATCGGGCGGGAGGACTTGGAGCGCAACTTGGAGGCGCTGGCGGCGGCGTGCGCCGAGTTCGCGCCGGGCGCGACGATCCCCGAGTGCATCGAGCGGGCCAACGGCCGAAAGCCCGAGGGCGGCGCCGTGGCCGCGGCGCGGCTGCAGCTTCAGGAGCTGGAGGCCTTCGTTCGCGAGCACGAGATCGTCTCCATCCCCGGCACCGAGAAGGCGCTAGTGGAGGAGGCGCCGCCACACCAGCGGGGCAACTTCGCCTACATCGACATCCCGGGCCCCTACGAGGAGGGGCTCCCCTCGGTCTATTATATATCGCCGCCCGATCCCAGCTGGCCGCCCGAGGAGCAGGCCGCGTACGTGCCAAGCGTCGCCGACCTGATCTTCACCAGCGTGCACGAGATCTGGCCCGGCCACTTCCTTCAATTCCTCCACTCGAACCGGGTGAGCTCACCGATCGGGCGCGTGTTCATCGGCTACGGCTTCGCCGAAGGTTGGGCGCACTATGCCGAGGAGATGATGTGGGAGGCGGGGCTCGGCGACGGCAGCCCGGAGATCCACATCGGGCAGCTCACCAACGCGCTGCTGCGCAACGCCCGCTTCCTCTCGGCGATCGGGCTCCACGCCCGGGGCATGAGTGTGGAGGAATCGGAAGCATTGTTCCAGAGCGTGTATCAGGACCCGGGCACCGCCCGGCAGCAAGCGGCACGGGGCACCTACGACCCGGCTTTCCTCAACTATACGCTGGGGAAGCTGATGATTCGCAAGCTGCGCGCCGACTGGACGGCGGAGCGCGGCGGCCGCGCCGCCTGGCATGACTTCCACGACGCTTTCGTATCGTACGGCGGCCCGCCGATCCCGCTGGTACGGAAGGCGATGCTGGGCGAGGACGCGACAGAACTCCTGACGGCGGGAGGGTAGCCTCCTAGATGAATCGTCCCCCGGCGAGCGGGCACTCAGCTTTGCGGCGCGTCTAGCGTCCCGAGACGCAACCCGCCGATGCGCTCGAACTGATTCCTGTTTCGCGTCAGCAGTACGGCGGAGCGCGAAAGGCAGATCCCGGCGATGAGATAGTCCGCCGTGCCGATGGGAGTTCCAACGGCCTCCAACTCGAGGCGCGCCCGCGCCGCGGCTTCCCCAGCCGCCGCATCGAATGGCAGAACGCTCAGCGCGGCCAGCAGCCGCTCGATCTGCGTCCGGGCCCGCTCTGATCGGACCCCGCTCAAGAGCTCGAAGACGGAGATCGCGGTGGTGGCGAGGGCCCCGCTGCGCAGCTCGAGGGCGATGCGAGAAGCGGCCGGCTCCCTGCCCCGCAGCGCATCGATCAAGACGTCCGAGTCGGCGACGATCATCGCCAGCTCGCTCGGGCGACGCGCACCGACTCCTCGAGGGCGTCCGCCTCAGGACCGCTGAGCGAACCGAGCGCCGATTCCGCCTCCCGGGCCAGCCATTCGCGGCGTTCTTCTTCATCCAGATAGGCGGCGACCGCCTCCTGTACGAGTCGCGAGAAGCCCTTCTCACCGCGCCGCGCCGCTAACTCGAGGAGCCTGGCACGCAGCTCATCCGGAATCTCGATCGTGGTCCTCATGGAGGGAGCATAACATGCATGCACATGCATGTCAATTCGATGCGCCCGCTTTCAGCGCCTCGGTGGGCTGTACGTCGGCTCGATTGCAGCCCCGGCGGCGAGCGAGAACCGGGAGGGCCCCGATTCGTATCCTCAAGAGAGGGCGTGTGGGACGCTGAGCCCCACCGACCCGAGGACGCGAGCCCGCTCGAACTGCAACCGGTGCCAAGTCATGAGCCAACTATCTAGCCTCTCCCAAAAACGCGGCGGACCCGGCACTCGCTACTTGGTCCGCCCCGGCGACACTCTCTGGGATCTCGCGGGCCAACACCTCGCCGACCCCCGGCGCTGGCCGGAGATTTACGAGCACAACAATGATCCGCGGATCGTCGCCTTGACCAAGAGCAGCATCGCCGACCCGGACCTCATCTTCGTGGGGCAACAGATCTATATCCCAGCCGACACTCCAGCGCCGCTTGCGGTTAGGAGCGCGAGCCACCGCAGCGGCGGGCGAAGGCGCGCGGTGCGGGAGATTCAGAGCTTTCCATTCACTTATTCTCTGAAGCAGCTGCCCGAGATCACGATCGTATCCCCGACGCACATCGCCACGCTGAAGTTGACCGGTTCGGTGACCATCCAGGCAGGCGACCTGCTGAACTTCGCCACCTTCCGGGCCGACGGTAACATCGTGTCGAAGATGAAGCGGGAAGCGGACCTGGTGTTTCAAAAGCTCGTGTCCGACGCATCGGTGGCGTACGATCCGAAAACCAACAGCGTGAAGATCGCGATCGGCTTCACCATCCACTCGAAGAACGGATACACACCGTCGGCGAGCCTCAGCGCCAGCGTCTCGACGAAGACTGGGCTGCCGGCGCTCAAAGCGTCTATCTTGATGCCGCCGATCAAAGGCGAGGTGATGCGGCATCTATATGTCACTCAGAAGCTGGGCATCGAGATCGAGCTGAGCCAGCGTTCGCCCCGCCGCCGCCGCGAGGAGAGGGTTAGAGTCAACAGTCCAGTCCAAGAGGTCTTGCTTGTGGTGGCCGGTGCGGCGCTTATCATCGTAGCGACCGCATTGATCCTGGAGGACGCATTCCCGATCCTGGGTGGTCCGTTGAACGATCCGATCGCCGCGGCTGCGCTCACCGCCGCTCTCGGACTGGGTGTCTTCGGCGGAAGACAGATCAAGGACGGCCAACCGATCGCGATACCGGGAGGTGGGCCTTCCGAGTACCGATAAACCCGAGTAGCGGAGCTCCATCCATGCTACGCACGCCGGCGTCAGCTCTGCTGACGCTTCTTGTCGTCACCGCCGGATGCGGCCCCAGCCAAGACATCGATGCGGCCGCGGCGGCTCTCGAGGCTCGCTACGGCGTTCGCGTGGTCTATACGGTGGATAGCGATTTTTTCCCCGCCGCGTGGCACGACCCGCCCATCAGCGCCAGGGCGACCCGCCTGCCGGCGCGCGACGTCGATCGCCTGCTGCGGCTGCTACCCGCCTGGCTCGACGAGTATCCGCCGCAGGTGCTCCATCGCTATCTCGACAGCATTCGTCTGTCTCGTTCCCTCGAGCTGGAAGGCCTTCCCGGCAGCGGTACCTGGACCGCACGTGACGTCTACATCGCTACTAGCGGGCGGCGTGGAGTGGAACTGGCCCGTGTCGCGGAGCGGACGCTGCATCACGAGCTCAGCTCGGTCTTGATCTATGGCAACGGCGATTTTCCCTTGCAGGCGTGGTACGATGCCAGGCCGGCGGGTTTTTCGTACCTCAGCGACATCGAAGAGATCAACGAATTGATTGCGGGCGACCGCGGAATTGAACGGTCCGAAGAGCTCCATCGTCTGGGTGCCATCGAAGCGTACGCGCTCACGGGTTGGGAGAACGATGTGAACAGCTACGCCGAAGAGATTTTCGTGCAGCCTGAGGAGATGCGCCGCCTGATCGATACCTATCCGGCGATCCGCACCAAGTTCGAAATACTGAAGCGCTTCTACCTGGAGCTGAGCCCCGAGTTCGCCCCCATCTTCGCCCGCATCGAAGGCTGATTCCTCGGGTCCGAGGCTGTTCTCTTTCAGGAATCGACCAAGCTAGGTCTCTTCACTCGTAGCGCAGCGCCTCCATCGGATCGACGCGCGCCGCGCGTTTCGCCGGGATGTACGAGGCGGCAAACGCGACGGCCACCAGCATCAGCGAAACGGCGATCAGCGTCTGCGGATCCGACGCCTCGACCTCGAACAGGAGAGCGCGCAGCACGCGAGTGACCGCGAGCGCGGCGGCGATGCCAATCGCCGTCCCGATGATCGCGAGTGACAGCCCGCGCTTCACTATCATACCCAGCACATCTCGTTCGAAGGCGCCTAGCGCCATGCGCAGTCCGATCTCGCGCGTGCGGAGGCTGACGACGAACGACAGCACGCCGAACAGGCCCACGGCGCCGAGCGCTAGCGCAACGGCGGCGAACGCGAGCAGCAGGGTGGCGTAGAAACGCGGCTGCGCGATCGATAGCGCCACCGTCTGATCCATCGTACGGATATTGGAGAGCGGCACGTCGCGATCGATCGACCAGATCGCTTCCCTAGCCTGCGCGATCAGGGTCGTCGGGTCGCCTTGAGTCCGCAGCACTACCGTGAGATCGAACCAGGGCCACTGGTTGAAGGAGCGGTACATGGTGGGGCGCGCCTCGTGTTCCAGCCCCTGGTGCTTCACGTCGCCCACGATGCCGACGATCTCGACCCAGTTCCCCTGCCCATCGAAGGCGGTGCTGATCCGTTTCCCGATCGGGTCTTCGTTAGGAAAGACTTTCCGCGCAGCGCTCGCGCTGATCAGCCCCACGCGGGGCGAGCCCAGATGGTCTCCGTCGGTGAAGCCGCGGCCGCGTAGAAGCGGGATCCCCATGGCCCGGAAGTACTCGGGCGTGGCGGCGCGCCAGTCAACAAAGGGGCCCTGCTGGCCGGGCGGTAGCGGCCGCCCCTCGACCTCCACTTCATCGCCGAAATTGTTCTGGGCGAGCGGAGGAACGACGGTGCCACCGACGGCGTCGACGCCGGGGATGGCGGCCAGGCGCTCCAGCAGCTCGCCGTAATAGCTCATGCGAAGCTCGGTGGCGTCGTAGACCGCATCGGGCGGGTTCAGCGTGATCTGCAGCACGCGCTCAGCATCGAAGCCCGGGTTCACCTGCTGCAGGCGCCAGAAGCTCTTCACCAGAAGACCCGCGCCGGTCATGAGCACGAGGGCGAGCGCCACCTGGGCGACGACAAGCGTCTCCTGGAACTTGAGCGTGCCGCGCGGGGCAAGACCACCGGCGGTGCCTTCCTTCAGTCTGCTGTTCAGATCGCCGTGCGACAGCTTGAGCGCGGGCACGAGGCCGAAGATGATGGCAGAGAGCGCCGTGAGAAGGCCGCCGAAGATCAACACGCGGTAGTCTACGCCGGAGGAGCCGAACAGCGCGATCTGCTCCGGCATGATCGCGAGCAGCAGCTCGATTGTCCAAACGGCGGCGACCCCGCCCGCGGCGCCACCGAGGAGCGCCAAGAAGAGGCTCTCGGTCAGCAGCTGGCGCACGATGCGGCCGCGCCCAGCGCCGATCGCCATACGCACGGCCAGCTCGCGCCCGCGCTTGCTGCCGCGGGCGCGCGTCAGGTTGGCAACGTTGGCCCAGGCCAGGAGGGCGGCGATTTCAGTGTCGGCGGCACAGCTGGTTCAGGATGGTGGATCAGCAATGTCAGCGCCTCGTTCGGCCAGCCGCTTCAGATCGGCGCTTTGGAGCAGCGCGGTTTCAAATTCTCGGTTGGGGGTACGGCCAGTTACCTGATCGGTCACGCACTGGGCGATCTACGGGACCTGGGGAGTTTGCTCACCGAAGATCCTCTGGCCATCAACGCACAAGCTCGTACGATCTACTCCGACGATGCGAACGGCGACGGCTGGGCCATCGATCTCGGATTCGCGCTGGAATCGGAATCGCTGACAGCGGGCCTCGTGTTCGACAATCTGCTCGGCAACATGTCGTGGGATAAAGACGCCTTTAGACTCGGCGTGGTGGTCGAGACGGCCGAGTTCGGCTTTTCTAACTCAGAGGATTCCGACCTCCCATTCGACTCGTTAGACGCCCCCAACCAAGCGACCGTGTCAGACTATCTCGACGGGGCAGACCTACCCAAGCGACTGCGGCTCGGGGCCGCATACGAGTTGAGCTCAGTGACCACCGTGTCCGCCGACTTCGAGGAGTTGCTCGGCGGCAGCCTGCGCGTTGGCTGGGAGCGTCGTCTGTCGCTCGGCGCGGAATGGACCAAGATATCGTTCTTCCCGCTGCGGGCCGGGTTCGCGACGAGTTTCGAGCAGATCGCCATCGGCGGCGGGTTCGGCTGGCACGTCGACGTCGTTCACTTCGATTTCGGCATCCGCTGGCAAGGCATCACCCATGTCCAAGGGGTCGCCGCATCCGCCTCCCTCAGCGTCTGGCCCAAGAGCTTTACAAGGCGACGGTAACGCCCGCTCACCAGACTCAACCTTCGCTGCGATTCCCCCATCTAAGCTGTCGAGCTAGCCGGCAGTTCCGGTCGCATCACCATTCCATTCTCTAGAGGGATGACTGTTACGAAAAAGAACGGGGAAGCGAGACGATCCCATTGCGCCCGCCTCGAAGGCTTGGGCCGAGCCATCGCGGCTTACGCGATCTCGGCCAAGCGCTCCGCCAGCACCGAGGCGCTGGCCGGTCTCTCCTCCGGGCTCGTGGCCAGGAGGCTCATGATCAGAGAGGAGAACGCCGGCGGGACCTCCGAGTTGAGCTCCGCAGGCGATGGGGGTTCATCGGTCAGCAGCTTCGCTATGAGCGCCACGGGCGTCGGCGCCTTGAAGGGGACATCTCCGGTCAAGCACTCGTAAAGCACCACGCCGACCGAGAAGAGGTCGCTTCGAACATCGACGGGCTCGTCGAGCAGCTGCTCCGGAGACATGTAAGCCGGTGTCCCGACCACTCCGGCTTCCGACTCGGCGC
>SDBV01012108.1_pt1 | contig 11087 bp, 11 predicted proteins | sample 2277081 | NCBI WGS metagenome assembly SDBV01 (sample SAMN10402039, study PRJNA504765) | marine sediment metagenome | isolation source: marine sediment core GS10_PC15, 223 cmbsf | place: Arctic Ocean: Southern Knipovich Ridge | collected 2010
GCTTGCAAACATTTCAATAAAACGAATAGCAAGATTACAGAAAATATCAAAAAATACAGTTAAAAAATATAGAAGTATTCTAAACAGAATATTACAAAATAATCCTTATATAAGAAATGACATAAATAGAATAATGGCTGAATTTATAGGAATCAGGAAACATGAAAGGTTTTCCGGAAATTTTGGCTGGCTTGAAAGAAACAGCGAACTTGTTGAAAGCCTAACATCACAATGTGATAACTATGTAGTTCTAATAAAAAAGCTTAAGGATAGTGGATTTAAAGGTTCATATTCATCTCTATTAAGGTATGTCACAAAATATAAGGATAATAAAGATGGCCCTGTATACAGGATAGAAACAAAGGCGGGAGAATATGCACAGGTCGATTTTGGAAGTATTGGTAAGATTTATGATAAACAGAAAAAGGAACTGGTTAAAGCTAATACTTAATACTCCATCCAGAGGTATTATAATTAATGATGAATATGTTAAAATTGAAGTTAAAGACATATTCTTAGAAAGAACACAAAACCACTTATTAAAATACTCTGTACGACATGATACTACTTTAATCCATGATTTACTATTTGATAGCTATGATCCTAAAAAAGGTATTACTTATAACCTTTCATTTAAGCCCCATTCAAAATATGAAAAATATATAAGTGAATTAAATGGTGGTTATGCTGGTATTTGGTATTGTGATTCTTCAGAATCACAATACCAAAAAAGTATTAGTTTCAAAAAGCAAATCTCAAAAGCATTAGAGCAATTTCCTGCTGAAGCCAACTGCTCTGTTCACTTGTGTTTTGAATCTTATGATGGGCAAGAAGTAGAAAAATATACAATTGATAGGAGTATAACTGATTTATTTGACTTTAATATTCGTGGAGTAAATTTAAATGGTATATATTTGAACATTATTAGATTCCTATTACCTCCAAATAAACTTTGGGAATGTGAAGAAGATTCTTATATAATTGAAAATATTAAAAATAAAGATGGCAAAATATTTAAGGAATCAAAATTACTATGCATTTTTGAATAAAATAGCTTGTATAATATATTCACAGTAAAAAGTACATCCGTGTACTTTTTTAACATTTAGATAATCATACCAAGTACTACACCAACTGTGCATTTGCGGCTTCGGTTGTCTCTAAAATAAATTTCTTTCCACAATAATGTTCTTGTAAATTCAGCCTTTTACAGTCTATTATTTACCATAATCACATAGGAAATTACAAATAGAGGACTAAAATGACTGAAAAACTCACACTGAATAAACTGGAATCTTTCTTATTAAAAGCCTGTGATGTCCTGCGGGGCAAAATGGATGCCAGCGAATATAAAGAATATATCTTTGGAATGCTTTTCTTAAAGAGGATGTCTGATGTATTTGTCGCACAACAAAAGAAAATAGAAGACGATTGTAAAAAGCAGGGTCTCCCTACAGCGGTAATAAAAAAACAGATAGAGAATCCCCGAAAGTATGATTATTTTGTACCGTTAGATGCTCAATGGGGAAATCCCGAATTAAAGAAAAAACATCCAAAACACGAATTCATAATGGACTATAAAAAGGATGTTGGTACAAAGCTCAATAAGGCACTCGCAGCATTGGAAGATTCTAATGTTACAAAGTTACAGGATGTATTGAAGCCAAATATCAATTTTAATGCTTAAAAAGGGAATAGGACTTTATCCGATTCGGTATTACAGGATTTTATCGGGAATTTTAATAGTATCCCGATGAATGATGAAGATTTAGCCTTAAAACTTGATAAAGAAATCCGTAACACTAAAAAGGATAAATGGCGGGGACATAAAATTAAAGAACGAGGAGTCCTTTTTGCAATAAAAAAGTATATTTCAGATGAATTGCTTGCAAAAAAAATATTTGAATTGGTGGAAAATCAAAGTGAATACTGATTCATCCTGTATCTCTGTTGGAGATATAAAAATCGCTGTTACTCGTAAAAGAATAAAAAATATACATCTTGCAGTATATCCTCCAAATGGTCGTGTAACCATTTCATCCCCTGAAAATGTAAGTGATGATTCAATTCGGTTATTCGCAATTACTAAATTGGCATGGATTAGAAAAAAACAAAAAAAAATACAAGCACAGGAAAGACAATCTAAACGGGAATATGTTTCTGGAGAAAGTCACTATTTTCAAGGACAGAGATATATACTAAAAGTGGTCTATGAAAATAAACCGCCCGATGTGAGGATATTAAAAAATAAAATTATAGAATTATCAGTTCGTCCAGATAGTAGTATAGAAAAACGCAGAAATGTTCTTTATGAATGGTATCGTATAAATATAAAAGAAGTCGTTTCTAATCTTTTGAATAAATGGACTGGAATAATTGGAGTAACTCCTAATGATTGGGGAATAAGACTTATGCGAACCAAATGGGGAAGTTGTAATATTGAGAAAAAGAAAATTTGGTTAAATCTGGAACTTTCAAAAAAATCCATTCGTTGTATTGAATATATCCTCGTACATGTATTAGTCCATTTATTAGTAAGAAAACATGGTAAGATATTTATCGCTTATATGGATAAGTTTTTACCACAATGGAAAATATTGCAGGATGAATTAAATAGTGCTCCACTCGCACATGAAGATTGGAAGGTTTAGATAAATATTAGGAGGAATTAATGCCTACGACAATTCAAATGATAGAAAAATACTGTGGGATAAAATTTCAGAGTATAAAATATTCCAATATAAAACCAAAATCAGGAAGATTTTATAATCCAAAATTAGTAGAAAAATCCGGTATATATATTATTGAATTAGATAAATTATATCCCAAAAGTAGTCGCTTATTACGAAAACCTTTACCTCCAAAATTGAATTTTTTAACTCCTGCCCATTATAAAAAATATTGGAAAAACAATGAACGAATTGTTTATATAGGTTCAGGAGAAATTAAAGAACGAATTAGTAAATTGTATTTAACTATTAAAGGATTAAGAAGTTATCGTTATGGAGGAATTTGGTTAAAAGTTTTAAATAAAACAATAATTAGTAAAACAATTATACATCTGTATTATAGCAAGGATTATGAACGATTAGAATATGAAATATTATGCTATTTCTGGAATAATACAAAAGCAACTCCTAATTTAGATGGGATGCCTTTTGCAAATAAATTAATTATTCGGAAATAAAGAAAAAAGTATAGAATGGAGGATTAAATGAGTAATGAAATTGAAAGCAAAAGGCTTTTTATAAAAGATGTATTTACAAAATGGTATAGAATTCCTGAGTATCAAAGACCATATGTATGGGAATCAGATCAGGTAAATGAATTACTTGATGATATTAGTGAAGCTATGCAATACAACCCTGATGCTGAATATTTTTTAGGCTCATTAGTTCTTCAAAAGAAAAAGATAAAATCCCAAGAGAGTGGAGAATTTGAACAGTTTGATTTGCTTGATGGACAGCAACGATTAACGACTTTATTTTTAATTACAGCTGTTATTAGAGATTTAACCCAAGTTGTGACAAGAAAATTATCTTGCCAGACAAGTATTTATCAAATGGCAAATCCTGATGATGGAATTCCAGAAAGAATCAGGATTACATTTGATATAAGAGGAAAGGTTAAGGAGTTTGTACAAGATTATATTAAAAAACCTGGTGGAACATTAGAAATTAATGAAGCAAGTCTTGAGAGAGTTACTGATATAAGTATCAACAATATGATACAAGCAATCATTTTAATTAAAGATTTTTTTAATCAAAATGATACTGTTACTATTGACGATTTTTATCCATATCTTCGTAAAAATGTACTTTTAATATATGTTTCTACTGAAAAATTAAATGATGCTTTCAGATTATTTACAGTTTTGAATGATAGAGGATTAAAACTTCGGAATTGCGATATTCTAAAAGCTGAAAATTTACGGGCATTAGAAAATCAGAATGAAAAAGAACGATATGCAATTCTTTGGGAAAATATTGAGGAATATTTTGGAGATAGCTTTGATAACTTTCTTTCATATATTAGAACAATTTTAGTAAAGGAAAAAGCAAGAGTAAATCTGTTGGAAGAATATGAGAATAAAATCTATAATCCAAGAGATTTTAATAGAGAAACGAAAGAATATAAAAATTTAACACCATTATTAAAGAAGGGGAAAGATACTTTTGAATTAGTAAATCGTTATTATAAAATATTTGAAGAACTTTTTTCCGGGCACAAAATATTAAATGATAATTATTCATTTGATAATTTAATTCTTATGATGACTATGACATTGCCGGCAGATTATTGGATAGCTGCATTATTAAAATATTATGAAAACTACGAAGATAAAAATATTTTGTCATTCCTAATTAAGCTGGATAATAAATTTTCTTCTGATTGGATATTATCATATCCTCCGACTACTCGTATTGAGAATGTAAATAAAATTATAAAAAAGATTGATGAAACTTCAAATGTTGAGAATATAATTAATAATAGTGATGTTTTTAAAATTGATTTAGATAGCTTCAATGGTTGTTTAAATGATAATTTGTATGGACGCAGATTTGCACGATACCTTTTGTATAAATTAAATTTCATTTATCAGGGAGACACTACAAAGATGAACTCTCCAAGAATGCTTAGTGTTGAGCATATACTTCCTCAAAATCCTCATGGAAAAAGTGAATGGATAAAAGATTTTACATTAGATGAAAGAAAAGAATGGACTAATAAAATTGGAAATTTAATGCTTATAACGAGAAGAAAGAATTCAGCACAAGGACGAAAAGATTATGCAATTAAAAAAAAGAAGTATTTTGAAGCGAATGTTGAAGTATTTCCACTTTCAATTAAAATTATTACTAAACATGAAACATGGACATTGGATGATTTAACTACAAATCACAAGAGAGTAGCAAATAAATTAATGGAGCATTATAGAAAATAATATATTGCTATTTCGCCTCAATCCGCACCACATACAATAAAAACTTCGCCCTTGTATATCCCACATACAATAATTCATTATGGTTCTCTTTTTCTTTGTCAGGATCAGGATGAATAACCAAAATTACAATATCAGATTCAAGTCCTTTAAATCTCCCAATAGATCGCAGGCGGATATATTTTCCAGTAGTCCCTTTCCCCGAATCAGTAAGTTGAAAATTTCCTATTTACTTGTCTTCTTTGAAGACCGAATGAGAAACGGATTTATCTGTAAGAACCACAAGTTTTCCATTTGAGATAGAGTGTTCATTAATTAATTCAGTAACAATTTTGCCTACTTCTTTCCTTGCCTTTTCCTCTGAATTGACTACTATTTCTTCTGGTTCAATCCCGTCTATATCAGCAGAATGGGCAGTTTTACCAAGGTCCGTTTGATTAATGGCAAAATTGTGAATTGGCTTTGTATTCCGTAAATTCTTCCTTAAATGATATAAATAAGGATTTACATTATATTTGCTGATTAAATCTATGATAGGTAGTTGCTTCTTCTTCATAAAGATATTCTGGTTATCATCATAGAAAAGATAGACAATCCGCTTTCTCTTGCTTTCAAGAAAATAGGCAAGACAATCACACCATGTCTTTTCAAAGTCCTGTCCTTCATCAATAATAATGGCATCATATTTATCAGTCATATAAGAATTATCTTCAAGCAGGGTCAATAATCCCATTGGCACATTAAAATTAAAATATCCATCTTCATTTTCTTCCAACAGGTTTTCTAATAATGAAATGACCCTTTCATCCAAACCTTTTTCTCGGTATATCTGTAATAAAGAAGTATCTACCTTTTCTCTATTAGGATTTGAAAGAAGACCAATAAATCCTTTGATATGCTTGATCTCGCTATCTGGATAAAGTTTATTTATCATTTCAAAAAACAATTTATTTTGCTTTTCATTTCCAATAAGAGATTCTAAATAATCTACAAAAATATGATTGGAAAAAGCATGAAATGTATAAATATCAAGTTTCCCTATATCCCCTTCAACCTTTTCAAGCATTTGTTTTGATAGTTCATCTAGCCGTTTTTTTAGCATACTGTTGTAGCATAGAAACAGGCAGTTTTTACCCTGTAAAACCAGGCGGATTGCTTTTTTCAGGGCAATCCATGTCTTTCCAGTCCCAGCTGCTCCTTGAAAAGCAACCCTGTTTTTATCATCAAAAATATCAAGTAGATAATCCTGAAAAAAGTTTATTTGTATAAGTTCTTTTTGTTGTTGTCTTAATGCAGACCTCATTGAGAGAGGAATTTGAAGACTTGGTTTCAGGATATTATTAAAGTCCTGAACTACTTTGTCATTCATAGAGCAATTCTTATATCCATAAAACGGATTATTAAAGAGGTCTTCAATCCATGCTGATACATCATCTAAATGGTGATTAAACAGGATATTTGTCCTGGTCATTTCTGGGTGAGCATGAGTAGGTATATATTTTGTATCAGGAAAGCAAACTCCATAGTTGGCTAATCCGGGAAAAGATTGTTTTGTTTTGTCTTTATAGAAATTAAGCAGGAAATACATATTATTCTGAACCTGCCTAAATGGATCATCTATATGAAAAGAACCGTATTTATTTTCAGTAAACCACTCCCCATTATCTATGATTATTTTACCACCCTTAACTTCAAGGACTATAAATCCCTTTTCAGGATGAAATATTACAAAATCAATCTCTCTTGGTGTATTTGTTGCTTCCGTCCAGTGGAAAGAGTGAAAAACAGAATATTTATTATTTAACTGCTTTTGCAGGGCTTCATATAAGGTTCGTTCTGCATAAGAAATATTAGAAGTTTTTGGTAATTTAGACGGATACATTTTTGCCATGTGTTTAGTATAATTATGAGATTGAATGAATGCAATAATATATTTTAATTTTGAATGAAAAATAAAATTTCTGTTTAACTCTTGGTTTAAACAAAATGATGAAGCCTATAATTCTAAATTAACAGGATGAGCAATTATTCGTCCCTCTTTCCACAATTTTATTGGATTTTTGTAGTATCTTTCTTTTGCATTCTGTGTCCCTACATTTAAAACAACTAACAATATATATTTATCCCCTTTTCCTTCATTAAATAATTTTCTTGCCCATTCCCATTGAGTGCCAGTAATTGTTACAAATTCAGGACTTTCAATAGTTTTTGCTTTTATTTCATAGTAAGCAACATCCTCATTCTGTAAATCTCTAATAACAAAGTCATAGCCTTTTCCAACATCACCTTTTTCATTCATCCAAACAACCTCAGTATCAGTATTCTTATATTTTTTTTCTAAACATCTTTTTGCTAATTCTTCTCCCCAAATACCTTTTTCTTTATTCTTTTTTGAACTGGACTTCTCGTTTTTGTTTCTATTATTTCTGGAATATATTTTTTCTTCATTCTGATAATTTTCATTTCTTTTTTGATTAGATAAATTCGGAGTACTAATTTTATTTATTTCTATTTCATCGTCTACAATGGCTACATCAAAAGGAGAACAATCAGGTTCCCAAGATTCCTTCTCTTCAATTTCATTTTCAGCTTCTAATCTTTTAAATTCTTTGTATCTTTCTATTTCTTCTTTTGGAATGAATTTTCCTCCAGTTCTATCTTCTATTGCTTTAATTTCATCAGGTTTAAGTCCCAATTCTTTCACTAATCTGTTTATGTTTTCATGTTCCTTATTAAATTCTGCATGTAATTCATCCAATGTTATCTCATTTAACGGTTTCTTAATAAGTCTATTTTGGTTGTCATAGAGCCAATCATTATTTAATAATAGATTTCCAGTTTCAGATAAATTTTTTTTTCTTTCACAGTGTTTTCCATCCGAACTGTAATCCTGTCTTGAAGATTCTTCTAAGACACCTCTGATGCTAAAATTATTTGTTAGCAAGATTCTCCATACAATTAAAGAACGAGTAATATTAATATTTTTAAGCGAATACATTAATCCATGAATACTAATTTTAGGATTATATCCTTTTAAGCCTCTTACATAGATTCCCCAAGACCCCTCCCAACTACCATAATGATTAAAATTATTTGTATTTTCAATTCTTATTTTGTTTGAGACACCTATTTTAACGAGAAGAGTGTTTAAATTTGTAATTGTATTTGAAAAATGTTGGTATAAATCTTCATCAAAGAAAAATACAATATCCTCTGTATTTTTATAAAACCAATCTTTTATCTCCTTTGTTAGTAAATATATTTTATTAGGTTTTTTAAAAATTATTTCTTTATCATGTGATTTAGCTTTTATGATATTAATGTTTTTAATAATTTCAATAATTTTTTCTTTCTCTTCACTATTTGCATCCTCCCATATTCTATATATTTGTTTCAAATCTAATATATATTCTTCTTCATCAATATTAGGTTTATTTGTTTTATATTTAGGAGCAATATGTTCTTTTATTTCAGCAACTTTATCTGGTTCTTGTAATTTTAATTTATCAAAAAAAACTTTTGATTCCTGGTTTTCAAGAAAAATACTTTTAACAATTTTAAATTTTGATTCTGTAGAGGAAGGTAAATAAACTTGTAATCTCCCATCCTCATCTATTGGACTTACATGTGTATCATCATTTAAACGAATGATAGGTTTTCTTCTCAAAATACCTTCTTCATAATAAGAATATTTTTCTCTATAAAGAGATTCAGATCCTGCAATATTGATATAGAAAGTAATCATCCATCCATCAGATTTTTGTAAAAAATATTCTACTGACATAAGTTTTGCATAATCATTAAATTCAATTTTTTTAACTGTTATTTCATTAATTAAATAATTCCATAACTTACTTGCTCTAGGTATATTGGCATTTAGCCAATGTTTCCTATGGAATAATTTTTCAATATCATCTTGTTTTAATATATTGAGTAAGGTTTTTTTTTCTGCTATTAATGCCTGATTTGCTATTGTGTATTGTCCATCTATATTAGTGGGAAGTAATGGTTCTTTAGATAATAATTTATTTTTAATACTTTTATATATACTCAAATAAAGGGGATGGTCTGTTTTTTTGTCAATTGGTAGAATACTTAAAAAATCAACATTTAGAAATCCTAAATCTCTTATTATCGTTAGACTTTCTGCCACCAATTCAGAAAGGGTTTTTGTAAGGGTTTTATTTTCTGCATCGCCAAAAGGTATTGTTTCTCTATTAGGTGTCGTTTTATAAGGTACTTGCAATAGAAAATTTAATTCCGTTCTTTCATTTGTTGGAAAATAAACAAATAATTTTGAGTTCTTAATTGATTCTATAACTTCTTTATCATTCTCTTTTTTTCCTATTTTATAAGCAACTTCGGTTTTTAAGGGATTACCTACTATCTCTATTTTTTTTTCAATAACAAGATACTCTTCATACTTATCTTTTTCATTTAATTGTGAGATTTTAACTCTCTTGATTCTTTTATTTTTATATTTAAAAGATATTTCTTGTAAATAATGTCCATTGTTTTCTTTTGTTTCCCATTGTATTTTACGAAGATATTTAAGAAATAATAAACATTCTGGCTCTATAGTTTCTAATTTTTTACTGACAATTTTATAGGCTTTATCAGCACTTATTTTATTATTATTAAAAGGAATTATGAATATTGTTTCATTATTAGTATTAATAGGGTCGCACCCAATAGGTACAATATATTTTTCAATATAGAAATGGAATTTACCAGAATGAATTTCTGGAGTTTCAGTAATAGCAAAAACAGATTTAAAACCAGCTCCAAATTTACCTATCTTATTTATATCATTTACTTTTGTAGAACTGCCAATGGTAGTAATTGCATTCACATCATCAAAATCAAATTTCTTATTTCCGTTATGAGTTATCTTTAAACATTTATTAGATAACTTGAATACTATATTCGTTGCTTCTGCATCATCTGCATTTTGTAATATTTCATAAATAAAATGAGAAGGGTCAGAATATGCTTCTGCTATCAATTGATGTGAATTATCATCATTTTCTTTGCAGGATTGGACATGTTTTTGTCTTTTTCCAGTCAGTTCTTTTAAATCATTTGCCATGATTTTTTCGCTTTCCCATCAATGTTATGATTTATAGTTTCATTATAACAGAATTCGGGAAATGTAAAAGGGATTTTTTACTGATTGAAACTATAAAATCATTCCCTTATACTACCATTAAATCAAACTGTAAAAGGAGAACGCTATGCCCAAAAACATAATCCAAAAACAAGCCTTCAATACTACTCCCAATAAACTATACAATTTCTACATGAATGAAAAATTACATACTGAAATTACAAGAGAAAAAACAATAATCTCTAAAGAAATTGGTTCAACTATGTCTGCTGGTGGAAAATATATAAAAGGTAAAATCCTGCATCTAAAACCTAACAAAATGATAGTTCAGACATGGAGAGCAAGTGATTGGACAAAAGAGGATATGGATTCTATCCTTATTCTAACCTTTACTATAAATGAAGATGAAACTGCTTCAATGACAATGTCACATTCAAATGTCCCTGATGATAAATTTGAAGAATTAAAAAAGGGCTGGAAAGAACATTATTGGAGCAAGTGGAAGAAGTATATAAAAGATAAAGAGGTAAAATAAATGCCAAATGTAATTATTGAAGGACCCAGAATTCAGGATGTGGAGATAAAAAGGGAATTGGTAAAAGAAGTAACAGATGCTCTTGAAAAAGCATATAAATTGCCGAGAGATGTTTATGTTGTAACAATCAAAGAAAATCTCCCAGAGAATGTGGGTGTTGGCGGAAAGTTAATTCTGGATAGAAAAAAGAAATGAACAACTTAACAGACCTACACAACATCGGGAAAGAATTAGCAAAACAGTTGGACTCAATCGGAATAAAATCTCATCAGGATTTAATTGATATAGGAAGTGTAGAAGCACTACTCAAAATAAAAGGAAAATCCGGTAAAGGATGTTATAATATGCTTTATGCTCTGGAAGGTGCTATTCAAGGAATCAGGTGGCATAATTTATCAAGAGAAGATAAGGATAGATTGAAAGCTGAATTGGATGAAGCGGTTGAGGGATTGTAAGGGTGTCTCGGTGGCACCCATATTTTATATCTTTTGTATCTTTCCAAA
>SDBV01012109.1_pt1 | contig 11087 bp, 11 predicted proteins | sample 2277081 | NCBI WGS metagenome assembly SDBV01 (sample SAMN10402039, study PRJNA504765) | marine sediment metagenome | isolation source: marine sediment core GS10_PC15, 223 cmbsf | place: Arctic Ocean: Southern Knipovich Ridge | collected 2010
CACGCTGCCGGACGTGCTGAGCCGCTATCGCCGGATGAACCAATACGCCACGCGCTGGATGCCCGGTACCGACCATGCGGTGATCGCCACGCAAACCGTCGTCGAGAAACGCATTCTCGCCGAGGAAGGAATACGGAGAACCGACTTCGAACGCGACGATTTCGTGGCGCGAATCCAGGCGTGGAAAGACGAGTACGAAGTCACGATCATCAAGCAGCTCAAGCTGATGGGATGCAGTTGCGACTGGGAGCGGACGCGGTTCACAATGGACAAGATTTGCGCAAAGGCAGTGCGTGAAACGTTTTTCCGCCTGTTCTCCGACGGACTGATCTATCGCGGGAAGCGGCTGGTCAACTGGGACCCGGCGACGCAGACAGTACTCGCCGACGACGAGGTGGAACACGAAGACGTCCACGGGCATTTCTGGTATTTCCGCTACCCGCTGGTTGAAGGTAGCACAGGCGTCCCGCCTGTGTCTTTTTCCTTCACAGGCGGGACGCCTGTGCTACCAGAGTATGTTACGGTCGCCACCACTCGTCCGGAGACGATGCTGGGCGACACGGCCGTGGCGATGAACCCCGCCGACCCGCGGGCGGAGGCGCTTGTGGGCAAAAAAGTCCGACTACCGATTGTCGGGCGGGAAATCCCGATCATCACCGACGACCACGTCGTCCTGCCCGACCCTGACAGCGACGACGAAAAGGCGAGATTCTCCACTGGTTTTTTAAAGGTCACCCCTGCCCACGATCCCGACGACTACGCAATCGGCCAGAGGCACGACCTCCCGATAATCAATGTGATGGCCCCGGACGGCAGTATTTCCGATAAGCACGGCTGGGAGGACTGCGACACCCCCGAGGCGCAGAACCTCATCGGTATGGATCGCTTCGAGGCCCGCGAAGCCATCGTCGAGTTCTTCCGGCAAGAAAAATTACTGGAAGACGTCCGCGAATATACCCACCCGGTCGGGCACAGCTATCGGTCCCACGTCCCCATCGAGCCATACCTCTCCGACCAGTGGTACATCGCGGTCAAGAAACAGATTCCACATCTGGGTGACGAGGGGCTGATCGAAGGGACCGACATTCCGGTCAATTCACTTGCGGGACTGGCGCTCGCCCCCCTGCTGGACGGCCGATTGAAATTCATCCCCGACCGCTACGCCAAAACATACCAGACTTGGTTAGAAAACCTCCGCGACTGGCCCATATCCCGACAGCTCTGGTGGGGACACCTGATACCGGTGTGGAGTCTTTATTTCACACATGCGGAATACGTACAGGATTTCCAGCCAGACAACTTGCCACAAGGACATCAACAGATCTTTGAGGAATTTCTGAACGCATGTAAGCTGAAAAACGATGTCGTTTTCTACTGGCCCGAGGAGTTGAAAGACGGTACTTACCCTTTATATGTTTGCGGTCGTAACGAACAGACAGACGCTGCATTAGACATGCTATGCCGTTTGGCTAAGCACCAAACAAACCAGTCCAACACCAATATTAGTCAGTATGCGAAAGAGAGGAGTGATTTTGAGGAAAAATTTGGTAGAGAAGCGCTCACTTCTGCTGACAAGCTAAAAGCTGTTTTTGCTCCGCGAATGAAGACAAAATCAGTTGGAAATAAGGAATCACAAGGACGCGATCCGGACGTCCTCGACACGTGGTTCTCGTCGGCGTTGTGGCCGTTTTCGACTATGGGCTGGCCGAACGAGACGCCGGAGTTGAAAAAATTCTATCCCGGCGACGTACTTTCGACCGATCGCAGCATCGTTACGCTCTGGGTATCCCGCATGGTCATGATGGGCCAATACTGCGTCGGCGACATTCCCTTCAGCGAGGTGCTCATCCACGCGACGATCCTGGACGGGCAAGGCCGCAAAATGTCCAAGAGCCTGGGCAACGGCATGGACCCACTGGAGGTTATCGACACTCACGGCGCCGACGCGATGCGATACACGCTGGTGAGCATGACCACGCAGACCCAGGACGTCCGCATGCCGCTGGCGAAGATGAAGCTGCCCGACGGGCGAGAAGTCAACTCCTCCCCGAAGTTCGACATCGGGCGGAACCTGTGCAACAAGCTCTGGAACGCATCGCGATTCGTGCTTTCGAACCTGCTGCGCTGCCCGCCCTGGAGCACTATCCACCCGACGGAGAACCTGACGGACACGTGGATTCTCAGCCGACTCAACACCGCCATACGCGACGCCACCATCTCCCTGGAGGGATACCGCTTTAACGAGCTTACCGAGAGGCTTTACCACTTCCTCTGGGACGACTTTTGCGACTGGTACCTTGAGATCGCCAAGATTCGCATCGCCGCCGGAGACCGGACGCCCAAGGCTATTTTGGCACACACGCTGGATATCGTGCTTCGTCTGCTCCACCCGATCTGCCCGTTCATCACGGAGGCTATCTGGGAGAGGCTGAACCTCTCGGCCGCGACGCGAGGCCCGGGCGACACACCCGCCGAGAAACTCCTGGTGCTGGCGCGGTGGCCGATGGCGGACGGCGAGTCCATCAACCCCCCCGCCGAGGCGGCATTTGAAATGCTGTCTGATCTCATCCGCCAAATCCGCAATGTGCGGACGCAACACAATGTCCCCCCGAGCAGGAAGACGGACGTGCTGGTCGAAGCCGTCGAAGGCAGCCCGTCGGCGGATATTCTTCTGGACAACGTTGAGACCGTACGCTCCCTGGGGTGGGTCGGAGAACTGAAGATTTCCTTCGAGGCGATCGTCCCCCCCGCCGATGCCGCTGCGCTGAGCACCGAAGGACTCAAGCTGTACGTGTGCGGGATAATGGATCGACAGGCCGAGCGAGTTCGGCTGGAAAAGCAACGGTCAACACTCATCGAGGGAATCGCGGGAATCGAGGGCAAATTGGCCAATGAAAATTTTCTCGCCAAAGCCCCTCCCGACGTGGTCGAGCGAGAACGCCAGAGGCTGGAAAAGTTGAAGCGCGATCTGGCGGCGATTGGGTAAAAGAAACCTGTCTGCTGGCCCGTCGAGAGCCTCTGGGTCGAACGGCAGGCAAGGCTAAAAGCTTTTTATGTCCACGATGATCGTCGCGAAACATTTCTTTTTGTCGAAGCGGGCGGAACTGGGTAAAATGAGGACGCCATGGACATCCCGGTCGAACTATCGCGAATACTCATCACCGAGCTGGGCGAACAGCAGGTGATTTTCCTGAAGGAAAAGAACGGCGAGAGGTCTTTTCCGATCATGATCGGGATTACCGAGGCGATGGCGATTGACCGCCGGTTGAAGAGCATCACGACGCCGCGCCCGATGACGCACGATCTGCTGGGCTGTGTGATCGAGGCAATGGGCGGGAAGGTCGAGAAGATCGTCATCAATGACCTCCGCGACCATACCTTCATCGCCACGATCTTCATCCGTCAGGGCCAGGAGCTAATTGAGATCGATGCTCGCCCTTCCGACTCCATCGCCCTTGGCGCGGCGCTGGAGACGCCGATTTTCGTAGCTGACCACGTTATCAAGGCCGTTGTCGGCAACGAATCCGCCAGCCGTGAGGAACGGATCGGAATCCTCCGGCAGCGACAGGTGATGCTGGCCGAACAAATCGCCGCCTTGACGGAAATGCTTGCTGACGAAGGATACGTCGCTACGGTGCAGGCAAGCGTTGTCGAACAACATCGCCAACAGCTTGCCGAAATGCAAATTGAGCACGATGCGATCGAAAGCATCCTGAATAAGTTTGGGTGACGGAAGACGGGAAGACCGCAGGACCTGTCTTACCGGCAGGGAGGCTGGAGGGCCGGTTCTCCTGTATTCCGCGAGATATGCGAACCGGGAGGGATACGACTGTAGCGCCGGGTGCCGGGTGCCGCCCGTACGGGCGTCTTTCTACCTCTCCGCACTCACTGGCGGGTGGGACTCACAAAGAACACGGCTTGACAAGCAAGCCGTGCCACCCAACAATTTAGGTGGGACAGGGCTGCTAGACTATCGCAACGGGAATTTGCCAAGGGAAATGACCACGCCGTCGGGATTGTAGTAATGGGCACAGAAACTGTTTTTGCCCACTCGGGTAAGGATCAGCCCGTAGTAGTTGTAGACCTTGGCGTCGGCGAGTTCCTCGACGGAAGGTCCGGCCCGCGAATCATTCTGCACCTTTTCAAAGTGCCCGATGAATCGGCAGAGGGAATCCCGCTCGTCGGTGATGAGGCGCCGTGTCGCCTGATAGGTCATGTCGTTGCTTTCGGCGTCGGAGTCGAAGGGATAGATGCTGGCTTCGGCCTGGCCGTTCTGGTAGAACACCAACCCGCCCCAGGCGCTGCTGATTTCATCCATATCTCCGTCGGCCATCAGACGCAGCGAAACCTGCACGCGGGGCCTGCTAAGCATCTCATTGATGAGAAACAGATTCCACAGATCGCTCATTGTCAGTTTGTCCACCTGCAGCCAGAAGTTGTCCTTGTAATTGCCCCTTCCGACGGTCATGGCGGGAGCGCGGCGGACGTGTTTTCGCGTCTTGAGCGTCTGACCGATCTCAAGGACGATCTGGGTGCGCTTCAGATTGCTCCGCAGGGGGTCGCGGGAAAGACGGCTGAGCAGGTGGAAGTCGCGGATGTTGAATTGATACTTGTAATTTCTGCTCCAGTTCAAAGCCAGTCGTGCCGCTTCAGAGAGCATATCGCGGCGGTACCCGTAAATCATGACCGCCGTGATAAGTTCTTCGCGGCTGGTGGGAAGATAATCAAACCTTTCGAAGAAGCCTTGGATGGCCTCCATCGCCTCGGTCTCCGCGTGCATGCTCAAGATCCGCTTCCGCAACGTCTCGGGCCCCAGCCGGTCGGACAGAATCCGCAACGCATCACCCTTGGCTTGAAATGTTTTGGAGTTCAACTCATCCAGAAGCGTGACGTCCCATTCCTTACCGCTGATCTTCTTCACCGCCTTGCGGAAACTATTTTCATCCTCTTCTGAGGGGCTTGTTACCTTCGCCCACGACTGCACAATGCTGGTCAGCATTTGCAGTTCGCCCTCGCTGCCCTCTCCCCAATAATCTACTACAGCCTTGCGCAATTCCGGATCAGACTTGGGATTCTGCATCACCGCCGTTGCGTGGGCAGCTAAGTCCGGGTATTTCAACTCCAGCAGGAACAGCAGCATATTCTTGTTCAGTTCGCTAGGGCACTTCGGATCGCGCAGAAGCGTCGCCATGTCCGCCATATCGGCATCCGTCAGGAAGCTCCCGTCGTCGGAGGCAATCTTCCTGACCAGCGCCAATGAATCGAGGCGCTCCTTCGGGAACAACTCGGAATTGCTGATGCGGGTCAGATTGATCTGCATGATACGGTTGTCGGGCCAGCGATTCCGGTCCGGTCGGGCCATCTTTTCATATTCCGGGACCGTTATGGGCGCAGGGCCAACCTGCACCGAATCGCAACCACCCAACACCACAAGCCCGATCAGGGCGGCCGATATGGCTACAAAGCTCACTCTTATCATGCTCTTTTTATCGTCCATAGGACTTCGCTCACTCAACCCATGAAATTCTACCCGCATCCACCGGTGGAGTTCAAGATTCAAAACTCCCAAAATTGCCCGGATCGGCGATGGGGCCTCCCGATTTCGCGAGCAACCGCATGATTGCTTTTCGGCGGCGGGAACGATATCCTGTTGAACCTTATGGGTAAACTGACAGAAAAGCAACTGCGGAAGCAACTGGGCGTCCTTACCCATGGCTGCGAGGCGCTGTACACCGAAGAGGAGCTCAAAACCCGCCTGACCGCCGCCGCCGAGGCGAACCGGCCCCTCCGCGTGAAGCTCGGGCTGGACCCCACCGCGCCGGACATCCATCTCGGACACGCCGTGGTGCTGGAGAAGGCGCGGGAATTTCAGGATTTCGGGCACAAGGCGGTCATCATTATCGGAGATTACACCGCCCGCGTCGGCGATCCGTCGGGTGTCGATAAGACCCGCCCGGTCCTGTCTGAACAGCAGATCGAGGCCAACGCTAAAACCTATTTCGAGCAGGCTGGTAAGGTGCTGGATACATCTCCGAAAAAACTCGAGATCCGCCGTAACAGCGAATGGCTCCAGAAACTGAGCTTCGCCGAGGTCCTGAACCTGGCGTCAAAAAAAACCGTCGCACAAATGCTCCAGCGTGACAGCTTCAAAAAGCGTCTTGCCGCCGACGAAGACGTCTTCACCCACGAATTTCTCTACCCGTTGATGCAGGGGTACGATTCGGTCGTCATCGACGCCGATGTCGAACTGGGGGGTACGGACCAGACCTTCAATAATCTCGTCGGGCGCGACATCCAGAAGGCCTACGGCCAGCGGCCTCAGATCGTGATGATCATGCCCATCCTCGTCGGGCTCGACGGCGTCGAGAAGATGAGCAAGTCCAAGGGCAATTACATCGGCGTAACGGATGAACCCAACGATATGTTCGGGAAGGTAATGTCGATTCCCGACGCCCTGATGGAGAATTACTACACTCTGCTGACGGGTGTCCCTCCCGATGAGGTCGCCCGGCGATGCGATCCGCAGCAGACGCACCCCCGCCAGTCCAAAGGCGATCTGGGCAAGCTCATCGTCGCGAAATACTACGACGCCCCCGCCGCCGAAGCAGCGGCCGCAGAGTTCGACCGCGTATTCGCACAGCGGAACGCCCCGGCCGACATGCCCGAAATCGATGTCCCCTCCGGGCCCATCGGGATTGTGGAGCTCATCACGCTCGCCGGGTTCGCCAAGAGCAACGGCGAGGCCCGCCGGCTCATCAAGCAAAACGCCGTCAGCATCGACGACGAAAAAATCACCGATATCGAGGCGAAGGTCGAACCGAAAAACGGGGCCATCCTGCGAGTCGGTAAACGCAGGTTCGGGCGAATCGCTGTTAGGTGAAAATTCAGATATACTATATGAAAAGTTTGAATAATATCCTATTTCCAAACCATGTCTGTCCATGGTGGGGTATATACCTACTCGATAATCCAATTCGTAGAATTTTCCATCAACCTGAGAAAATGCTTGCACCATACGTCAGTGATAAAATGACAGTTCTGGACATAGGTTGTGGAATAGGATATTTTTCCATTGGTCTTGCCAGACTTGTGGGGAATAAGGGTAAAGTCATTTCCATCGATGTTCAAAAAAAAATGCTCAAGGGTGTTAAAAAGCGAGCTTTAAAAGCAGGACTCGAACATCGTATTCATACGCACCTTTGTGATTCTCACAGACTTGGTATAAAAACGGTCGGAGATTTTATATTAACTTTTTGGATGGTCCATGAAGTTCCTGATATAGAAAATTTCATGTCCGAGGTTTTCTCGCTTCTAAAAGTAGGTGGAAAATATCTTCTTGTGGAGCCCAAAGTACACGTTTCGAAGCAAAAATTTTCTTCTATTTCTAACACAGCCATCCAAACAGGATTTAAAATACTCAGTCATCCCAATATTGCTTTAAGTCGGGCACTTTTGTTTGAAAAATGAAAAATATTAAGTAATACGCAAGGACCTGCATGGGTGGCTGGCGTCCGCCCCAATGTCTGGACCGAAAAAAAGTAGAGAAAAGGCTTAAAAGAAGGATTGATTAAGTTAATATAGGTATACTTGGTATATATGGATTGCTTCGGAGAGGCGAATGTCCAGTACAAGTCAGGTAGCCAGAGCAGTTGGGGCGAGTAAGAACACGTTGCTGAGGTGGATCGCCGATGGTTTGATCCCCGACGTTCAGCGCGACTGGCGCGGCTGGCGCGTCTGGTCTCAACGGGACATCGACAACGCGATCGCGTTCAAACGGGCCTATCACAGCGGGCCGATCCCGCGAACTCGCCGCCGACGAGCGAGCAAAGCAAGCTACGCGAGATCGGCGGGGCAATGCATGAAGCAGTTCGGCGACGCTTGGAAGAATAGAACGGGAACCGGCGTATGAAGGTGCGACCCGCCGTAGCGAAAGACGCCCAGCGATGTGCGGAGATCAGCCGCATTCGCCCGACGAAAGAGCTTACACGACTGTTGCGACAGAACGACGTGACATGGCTGGTCATCGAAGATAACTCCGGTATCGTCGTTGGGATCGGCATTATTCACCTGTGGACCTGGAACAAAGTAGCATGGGTGTGGGATCTGACCATTGATGAGCCCCACAGAGGCAAGGGATTCGGCAGAACTCTCCTGAAAGGGTTGATCCAGGCTGCCCGACGAATAGGAGCCCGGGTGCTGATGGATTTTGAGTCCCCCAGAGCCGGTTCCCTCACCCATCTCTACCTTGAGAGCGGCTTCCGGGTTTGCGGTACCAACGACCGCTGGTTTGCCTGCGACAAAGACCCAACGGCTGTCTTCTATGGATACGATCTTTGACGGAAAGGAGCAAACATGCTTGACAACGTGGTTATCAAACCGATGGATGAGAGTTATATCCTCATCGACTGCCTACACCACGGTGCGGTGGACCCCTCACTGCCTCCACGACGATTAGGGGGCTGGCAGGATGCTCCTGAGCTACCGCCTCACCCATGGAGCGATGAGACGATCGGCCGACTGGCCAAGACCTACGGGTCGATCTCGGATGGCTGGGGCGGTGACCCCAATAGAGAGTTCATGCGGGAGATGATCCGGCGCTATGGCAGCTGCGCAATTTTGGCGTGGGAAGATGGGCTGGTCGTCGGGTTCCTGCGATTCTATCCCCTCGCGATTGCTCAACTCTTAGGTAGGGCCGATGCCAAGAAGCAGCCTGCCCCGGGCTCACACGCTTTGGATTTGGAGTCGAACCCCGCCGCACTCTGAGTGCAGTGCGTGATGGTGTGCCAGCCATATTTGGTCAGTTCCTCTAATCCCACTATGGCCCAGTTGACACCGAAAGCCGAAAGTCCGGACGTCATCCGTGATCCCTCCGGGCAACTCCGCTACCGAACACGTGAAGAGGCTGGCGCGCGGCGAGGCGTCGGGCAGAAGCTAGTTAAGGGATTGATCCAATGGGCCCGGCAGAGCGACTGGAAGCGCATCGTCAAGCGGGCTCACGCCGACTTGGACTGCATGTACGGCGAGTACGGCGGTGGCGGAAAAGCTTTCTGGGAAAAGGCTGGCTTCGTAGTTACCTCGGCGCACTGCAAGCCGTGGGAACACGATGATGACTGGAAGTCTGTCGTGGAAACCGAGGCCGACTCCAGAGACATGACTAAAGAAGAAGCCTGGACCTGGTATCGCATGGCTTATGACTTGTAGGCGTAGGGCGTGTAACCTGTTCATCGTAAATAATCTTCATTCCGCCGACTGCCTTTATCGCAGCAATTCCATGAATTCTTCTTCTGTCAGGTCAGCCCTTCGAATCTGGCTACGAAGGAGAAAGGGAGCAATCGAGCGATGCGAAGGAATTACCAGATTGGGCTTCCCCCGCTTCCGGAGTATGATGTGGCTGCCCCGCTGGCGGGCTACCTTATAGCCAACTCGGCAAAAGGCGGCAACGGCCTTTCGCCCGGAAATCCCCGCCAGCTTCCCCACGTCCTTAAACCTCCACCACAGTGGTCAGCGCCATCTTGGTAGCCTTGCGCTTGCGTGGGACGGTTTCGAGATAAAGGGAAATGGCCTCCTTGACGTTCTTAAGGGCCGATTCTATCGTCCTGCCCTGGCTCATGCAGCCGGGCAGTTCCGGTACATCCGCAACATAGCCCTTATATTCAGGATCGTAAATAAGATTCACCAACAACCTCATCCTTAAGTCTCCTAGATTACACGGTTCATCCTATCATCGCTACGGGAACTGGTCAATGGCCCCGGTTTCTATTGTTTGGTTCCTGGACTCTATTTCTTATAGAAATCCACCATTTGTTTGCAGGTTTTGATGGGGACTTTACCGGCGTTTCCGGCCTGCCCGAAGGCGATCATTCTGGCCTTGCAGACTTCCTTCATTGCCTCGCGTCCCGGGCCGAGGTACTTGCGCGGATCGAACTGCTCGGGCGTCTCGCTGAAGACTTTTCTAATTGCGCCGGTGATCGCCAGTCGGCTGTCGGTATCGACGTTGACCTTGCGGACGCCATTCTTTATGCCCCGCTGAATTTGCTCGACCGGGACGCCGTAAGTCTGCTTCAGTGCCCCGCCGTACTTGTTGATGATGTCCTGCAATTCCTGCGGGACGCTGGATGACCCGTGCATGACGATGTGCGTATTGGGCAGGCGGCGGTGGATTTCCTCGATCAGGTCTATTTTCAGCACGTCCCCGGTGGGTTTTTTCTTGAACTTATAGGCCCCGTGGCTGGTCCCGATCGCCACCGCCAGGGCGTCCACGTTCGTATCCGCGACGAACCGCTCAGCCTGCTCCGGATCGGTCAGGTGCTGTTGGGCTTCCTCTTCGCTCAGGCCCGCGCCGTGCCCGTCTTCGATCCCGCCCAGCGCCCCGATCTCACCCTCGACGCTTACGCCCTTGGAGTGGGCGGCGTCGACAACCTGCCTGGTTACCTTCATGTTGTACTCGTAGCTGCTGGGGGTCTTTCCGTCTTCGGTAAGCGAACCGTCCATCATCACGCTGGTGAAATCCTGCTCGATCGCGCTGAAGCAGACCGCCGGACTGTTCCCGTGGTCCTGGTGCATCACGATGGGGATATTCGGGTTCATCTCGACCGCAGCCTGCATCAGGTGACGCAGGAAGGCGTCGTCCGTATATGCCCGGGCGCCACGGGAGGCCTGGATGATCACGGGCGCATCCGTTTCGCGGGCAGCCAGCATGATCGCCTGTATCTGCTCCATGTTATTGACGTTGAACGCAGCCAGGCCGTACTCGTTCTCCGCCGCGTGATCCAGCAATACTCGCAAAGGTACAAGTGGCATAATTTCACCTCTTTCTGTTGTTACCAAGACCCCTCAAACCCATACTTAACTCTTAAACACCCCCCTCATCCCGCTCGGTGGGAGAGAAATTTTTCGCCTTACTTAGTTTTTCTCAGTCCCCGGGCCCAAAGCGTCAACCAGATTATGATGAACAGGGCCACAAGGAGCAGTATCTTTAACACGCCGAAGAACAGCAGACAGAGTCTTTGGACATCGTCCCAGGTTATTTGACCACCACCCCAGCAGTTCAGGTACCAGCGTGGCTGGACGTGCAGCATAACCAGGGT
>SDBV01012111.1_pt1 | contig 11086 bp, 10 predicted proteins | sample 2277081 | NCBI WGS metagenome assembly SDBV01 (sample SAMN10402039, study PRJNA504765) | marine sediment metagenome | isolation source: marine sediment core GS10_PC15, 223 cmbsf | place: Arctic Ocean: Southern Knipovich Ridge | collected 2010
AGCAAGCCGGGGTGCCTACCCCTGCCTTTGCCGTATTTGACCGGGAAGAGGATTTCCTTCAGAAAATCAAGGACATTTCTGCTCCTATGATATTAAAGCCCAGCGATGGCCGCGGCTCGCGAGGAGTTCTATACTTGGATGGCACCTATGATCCGAAAAAAGCCTGGGCTATTGCCCTTGAAAATTCTGAAAACAAGACACTGCTCCTGGAAGAGTACGCCCAAGGTCCCCAGTTGAGCGTGGAAGGTTTGATGATCGAGGGCTCTTATCATGCGGTGGGTTTCGGAGATCGTAATTACGACAATCTGCCAGATACCACACCTTTTATTGTCGAAGACGGCGGTGTTATCCCTTCAAGATTTAAAGGCGATATTCTGCTCGAAATCGAACAACTGATTGGAAGGGCCGCACTTTCTTTAGGTATAGAATGGGGACCTGCCAAGGGAGACATTGTCATTACGTCGGACGGTCCGCAGATTATCGAACTGGCTGCCCGGCTAAGCGGAAATTACCTGGCCACCCATCATATTCCCATGGCATATGGCGTGGATATTGTCGGCGCTATGATCCGTTTGGCCCTTGGTGACTCTATTGATCCCAGCTCCCTTAGGCCTAAGCATAAGAAATATCTGGGAGTCCGATACTTCTTCCCGCCGGTGGGCACAATCAAGAAAATTTCCGGTGTCGAGGAGGTGAAGGCTCTGGATTATCTTGTTTATCTTGACATCTACCGGAAGGTGGGGGATATTCAGGAGTCCATAGAGAACCATACTACCCGTGGCGGAACCATCATCTGCGAAGCCGATACCTATGACCAGGCAAAGCAGCGGGTTGTGGAAGCCACAAGAAAAATCGTCTTTAAGGTGTAGTTTTTGAGCAGGTCCTTTGAATACGCGAATGAGCAGTCTCCCACTAGATGGGTGATGCTGGAGAGATTCCTGGATGGCCCCCAGGTGAGTACCGAATCCATCATGTTGGATGGTGTCGCCCATACACCGGGGTTCTCCGACCGGAACTACGAGCTGCTGGATACCTACGCCCCGCACATTATCGAGAACGGCGGCAACCTGCCGAGCCATTTGCCCGAGGCCACCCAGAAGGCTGTGCGTGAGGTGGTGCAAAGGGCGGCCCGTTCAATGGGCATCGACAACGGTGTGGTCAAGGGGGATATCGTTGTGCACGAGGGTAAGCCCTATGTGATCGAACTCGCGGCCAGGCTGAGCGGCGGCTACTTCTGTACCCGCGAAATCCCGCTGAATACGGGAGTTGATTTCGTGCAGCAGGCTATCAAGCTGGCTATAGGGGAGCCGGTGAATCCAGATGATCTGGAACCCCGGTATCAGCGCGCCGTCTCGCAGCGCTACCTGTTTCCAAAGCCGGGCCGGGTAGTATCTATTACAGGGGTCGAGGAGGTGGCACGAAGACCAGACATCGCTCTCTGTGAGGTGCGGACCGAAGTGGGTGCCATTATCGGGGAGGTTAGCAGCCACCCGGCCCGTGCCGGGGTCGTTATTGCCTATGGCCCCAGCCCGGAGCAAGCCCGGGAAGCAGCCGAGGCCGCGGTTCGGGACGTCCGCATCGAAACGGTGATGGTAGCGTGATCCATCGGTGAGAAGTCATCTCCGTACTCACGGTTTCCGCCAGTCCTGAGGTTTGGCTAGTCTGTTGAACCGGACTAGTACTACCTTGCATTAGAAGTCGATGGTAAGTGCTTGGGTGACGGCCTTCGAGAGCCCCAGGCCGACAACTAAATCGAAAACGCCGGGGGGGGCCATATGTGCCAGTCGTGCTGAGCTTGTCGAAGCATGACGGCTCCGAGGCTAATGTTCGCCTGCACGCTGGCTGACAGCCTCGAGGTCACATACGTGCGCGGACTTATGCAAGTAAGTACTATTATGATTGTACTTTCATTAACTTGCGGCTCAGAGCCAGTATGAAAAATGCCATCTTAATACAAAGAATGGATACCCCTATCACAATTCGTTACCATGCGTAGGCCCGTAAAAGCTGAAGACCTGAAAATCGGCATGTACGTCATGCTGGATGGAAAACAAGCCCAGCTGCTTCCTCAGTTTGAGGAAAGATTCATGCTTACCCGTGAGGAACAGATCGTAAACATTATTGATAAGGGGCTCATACTCATCGACGTCGATACGGATAAAAGCGAGGTGGAGGTTCCCCTCCCTGACTTCGATCCGCTGAGCATGATCAGCGAGGAACTACAGAGTGCTATCGAAGATAAAAAGACCCCGCCGAAGGAGAAGGCCAAAGCCGTCTATGACCACTCCATCGAAATGATGAAACACATCATCGAGGCCCCCTCCCACGATAACATCCTCAGCGGTAAGAAGATGGTTGGTGATATGGTGGACCTTATCCTGGCCGATGATGAGACGGCGGACTGCCTCACCCAGATCACCAGCCATGACTACTACACCTATACCCATTCGGTGAACGTGGGGATGTTCGCGGTACTGCTGTCAAAAGCCGCCTTTGGTGACAGTGCCGACCACGACATGCGCGAGCTGGGATCTGCGTTTTTCCTGCACGACCTGGGCAAGTGCGAAGTGCCGGCCTATATCATCAACAAACCAGGAAGATTAAACGACGAAGAGTGGGAGCTGATGCGCAAGCATCCAACCAATGGCGAAAAGATCCTGCGGGAGACAGGTCATCTTACCAGTGAATGTAATTTAATCGTCATGCAGCATCATGAACGGGAGGACGGCAACGGCTACCCTAAAGGACTGAACGAGTACCGTATTCACATCTACGCGCATATCTGCGCCCTGGCCGATGTATATGATGCCCTCACTGCAACCCGCCCTTACAAGGACAGCCTCACAACCTTCCAAGCCCTCAAGGTCATGCGGGACGAGATGATCAGCCACTTCAACCGGGATCTGTTCGAGAAGTTTGTCCGGCTGTTTACATAGGCAGCTGTACCCCCGGTTGCAGCTGCATCCATAATATAATCCGGTGAACTATACTGACTCTCCTGCAATGGAGAAGCGAAAGGTAACCCATGAGTGTGAGAGTGATCATATTGCCCGGTGATGGGATCGGTATAGAGGTGATGGACGCCGCCGTAGCGGTTATGGAGCACATGGCCGGGCGCTTCCCGGTGGACCTCCAGTCGTCCACCGGGCTGGTGGGCGGTGTCTCCATTGACGACTGTGGTGTTCCCATTACCGACGAGACTCTCCAGGCGTGCCTGGATGCCGACGTAATGCTGCTGGGAGCTATCGGCGGTCCCCGGTGGGACGATCTGCACCACGAGTCGCCCGCGCGGGGTCGGGCACTCAGTCCTTTAAAATCAGGACGAATTCCTTAAACATCTCCCGATTAAAAAAGTGGATCATTTCCTCTTTCATGATCCTGAGCGCTTCGTACGGCGGGACTTTATGCTTGTAGGCGCGGGTTGAGGTGAGGGCGTCGTACACATCGGCAATGCTGCAGATGCGGGCATAGGGATGGATCTCATCCTTGCTGAGCCTGAAAGGATAGCCGCTGCCGTCTTCCCGCTCGTGATGCTGCATTACAATGATGCCACACTCCTTGGAAAGCTGATCGGTATCAATCAGAATCCTATTCCCCCTTTGGGGATGGTGGCGCATCAGGTCCCACTCCTCGTCGGACAACTTCCCGGGCTTGTTGATCAGGTCGTGCGGGATGTCGCATTTGCCCAGGTCGTGCAGGAAGAACCCGGCGCCCAGCTCCCGCATGTCGTGATCGTAGCTACCCTCGAACAAAGACTTGGCCAGCAGGATGGACAGCATTCCCACGTTTACCGAGTGGGTATAGGTGTAATAGTCATGCGAAGTGATCAGGGCCATGCATTCGGCGATGTCGTCATCGGCCAGGATATGGTCAACAATGTCGTAGATCATCTTCTTGCTGCTTTGAATACTCCCGGCCCTGGGGTTTTCCAGTACCTTGGTCATCATCTTGAGGGAGTGATTATAGACCTCCCTGGCCTTGGTCTTCGGAGGTATGCTGGTATTCTGGATCGTCCGGTGCAATTCCTCTGAGATCTGGTCTATCGGGTTGAATTCTTTGGGCTCGGGTGGTCGTATCGCTGGTCCAAAATCCACGCCGGGCCGCGCGGCCTTCGTTTCAACCCTGCCTTCGAGCGGGGCGGCCTTAGTTTCAACCTGGCCGACGAGCGGGGCGGCCTTCGTCTCAACCTGGCCTTCGAGCGGGGCGGCCTTAGTTTCAACCTGGCCGACGAGCGGGGCGGCCTTCGTCTCAACCTGGCCTTCGAGCGGTGCGGCCTTAGTTTCAACCTGGCCTTCGAGCGGGGCGGCCTTAGTTTCAACCTGGCCTTCGAGCGGGGCGGCCTTCGTCTCAACCTGGCCTTCGAGCGGGGCGGCCTTCGTCTCAACCTGGCCGACGAGCGGTGCGGCCTTAGTTTCAACCTGGCCTTCGGGCGGTGCGGCCTTAGTTTCAACCCTGCCTTCGAGCGGTGCGGCCTTAGTTTCAACCCTGCCTTCGAGCGGTGCGGCCTCTGTCCGGGCTTGGGCGGCATCTTCGCCCCGGGGGCCCAGCACGTCCCGGTACAGGTCCCGCTCCTCGATCACCTCGCTTTTGGACGTGTCGACCTTGACCTCCCTGATTCTATCGTGGAGGATCTTCTTGATCTGCTTCTCGGAGGTGATCTTGAAATTCGGCTTCATGAAGGAGTGCCGCAGCCAGGACTGCTCCAGCATGACGTACATGCCAACTTTCAGATCTTCGGTTTTAACCTTCTTGATCATGATGTCATAATCCAACAAGAACACCCGGTAGTCAAGTGATCGTTATCTCCTCTCCCGCGCCCACCAGCCACCAGGAATAGCCGCCTAAGGCAAGCCACTCAAGAAAGATGGACCGATCAAAATTACAAAGGATTCAATCCTTTGGAATGATTTGTTTATAAGGTGTGATATTCATCACATGGCGGGGGCGGGCAGTGGTGGTCAGTACTACTGGAATGGTTCTGTGTCAAGGGTACCGATATGTGAGGAGTTCCCCCGAAATAATCGGGTGAAGAATGCGAAGGGATCCGTCAGTGGACGGACAGGTAAATGAGTTCGCTAAATCAAAAAAAGACGGCTACCCCGCCTCCGGCGGGGTTCAAGCCGCCTGTGAAGAATTTGTAGCGCCCTTCAGGGCGGTTTTTTCGACTCAGCGAGGTGGTTTACCGCCTCGCACCCCCAAAAGCCTTTTCCTCCTGCCACTAGCCATTCTCGCCCTGTTCAACTGCGAGGCCATTGTCGATATCGAGCCTCAAGAGATTCGGGTCGTTAAACCGAATGCGCGGGCTTATATCCTCAGTTCTTGAAAATCAGGACGAACTCGTTAAACATCTCCCGATTGAAAAAGTGGCCCATTTCCTCTTTCATGATCCTGAGTGCTTCGTACGGCGAGACTTTCTGCTTGTAGGCGCGGGTTGAGGTGAGGGCGTCGTACACATCGGTAATGCTGCAGATGCGGGCATAGGGATGGATCTCATTCTTGCTGAGTCCAAAGGGATAGCCGCTACCGTCTTCCCGCTCGTGGTGCTGCATTACAATGATGCCACACTCCTTGGTGATCTGATTGGTATCCACCAGAATCCTGTTACCCTTCTGGGGATGATTGCGCATCAGGTCCCACTCCTCGTCGGTCAGTTCCCCGGGCTTATTGATCAGGTCGTGCGGTGCGTCGCATTTGCCCAGGTCGTGCAGGAAGAAACCGGCGCCCAGCTCCCGCATGTCGTGGTCATAGCTGCCCTTGAACAAGGACTTAGCCAGCAGGACTGACAGCATGCCCACGTTTACCGAGTGGGTATAAGTGTAATAATCATGCGAGGTGATCAGGGCCATGCATTCGGCGGTGTCGTCATCGGCCAGGATATGGTCAACAATGTCGTAGACCATCTTCTTGCTGCTTTTAATATTCCCGACCCTGGGGTTTTCCAGCACATTGGTCATCATCTTGAGGGAATGTTTATAGACCTCCCTGGCCTTTGTCTGCGGAGGTATGCTGGTATTCTGGATCGTCCGGTGCAATTCCTCAGTGATCTGGTCTATCGGGTTGAACTCCCCGGCCTCGGGCGGCGGGATATATGTTCCAACCTGGCTGTCAGGCGGCGGAGCCTTTGTCTCAACCTGTCCGGCATCCTGACGGACCGGGCCGACGGGCGGTGCGGCCTTCGTCTCAACCTGTCCGGCATCCTGACGGACCGGGCCAACGGGCGGTGCGGCCTTTGTCTCAACCTGTCCGGCATCCTGACGGACCTGGCCGACGGGCGGTGCGGCCTCTGTCCGGACTTGGTCGGCATCTTCGCCCCGGGGGCCCAGCACGTCCTGGTACAGGTCCCGCTCCTCGATCACCTCGCTTTTGGACGTGTCAACCTTGACCTCTTTGATTCCATCATGGAGGATTTTCTTGATCTGCTTCTCGGAGGTGATCTTGAAATTCGGCTTCATGAAGGAGTGCCGCAACCAGGACTGCTCCAGCATGACGTACATGCCGACTTTCAGATCTTCGGTTTTAACCTTCTTGATCATGATGTCATAACCCAACAAGAACACACACACCCGGTAGTCAAGTGATCGATATCTCCTCTCCCCCGCCCTCCTGCCACCAGCAATAGTCGTCTAAAACCAGCCATTAGAGACGAATGAATATTTTGAAATTACAAAGAATTCGACCCTTTGGAATGATTTGTTTATTAGGTGTGATATTCATCACATGGCGGGGACAGGCAGTGGTGGCCAATACTGTGGGATGGTGTTGCGACCTGCATCCTGGCGCAGTCCGGACCGGTATAAGAAACCGTCGCGGAGAAGAGTACTTAGCTAAACAGCAGGACAAACTTTTCGAAAATGTCTTTATTAAAGTGGCCGATCATTTCATCCTTCATGATCTTGAGGGCTTCGAAGGTGGTGACATTCTTTTTGTAGGCGCGCATTGAAGTGAGGGCATCGTAGACATCAGCCAGGGCGCAGATGTGAGCATAGACGTGGATACGGTACCTGCTGAGTCCTTGGGGGTAGCCGGTGCCATCATCCCGTTCATGATGCTGCATGATAATAATTCCACACTCTTTGGTCAGGTGTCCAGCTTCCCTTAGAATCTTTTCGCCATAGGGGGGATGCATCCGCATCAGGTCCCACTCTTTGGCGGTCAACTTTCTGGGCATATTAATCAGATCGTGCGGTATGTCGCACTTGCCCAGGTCGTGGAGGAAGAACCCTGCGCCCATCTCCTGCATGTTCTGGTCGTGGTTCCCGTTGAACACCGACTTGGCCAGCAAGACCGACAACATCCCTACGTTCACCGAATGGGTGTAGGTGTAGTAGTCGTGGGAAGTTATCAGGGCCATACATTCGGCGGTATCATCATCGGCCAGAATGTGGTCAACCACGTCGTAGACCATCTTTTTTCCACTGAGGATATTCTCGGCGCTGGGCTCCTCCAGGACGTTTGACATCATCCTGATAGAGTGATCATAAACGGCTTTGGCCTTGGCCTGAGGAGGTGTGCGGGTATTTTCAATCGTTTCCCGCAGGTCTCTGGAAATAAGCTCAATGGGGTTGAATTCTCCCGGCTCAGGTGTTGGGATCTCTGTTCCAATCTGGCTGCCAGGCAGTGGAACATCTGCCCGGGTTTGGCCGGTATCTTCGCCCCCGGGCGCCGGCATATCCCGGGACAGATCCATCTCCTTGATCACATCACTTTTGGACCTGTCAACCTTGACCTCCCATATCCTGTCGGAGATGATTTTCTTAATCTGTTTTTCTGAGGTAATCTTAAAATTCGGTCTCAGGAAGGAATGCCTTAACCAAGATCGTCCCAGCATGACGTACATGCCGACTTTCAGATCTTCGGTTTTCACCTTGTCGATCACGATACTGTTTCCCCGATCAGTGTACATATCATTCATTCCTATCCCCGATCCTCGAGCCACTGAGAATGGCTGTTGCAGACAAGCCGTTGGAAAGAGCAACTGGAAGTTACAAAGAATTCAACCCTTTGGTTTGTGAGGTGTGACATTCATCACGTGGCGGGGACGGGCAGTGGTAGTCAGTACTGCCGGGATGGTGTTACGTCAAGGGTGCCGATATCCCCCGCCACCCCTGGGCGTACCCGCCACGGGGAGCCCGGCGGGGCTTGTTGTCCGTGGTTTGTAGCCCACTGCCTACTGCCCACTGAATACTGGTTGTCTGTCGTCCGTGGCTGGGGACTTGTAACTCTAAACTCGTAACCCGTAACTCGTAACCCGTCGCTGCCGTCTTCCCGTTCATGCTGCTGCAGGAGGACTTAATTGAATTCACTTGGGGAGATGACCTGGTTCCTTAAGAATCCTTTGGGAATGCAACCATTTTCTGGTGAAATTGCCTTTGACTGCCGGAACTCAAAACCATTGCTTAGCTGATACGGACGATCTACTTTATAACATGCGTTTTCCTACCGGACAGATATTTCTGGCGATAGTAGTTACCCTGGCTCAGTTGATCGGGCAAAGCTCGCATGATCTGGAGGCCCTGGACCGGCAGATTGTGGCCAGGCGGGGGGAATTGGAACATCTCCGGGAGGAGATTCGCCTGTTTGAGCGGCGCATAGCCCGGCAGGAACAGGAAGAGAAGGACGCCCTGAAGGTCCTTTTTAACCTGGAGGAGCGCATTTCACTCACTAGCCGGTTGATCAAGGCACTGGAGAGTGAAAGCCAGCAGCTCACCAGGGCAATTAATATAACTCAAACGCTGATTCGGGAGGGTGAGGAAGAAATCGCCACCCTGAAAAGTAAGCTGGCGGCCCGGTTCGTTCACGTGTACAAACAGAAACGGGCGTCTATCCTGGAATTGATTCTTACTTCTGACAATTGGAACCAGGCCGCCTACCGTGCCAGATACCTGAAGGCGGCCGCCGACTATGATCGTTACCTCACCGGCAAAGTGAAAGCGGAAATCCAGCGGCTGGAACGGCAGCGTAAGAAGCTGGCCCAGGACCGTGCCCGGAAGCAGGAACTGCTGGGGGAAAAGGAACAGGAGGAAACCCAGCTGCAGATCGGTAAGGAGAAACGCCAGGCCCAGATTGAGAAGATTAAGCAGGACCGGCTGCATGACGAGCGGCTACTCTTGCAGAAAAAACAGGCCGCCGTAGACCTTAAACGGATTATAGCCAGTCTGGAATTCGACCGGGAAAAGCGGTCTAAGGAGCTGACCGAAATACGGCGCAAACGTGATCTGGCCGTGGCGCCCAATATCACTTATTATAAAGGCAAGCTTCCCTGGCCTGCCATTGGTCGAGTAGTTACCCGCTTCGGACGGCAGCGCAATCCCCAGCTGAATACCATTACCGAGAACCCCGGTATCGATATCCGGACCGGGCCGGAAGCCACGGTGAAGGCGGTTCTCGATGGACTGGTCACTACTATCACCTATCTTCGGGGGTATGGCACCACGGTGATCATTGATCATGGGAAAGGCATGTATACGGTATACGCCCTGGTGGAAGAGGTGGAGGTGGCCGAGGGACAATATGTTGACCAGGGCCAGGTTATCGCCCGGGTGGGGGGCCAGGGCAGCCTCAGTGACTCCCGGCTGCATTTCGAATTATGGGCCCACCAGCAGAATGTGGATCCCACGGCGTGGCTGGTGCCGCTCCCCTGGCAGTGAAAAGGCCGGGCCCCCTTTCATGATCTATTCCGACCTGATCCTGCACAACGACCAATGGTCCCGGCTGGTGGAGTCTTTTAGCCGGGGACGCCTGGCTCACGCGTACCTGTTTTACGGCCCCGCCGGCAGCGGTAAGGAAGCCCACGCGGTGGAGCTGGCGGCCCTGGCGAACTGCCTGGAACCCGATGGGCAAGGAGCCCTTCGACAAGACTTCGGCGAGCTCAGTCGAACCGCTCAGGATGGTGCCCTTCGACAAGCTCAGGGCGGTGCCTGCGGACAGTGCCCCTCCTGCCGGAAGGTGCAGGGGTTGCAGCATCCCAACATCCAGCTGGTGGTGCCCCTGCCGCGGAGCGTCGCTATCACCAAGAACGACCCCCCCCTCAAGGCCCTGAAACCGGCCGAGCTCGATGACCTCACCGACCAGATCGCGTCCAAGGCGCGGGACCCTTACTTCCAGCTTCGCGTGAAAGGAGCAAAGTCTATCCTGATCAACAGCATCCGGGAGCTGCGCCGCACCGCCTACCTCAAGCCCGGAGAGCATGGCTGGCGGACGATCCTTATCTTCGAGGCGGACAAGCTCTGCACCGGGGAAGGGGCCGCCGCCAACGCCCTGCTCAAACTGCTGGAAGAACCCCCCCAGTGGACGGTCTTCGTCCTGGTGACCGACCGACCCCACCTGCTGCTGCCCACCATCCGGTCGCGGTGCCTGGGGCTTTACTTCCCACAGCTGACGAACGACCAGGTGGCGAACTACCTGGTCGGGCAGCATGACCTGGAAGAAGAGCAGGCCCGCATCCTGGCCCAGGTTACCGGCGGCAATCTCCCCCAGGCCCGGCAGCTGGCGGAAGCCGGAGATGAGCCGCTGCAGGACCTGGAGGAGCTGGCAAGGAGCCTCCTGGCCGCCAAACCGACGCACTGGAACCGGTTGGTGAATGACCTGGCCATTTTGCATCGTAACCGTTCGCTGGAATTCTCCTACCGGCTGCAACTGCTTCAGACCTGGCTGCGGGACCTGATGGTGCTGCAGAATACGGGGGATGACGGCCGGATCGTATTCACCCGGCGGTTGACCGACCTCCGGCGCAGCCTGGAAGCCTGGCCCGACGCCGACTGGGGCGCCGCCGCCGCGGCCATCGAACAGGTCCTGGCCCACCTGGAGCGCAACATCAACCCCACCCTGGCGCTGACGAACATGATCCTGGACGTGCGGGAGGCGATCAGCAATCAGCGTTCAACGATCAGCGGTCAGATTTAACCGCCAAGCCCGCCTTCGGACGGGCCTACGGGACGCCAAGCCTGCCCTGAGCGGAGCCGAAGGGGACGCAAAGGAAATTCTAGCCACGAATTAACACGAATTGGCACGAAAAAAGAGCTTAACCACAGAGCACGCAGAGGGGGAAAGGGGGAAGTAGCAGTGGCAGTGGCAGTCGGCAGTTGGC
>SDBV01012112.1_pt1 | contig 11085 bp, 5 predicted proteins | sample 2277081 | NCBI WGS metagenome assembly SDBV01 (sample SAMN10402039, study PRJNA504765) | marine sediment metagenome | isolation source: marine sediment core GS10_PC15, 223 cmbsf | place: Arctic Ocean: Southern Knipovich Ridge | collected 2010
TTGGGTCAGATCGCCGGCAACGACTGTGACCCGGGCTCCGACGCCGTCGCGATTGGTTGTTTTTCCGCGCAGCCGGATCTGGATCCAGTGGTTGTCGGTTGGGGAGTCGTTGCGGAGGATGGTAGGCTTTTGGCGGATGTTGAGGATCACCACGTCGAGGTCCCCGTCGTTGTCCAGGTCGTCGAAGGCGGTCCCCCGACTGCTGAGTTTCACGGCCAACCCGTCGCCGCATTGGTCGGAGACGTTGACGAACCGCCCGTCGCCGGTGTTCATCAACAGGATGTTTCGCGCGTAGTAGCTGGTAGTATCGTTGTAGGATTCGACCAGATCCTGGATATGTCCACAGGCGATGAACAGATCGCGGTCACCGTCGTTATCGAAATCGACCAACCCGTTACCCCAGGTGACGAGGGGTAGGGTTCCCTGGCCGGCTCCGGTCGGCAGGGTGACGTCTTTGAAGAATCCATTACCAAAGTTCTTATAGAGGCTGGCCATTTCGCGTTGGTAGGAGGTCACGTGGAAATCGATCAGTCCGTCGCCGTCATAGTCGCCGCAATCGACGCCCATGCTGCCTTGCACGTTGCCGTGCAGGTCGAAGGCCACCCCGGCCATCAGGGCCACCTCCTGGAACTTCCCGGTGCCGTCGTTTTCGTGGAGGAAGTTGGCCCTCACGTCGTTGGCTATGTAGAGATCGGTATCCCCGTCGTTGTCGTAGTCGCAGGCGATGGTTCCCATGCCGGATCCAACAAGCTCGGCCAGGCCGGCCTCCCGGCTGACTTCGGTGAACGTGCCGTCGCCGTTGTTGCGATAGAGGTTGTCGGGCGTGGGCGGATAATCCTTGGGGCTTCCGTACTTGGGGATGCCCTGGCTGGTCCGGGAGACGTGCGTGTCGTAGGAGAACTTGATGTAGTTGGCGACCAGCAGGTCCAGATCCCCGTCTTTATCCATATCGAAAAAACAGGTCCCGGCCCCCACCTGATCGCCGTTGGCCGTACCCGTTTCTTTGGTGACGTCGGTGAAGGTCCCGTCGCCGTTGTTGCGATACATGACGTTGGGGCCGTAATTATTGACGTACAGATCGAGGTCGCCGTCGTTGTCGTAATCGGCGGCCGCGACTCCCAGGCCGAACCCGGCATCTCCCACACCGGCCCGGGCGGTCACGTCGGTGAACTCCCATCCCCCCTCGTTACGATAGAGCACATTGGTCGGCGTTGTTTTGACTTTCGATCCTTTCAGCGGCGCTCCGTTGAGGAAATAGATATCCTCGTCGCCGTCGCCGTCGTAATCGAACAGCGCCAACCCGGCACTGACCGACTCGACGAGGTATCGCTGCCCGGAACTGCCATCGTAGTGCCGAAAGCCAATCCCCGTCTGCTCGGTAACTTCATGAAGCTGGATCGGGCACTGGGCTCGGGCGTCGGACCAACCGGCCAGGAGGACGGCCAGGACGATCAAGCTGCGGTATGATCTAAGTGATTCTTGCAAGTGCTGTGCCCTGAACTTCTTGTAGGGTGGGTCGAGGAACGAAGACCCACGCGAAGGTATCTGATGTTGATTGTTTGACGCGTGGGTCTTCGTTCCTTGACCCACCCTACGTGTTTCCAAATTCATGCTATGTTACGGCTTCCCTTGAACCAACTCTTGCATCTTCCGGTACTGCCGATTTCCTGGATCCAACTCCAGCGCCCGTTGGATGGCCGATCGGGCTTTGTCCAGCTCGTTGTTCTTCTGGTAGACGCTACTGAGGAAATAATAGTTCGCAGCGGTCGGCTTCAATTGCACGACCTTTTCGGCCAGCGTCGTCACGTCTGCCAGTTCTCTACCGTCCTGAAGGTAAAGTTGGACCAACGAGAAGTAGCCGGTCGATTTCTCGGGCGCGAGTTCGCAAACCTTCCGGAAAGCCTTTTCGGCGTCGTCAAATTGCTTCAATCGGGCATGAATGATGCCGATGTGCAAGTAGTAGTCCGCCCTCTCGGGATGAAGTTCGACCAACTCACCGATGAGTTCCAGCGCCTTTTGTTGATATCGCTCTTGCTTCTCGTAGAGCGCGGCCAATCGTTCGCGGCAAACGGTGTTTGCGAGATCCACCGTGGCGGCTTTCTTCCAATGCTTCTCGGCCTGCCACATGTAACGGTGGTTGTGGTAGACCTGCGCGGCATCGGCATACACACTCGCCAACGTTTTCCAGAGGGCTTGCGTGTCGTCGTGGGCCGCTCGCTCTTCGCTTTGGTTTTCCAGGTACTCGGTCTTGTGTCGAGCAAACTCCTTGCCATACTGGGCGGCTGCTTGGGTATCTCCTTGCAGGGAAGCAGCCTTCAGCAACCCGTAGTAAGCGGGAGAGAACTCCGGCTTCAACGCGGTGGTGGCCCGGTAGTGTTTTTCGGCCTTGTCGTACTCCTTCAATTGTAGGTAGGCCTGGCCAAGCAAGTAATGACTCACGGGGGCCTGCTCATTGACCGCCACGTACTTTTCCAGGAGTTCGATGACCTCCTGCGTCTTCCCCGTACGCATCAGCGCCTCGGCCATCCGAGCGTAGGCTATCTGCATGTGGGGATCGATTTGCATCGCTTTGCGCCACAGCGCAATGGCTTCGTCATTGTCACCCCGTTCCAGGGCAACCGTTGCCAGGCAGTTGTAGGGGTCGGTCCAGCGGGGATTGAGCTTCAGGCATCGCTTCCACAACACGACGGCCTCGGTCGTGTTGCCCTGGCTGTTGTGGACCGCCGCCAACAGGCCGACCGCCATGCTGTCGCGGGGAAACTGCCGGACCAGTCGATCGGCCACCTTGAGCGTCTCAGCCTTGATGGCAGCAGCCTCTGCTGAGGGCTCGCTCTGCGATCCGGGAGGCTCAGCCGCGTAGCCGAACTGGACCGCCGCCGGCATGACCAGCGCGGCCAGCCAGAAAACCATGGTCCACCGGCAGACCATAGCTGCACAGTCGCTACCAGACAACCGGGTGGCCCCGATGTCTCGTCTTCGTGGCTTTCTTATGGTGTGTCGCATCGAGTCGTCAATGGTAATTCGTGTCACGGAGTGTTGCCTCTTCGTGCTCCCTCGGTGATCGTAATGAGCCGATCGACGGCTACGTTACGAAGGACGTCGGTCCCGCCGCCGATCCAGCGGACTTCGATCCGGTCTACCTTCTTGCGTTTCCCCAGCCCGAAGTGTAGCCGCATGCCGTAATGACTCTGGTATCCGCGTCCGCTGTGTAGCTCGTCGATTTGGGTCAGATCGCCGGCAACGACCGTGACCCGGGCTCCGACGCCGTCGCGATTGGTTGTTTTTCCGCGCAGCCGGATCTGGATCCAGTGGTTATCGGTTGGGGAGTCGTTGCGGAGGATAGTGGGCTTTTGGCGGATGTTGAGGATCACTACGTCGAGGTCCCCGTCGTTGTCCAGATCGTCGAAGGCGGTCCCCCGGCTGCTGAGCTTCACGGCCAATCCGTCGCCGCATTGGTCGGAGACGTTCACGAACCGCCCGTCGCCGGTGTTCATCAGCAGGACGTTTCGCTGGTGGTAACTGGCGGTATCGTTGAAGGAGTCGGCCAGATCCTGGACATGCCCGCAAGCGATGAACAGATCGCGGTCGCCGTCGTTATCGAAATCGACCAGCCCGTTACCCCAGGTGACCACCGGCAGCGTTCCTTTGCCGGCTCCGGTCGGCAGGGTGACGTCTTCGAAGAATCCATTACCCGAGTTCTTGTAGAGGCTGGCCAGTTCACGTTGGAAGGAGGTCACGTGGAAATCGATCAGGCCGTCGCCGTCATAGTCACCGCAATCGACGCCCATGCTACCTTGCACGTCGCCGTGCTGGTCGTAGGCCACTCCGGCGACCAGGGCCACGTTCTCGAACTTCCCGGTGCCGTCGTTTTGGTGGAGGAAGTTGGGTCTGAGGTCGTTGGCGATGTAGAGATCGGTATCCCCGTCGTTGTCGTAGTCGCAGGCGATTGTTCCCATCCCGGATCCGGCACTTTCGGCCAGGCCGGCCTCCCGACTGACTTCGGTGAACGTACCATCGCCGTTGTTGCGATAGAGGTTATCGAGCGTGGGCGAATAATCCATGGGACTGGAGTACCTGGAGATACCCCGGTCGGTTCGGGGGATGTGCGTGTCGTAGGAGAACTCGAGGTAGTTGGCGGCCAGTAGGTCCAGGTCCCCGTCTTTGTCCATATCGAGAAAACAGACCCCGGCCCCCACCTGATCGCCGTTGGCCGTGCCGGCCTCTTGGGTGACGTCGGTGAACGTTCCGTCACCGTTGTTGCGATACATGACGTTGGGGCCGTAATTACTGACGTACAGATCGAGATCGCCGTCGTTGTCGTAATCGGCGGCCGCCACTCCCAGGCCGAACCCGGTATCCCCCACGCCGGCCTGGGCGGTCACGTCGGTGAACTTCCATCCCCCGTCGTTACGATAGAGCACATTGGTCGGCGTTGTCTTGACTTTCGATCCTTTCAGCGGCGCCCCGTTGAGGAAATAGATATCCTCGTCGCCGTCGCGGTCGTAGTCGAACAGGGCCAACCCGGCACTGACGTACTCGACGATGTATCGCTGCCCGGAACTGCCGTCGTAGTGCCGAAAGCCAATCCCGGTTTGCTCGGTAACTTCGTGAAGTTGGATCGGACACTGGGCTCGGGCGTCGGACCAACCGGTCAGGACGACTGCCAGGACGATCAAGCTGCGGTATGATCTCATCGATTTTCGCAAGTACTGTACCCTACATACTGGTGAAACTAGGCATGATGTTACGGCTTCCCTTGAACCAACTCTTGCATTTTCCCATACTGCCGATTGCCGGGATCCAACTCCAGCGCCCGCCCGATAGCCGATCGAGCCTTGGCCAGCTCGTTGTTCTTCTGGTAGACACTACTGAGGAAGTAATAGTTCAACGCGGTTGGCTCCAGTTGCACGACCTTTTCGGCCAGCTTCGTGATGTCTGGGAGTTGTCGACCGTCCTGAAGGTAAAGTTGGACCAACGAGGAGTAGCCGTTGGGGTTTTCGGGCGCGAGTTCGCAAGCTTTCCGGAAAACCTTTTCGGCGTCGTCAAACTGCTTCAATCGGGCATGAATGACACCGATGTTCACGTAGTAGCGACCTTTTTCGGGATGAAGTTCAACCAACTCTTGAAGCATCTCCAGCGCCTTTTGTTGATAGGGCCTTCGCTGGTTGTAGAACTCGGCCAATCGTTCGCGGGAGACGATGCTGGCGGGATCCAGTGTGGCGGCTTTCTTCCAATGCTTCTCGGCCTGCCACATGTAGCCGTGGTTGTGGTAGACCAGCCCCGCATCGGTATAGGTACGTGCCAACACTTCTCGGAGGGCTTGGGTGTCGTCTTCGATCGCTAGCTCTTGGTGTCGGTTTTCCAGGTACTCGGCCTTGTGTCGAGTAAACTCCTTGCCATACTCGGCGGCCGCTTGGGTATCTCCTTGCAGGGAAGCGACCTTCAGCAACCCGTAGTAAGCGGGAGAGAACTCCGGCTTCAACGCGGTGGTGGTCCGATAGTGTTCTTTGGCCTTCTCGTACTCCTTCACTTGCAGGTACGCCTGGCCAAGCCAATAATGACTCAAGGCAGCCTGTTTATTGATCGTTAGATGCTTTTCCAGTAGTTCGATGACCTCCCGCGCTTTCCCCGCACGCATCAATGCCTTGGCCATCCGATCGTAGGCGATTTCCATGTGGGGATCGATTTGTATCGCTTTGCGCCACAATGCAATGGCTTCGTCATTGTCACCCCGTTGCAAAGCAGTCGTTGCCAGGCAGTTGTAGGGATTGGCCCAGCGGGGGTTCAGCTTCAGACATCGATTCCATGATACGACGGCCTCGGTCGTGTTGCCCTGGCTGTTGTGGACCGCCGCCAACAGCCCGACCGCCATGCTGTCGCGGGGAAATTTCCGGACCAGCCGATTGGCCACCTCGAGCGACTCCTCTTCTATGGCCCGGGCCTCTGATAGGGCCTCGCTCTGCGATGCGGGCGGCTCCTCCGCGTAGCCGAACTGGACCGCCGCCGGCATGACCAGCGCGGCCAGCCGGAAAATGATGGTCCACCGGCAGACCGCAACTGCACAGTCGCTACCAGGCGGCCGGGTTGCCCCGGCGCCGCGTCTTCGTAGCTCTCTCATGGTATGTCGTATCGAGTCGTGAATGGCAATTCCTGTCACGGAGTGTTGTCTCTTCGTGCTCCCTCGGTGATTGTAATCAGCCGGTCGACGGCCATATCGCGAAGGACGTCGGTCCCGCCGCCGATCCAGCGGACTTCGATCCGATCGACCTTCTTGTGTTTCCCCAGCCCGAAGTGCAGCCGCATGCCGTAATGACTCTGGTATCCGCGTCCGCTGTGTAGCTCGTCGATTTGTGTCAGATCGCCGGCAACGACTGTGACCCGGGCTCCGACGCCGTCGCGATTGGTTGTTTTACCGCGCAGCCGGATCTGGATCCAGTGGTTATCGGTTGGGGAGTCGTTGCGGAGGATGGTGGGCCTTTCGCGGATGTTGAGGATCACTACGTCGAGGTCCCCGTCGTTATCCAGATCGTCGAAGGCGGTCCCCCGGCTGCTGAGTTTCACGGCCAACCCGTCGCCGCATTGGTCGGAGACGTTCACGAACCGCCCGTCGCCGGTGTTCATCAGCAGGACGTTTCGCGCGAGGTAGCTGGTAGTATCGTCGTAAAACTCAATCATATCCTGGATATGCCCACAGGCGATGAACAGATCGCGGTCCCCGTCGTTATCGAAATCGACCAGCCCGTTACCCCAAGTGACGTGGGGTAGCGTTCCTTGGGCGGCTCCGGCCGGGAGGGTGACGTCTTCGAAGAATCCGTCGCCAAGGTTCTTATAGAGGCTGGCCAGTTCGCTTTCGTAGGAGGTCACGTGGAAATCGATCAGGCCGTCGCCGTCATAGTCGCCGCAATCGACACCCATGCTGCCTTGTGCTTCGCCGTGCAGGTCGAAGGCCACCCCGGCCATCAGGGCCACCTCCTGGAACTTGCCGGTGCCGTCGTTTTGGTGGAGGAAGTTGGGCCTCACGTCGTTGGCGATGTAGATATCGGTGTCCCCGTCGTTGTCGTAGTCGCAGGCGATGGTTCCCATGCCGGTTCCGGCAGTCTCGGCCAGACCGGCCTCCCGGCTGACTTCGGTGAACGTACCATCGCCGTTGTTGCGGTAGAGGTTGTCGGGTGTGGGCGGATAATCCAAGGGCCCTGAGTACTTGGGGATGCCCTGGCTGGTCCGGGAAACGTGCGTGTCGTAGGAGAACTCGATGTAGTTGGCGGCCAGCAGGTCGAGATCCCCATCTTGGTCCATATCGAGAAAACAGACCCCGGCCCCCACCTGATCGCCGTTGGCCGTGCCCGTTTCTTTGGTAACGTCGGTGAAGGTCCCGTCACCGTTGTTGCGATACATGACGTTGGGGCCGTAGTTGTTGACGTACAGATCGAGGTCGCCGTCGTTGTCGTAATCGGCGGCCGCGACTCCCAGGCCGAACCCGGTATCTCCCACGCCGGCCTTGGCAGTCACATCGGTGAACTTCCATCCGCCGTCGTTGCGATAGAGCACATTGGTCGGCGTCGTCTTGACTTTCGATCCTTGCAGCGGGGCCCCGTTGAGGAAATAGATATCCTCGTCGCCGTCACCGTCGTAATCGAACAGCGCCAACCCGGCGCTGACCGACTCGACGAGGTATCGCCGGCCGGAACTGCCGTCGTAGTGCCGAAAGCCAATCCCCGTCTCCTCGGTCACTTCATGAAGCTGGATCGGGCATTGGGCCCCGGCCGGAAGCAGGCCCGTCAGGCAAATCAAGACGGCCGTCAGAGCGGGGGCCGGCGAGATCATTCGGTTCAGACGACAGCGTATCATGGTTTCTTGTGGAGCAGTTGTTGCAGTTGTTTGTATTGGGCGTTGTCGGGCTCCTGCTTGAGTGCCTCTTGGATCGCGGCACGGGCCTTCGGGAGATCGCCGTTCTTATGGCAGGCCCAACTCAGGACGAAATAGTTTGGGGCGATCGGACTGAGTTCGACAGCCTTCTCGGACAGTTCCTGTGCCTCCTTCAGCCGCGTGTTTTCCTGCTGGTAGAGTCGGGCCAGGGAAATGAATCCGGTGGAACTCTCCGGATCGAGTTCGCAAATCTTCTGAAAAGCCTTCTCGGTGGCCTCGAAGTTTTTCAGGCGGGCATACGTTACACCCATGTTCAAGTAGTAGTCCGTCTTCTCCGGTTCCAGAGCGACCAATTCTTCGAACATCTCGACGGCCTCTTCGTCTCGTTTGCTCTTCTGATAGAACGCGGCCAGCCGCTGTCGGCAGACGACGTTCGCGGGATCCACCGTGGCGGCTTTCTTCCAATACTTTTCGGCCTGCCACATGTAGCCGTGGTTGTGGTAGATCTGCGCGGCATCGGTACACGTACGTGCCAACGCTTGCCGGAGGCCTTGAGTGTCCTCGTAGACCTGTCGCTGATCGTCTCGGGGCTGTTGGTACTCGGTCTCCCATCGAGTGAACTGCTTGCGATACTCGGCGGCCGCTTGGGTATCTCCTTGCCGGGAAGCGAGTTTGGCCAGCCCGTAGTAGGCGGAATAGAAGTTCGGCCGCAGCGCGACGGCGGCCCTGTAATGTTTTTCAGCCTTCTCGTACTCCTTCGATTGCATGTAAGCCTGACCAAGCCAGTAATGACTCATCTCGGCCTTCTCCTTGACCGCCACGTACTTTTCCAGAAGGTCGATAGCCTTCCGAGTTTTTCCGACGTGCATCAACGCCCTGCTCAACCGGTTGTAGGCGGTTTCCATGTGGGGATCGATTTGTATCGCTTTGCGCCACAGCGCAATGGCTCCGTCATTATCGCCCCGTTTCATGGCAACTGTCGCCAGACAATTGTAGATGTCGGCCCGGCGGGGATTCAGCTTCAAGCATCGCTTCCATTGCACGACAGCCTCGGTCGCGTTGCCCTGGCTGCTGTGGACCATCCCCAACAGCCCGACCGCCAAGCTGTCGCGGGGAAACTGCCGGACCAGCCGACTGGCCACCTCGAGCGTCTCCTCCTTTATGGCCCGGGCCTCCGGTAGGGCCTCGCTCTGCGATGCGGGCGGCTCAGCCGCGTAGCCGAGTTGGACCGCCGCCGGCATGACCAGCGCGGCCAGCGGGAAAATGATCGTCCACCGGCAGACCGCAACTGCACAGTCGCTACCAAGCGGCCGGGTTGCCCCGGCGCCGCGTCTTCGTAGCTCTCTGATGGTGTGTCGCATCGAATCGTGAATGGCAATTCCTGTTACGGAGTTTTGCCTCTTCGTGCTCCTTCGGTGATTGTGATGAGCCGGTCGACGGGCACGTCGCGAAGGACGTCGGTCCCGCCGCCGATCCAGCGGACTTCGATCCGATCGACCTTCTTGCGTTTCCCTAGCCCGAAGTGCAGTCGCATGCCGTAATGGCTCTGGTATCCGCGTCCGCTGTGTAGCTCGTCGATTTGGGTCAGATCGCCGGCAACGACAGTGACCCGAGCTCCGACGCCGTCGCGATTGGTGCGCTTGCCGCGCAGCCGGATCTGGATCCAGTGATTGCCGGTTTGGGAATCGTTGCGGAGAATGGTGGGCTTTTGGCGGATGTTGAGGATCACTACGTCGAGGTCCCCGTCGTTATCCAGGTCGTCGAAGGCGGTCCCCCGACTGCTGAGCTTCACGGCCAATCCGTCGCCGCATTGGTCGGAGACGTTCACGAACCGCCCGTCGCCAGTGTTCACCAGCACAATGTTTCGCTGGTGGTAGCTGGTAGTATCGTCGTAGGAGTCGACCAGATCCTCGAGATGCCCGCAGGCGAGGAACAGATCGCGATCGCCGTCGTTATCGAAATCGACCAGTCCGTTACCCCAGGTGACCAGCGGCACCGTTCCTTGGCCAGCTCCGGTCGGCAGGGTGACGTCTTCGAAGAACCCCTCGCCGAGGTTCTTGTAGAGGCTGGCCAGTTCAGTTTGGTAGGAGGTCACGTGGAAATCGAACAGCCCGTCGCCGTCGTAGTCACCGCAGTCGACGCCCATGCTGCCTTGTGCGTCGCCGTGCAGGTCGAAGGCCACTCCGGCGACCAGGGCCACCTCCTGGAACTTCCCGGTGCCGTCGTTTTGGTGAAGAAAGTTGGCCCTCAGGTCGTTGGCGATGTAGAGATCGGTATCCCCGTCGTTGTCGTAGTCGCAGGCGATCATCCCCATGCCGGTTCCAACAAGCTCGGCCAGGCCGGCCTCCCGGCTGACGTCGGTGAACGTGCCGTCGCCGTTGTTGCGATAGAGGTTGTCGGGCGTGGGCGGATAATCCTTGGGGCTTCCGTACTTGGGGATGCCCTGACTGAGCCGGGGAACGTGCGTGTCGTAGGAGAACTCGATGTAGTTGGCGACCAGCAGGTCCAGATCCCCATCTTTATCCATATCGAGAAAACAGACCCCGGCCCCCACCTGATCGCCGTTGGCCGTGCCGGTTTCTTTGGTGACGTCGGCAAACGTTCCGTCACCGTTGTTGCGATACATGACGTTGGGGCCGTAATTATTGACGTACAGATCGAGATCGCCGTCGTTGTCGTAATCGGCGGCCGCGACTCCCAGGCCGAACCCGGTATCCCCCACGCCGGCCTGGGCGGTCACGTCGGTGAACTTCCATCCCCCGTCGTTACGATAGAGCACATTGGTCGGCGTTGTTTTGACTTTCGATCCTTTCAGCGGGGCCCCGTTGAGGAAATAGATATCCTCGTCGCCGTCACCGTCATAATCGAACAGGGCCAACCCGGCACTGACGTACTCGACGATGTATCGCTGCCCGGAACTGCCGTCGTAGTGCCTAAAGCCAATCCCCGTCTCCTCGGTCACTTCATGAAGCTGGATCGGGCACTGGGCTCGGGCGTCTGACCAACCGGTCAGGACGACCACCAGGACGATCAAGCTGCGGTATGATCTCATCGATTCTCGCAAGTTTGACGCGTGGGTCTTCGTTCCTCGACCCACCCTACGTGTTTCCAAATTCATGCTACGTTACGGCTTCCCTTGAACCAACTCGAACATCTTCCGATACTCCCGATTGTCGGGATCTAACTCCAGCGCCCGCCCGATGGCCGATTGGGCCTTGG
>SDBV01012113.1_pt1 | contig 11085 bp, 9 predicted proteins | sample 2277081 | NCBI WGS metagenome assembly SDBV01 (sample SAMN10402039, study PRJNA504765) | marine sediment metagenome | isolation source: marine sediment core GS10_PC15, 223 cmbsf | place: Arctic Ocean: Southern Knipovich Ridge | collected 2010
TCCCGCAAATTTTTGCGGGGGCCGCACAAAGAGTTGTGGCCCCGCAAAGCGGGACAGGAAAGCGTACGTGTCGTACGTCGTACCGGAAACCGGCTCAAGAACGCCGAACAGAGCAAAAAGGGCTGATTCTGAATGGACACTACCTGATATAATTAACGTTACTTAGGGTGCAGGGAGACTATCAGCTAATGCAAGGAAGAATTCCGGGAAGGCTTAAGGAATTAAGAAAACAGAAAAAGCTGACCCTCGAGCAGCTGGCGCAAAAGGCGGGATGCACAAAATCTTATATCTCGCAGCTCGAGAAGGGAACCAGCGCCCCATCGTTGTCAATGCTCAGTCATCTGGCCGATGCACTGGAGATACGTGTGGTCCAATTATTCGGCGAAGAGCTCGGTGAAGCACAAGGAAACTGGTATCTCAAAAAAGATGATCGCCGAACCATTCATTATCCGGATGGAAAAGTGACCAGTCTGTTATTAACCAAAGGTGTATTTCAAAAAAAAATGCAGCCACTGCTCAGCATCATCGAGCCGGGTGGAATATGCAATGATTCGGAAAATATCACCCACGCAAAAGGTTCTGAGGAATTTGTTTGGGTTTTAAAAGGTGAAATCGATTTTGAAATCGGAGGAAAAAATATCTGCCTGCACGAAGGCGATACCCTTTATTTCGACGGTGATACTTCGCACCAGTGGGTGAACAATGGAAACAAAACCGCCGAGGTTTTATTTGTCTGGACACCGCCGGTTTGGTAAAAACGAAGGTTGGAGAGTACTTATGATGGAACAAAATAAATTTCATACAATCGGGAAAAATTCCCGGCGTAAAGATGGATTTGCCAAGGTCACCGGAAGAGAAACCTATGTTTCGGATGTGACCCTGCCCCACATGTATCATGCGCGTGTACTGCGCAGTCCCTATCCTCATGCACGTATTGTTTCAATCGATGTTTCCGGGGCGGAAGCGTTGGGGGCGATCTGCCTGACCCACAAAGATGTCCCGGACATTACTTATAATGAGCGGCAGGTCAGCATCCCTCAAAAGACTTATCGCGACCGCCAGGTGCTTTCCGACATGGTACGCCATGTGGGAGAAGGGGTGGCGGCCGTGGCGGCCCGGACACCGGCTCTGGCCGAAAAGGCGCTCCAGGCCATTAAGGTGGAATATGAACAGTTCCCGGGGCTTTTTGATCCTTATGAAGCCATGGCATCCGGAGCCGTGCCGATTTATGATGAAATTTTGTTGGGTGACAAAAAACTACCCATCAAAAATAATATCGCCTGCCATAGAGAGGTGGGTGAAGGCGATGTCGAAAAAGGATTTAAAGAAGCCGATCTGATTGTGGAAAGAGAATTTAAGACCGGACGGGTGTACCATGCGCAAATGGAAACCAAGTCGGTTGTCTGCCGTCCGGAAGCGGACGGAGGAATCACTGTTTGGCCCACTACCCAGTCGATCCATAATACACGACAATTGCTGGGACGTATTTTTGATATTCCGTTAAGTCGTGTGAACGTGCATCGGGTGCCTATCGGCGGTTCGTTCGGCTCCAGTATCCAGATGAACTCCTGTATTCCCATTTGTGTCGCCCTGGCGCTTAAAGCACAAAAACCGATCAAGCTGGTTTTATCCCGTGAAGAGGATATGTACGACCATTGTAAATATCCGTCCATCATCAAACTAAAATACGGGATTAAAAAAGACGGCACAATCACTGCCGGTGAGATGAAAACGGTCGTTGATATCGGTGGGCATAATATTCAGGCCTATCCACTGTTGGGATGCATGGCCGGTTGGTTTGTATCCCTTTATCGGATGCCTCATCTGCAATTTGACGGTACGGCTGTCTATACCAACAAGGCACCGGCATGCGCAATGCAGGGGTATGGCAATCCCCAGGTATCTTTTGCGGTTGAGTCGATGATCGATATCATGGCCGAAGCGCTGGGCATGGACCCCATCGATTTGCGGTTGAAAAACTATGTGGGACTTGGCGAAACTTTTTGGGGTCAGGGGCCAACGGTGCGCTCTATCATTCGAAGCTGCGGCGTGGAAGAGATGTTACTTAAAGGCAGGGATATGATTGAATGGGGCAAACGTACAGCGCCGGATCAGAAGACCGGACGATATCGTAAGGGAGTGGGTGTGGCGCGAGGATTCCACACCTCCGGCACCGGTGCCCCAACTTCCGGTGAAGTGATCGACTATTCTACGGCCATGGTAAAAGTAAATGAAGATGGATCCGCTGATTTTTCCACAGCGCTCATGTGCCATGGTGGCGGTACGCTTGAAGCGGGTGCTAAAATTGTGGCTGAGGAGTTGGGCATACCCATCGACAAGGTGGGCATTTCACCGGCAGATACGCGTACGACCGGGTATGACGTCTGTACCCATGCAACAAGAGGTATCTATTGTGGTGGGGCCGCTATTCAACGGGCAGCCAAACAGGCAAAGGCAAAATTGCTGGAATTTGCATCCCGGCTCCTTGATGTGAATCCGGAAGCATTGAAGATACAGCCGCGAGAAGGATCGGACCAAGGTTATATTTATTTACCCGGCAGCTCGAATAAATGTATGTCCGTTGGGGAAGTGGCTAAAAGGGCGCAGTATAAAAGCTGGGGAACAGCCCTTGGTATGGTCAGCCATCGACAGGTAAATTGTCCGCCCTGTTTTGTAACCAATTTTATTGAATTAGAGGTAGACACCTATACCGGTGAAATTAAAACCACCGGAGCGGTGGCTGCGGTAGATTGTGGCACACCCATTAATCCGGATCTGGCTGCCGGACAGTTGGAAGGTGGGTTATGCCGCGGCATCGGCCTGGCATTGCTGGAAAGTACGGATTACGATCCTGAATCCGGCAGATTGACTTGCGGCGGGACGTTTATCGATTATAAATTCTATACTCCTGTCGACATGCCGCCGCTTGACCGGGTGAAGACGTTTTTTGCCGGCACCTATGAACCCAGCGGACCTTTTGGGGCCAAAGGGGTTGGAGAAGCGGCAAATAATGCAACGGCGGCAGCGGTCGTCAACGCCATCTATAATGCCATCGGCATACGGTTTACCGAAGCCCCGATAACGCCGGAAATAGTTTTAAAAGCACTTCAAAATCAACCCGATGCGGAGAAGTAAGATCGTGGAAATGAATACCAGAATGATTTCACATGAATTTGATTATTTTGCTCCGAAAACTATCCAGGAGACACTCATATTACTGGACCAGTATGGGCCGAGAGCGAAAATTGTCGCCGGAGGCACTGATCTTGTATCCCAGATGAAGATGGGAAAACGGACACCTGCATACCTCATCGATATCAAAAGGATCAAGGAACTCCAGTATATTGCAGGGGACAGGGTATTAAAAATCGGCGCCGGTAACAATTTTCGTACCGTAATGAATTTTTTATCCGCCAGTGTGTCGTACGCAGGTCTCTATGAGGCTATCCGTTCCATCGGCAAAACCCAGGTGCTGAATATGGCGACCATCGGTGGAAACCTGTGTAATGGGTCACCAAAGGCCGATACGGCGCCGCCCCTGCTGACATATGATGCGCGTATCAAGCTGGTAAGCTTGAAGGGTGAACGGATACTCGCCTTAAAGGATTTTCATTCCGGACCCAATAGAACGGTCATGGAAGCCGATGAACTGATGACCGAAATTCAATTGGATCGATTACCGGAAGGGGCATCCAGTGCGTTTGAAAAAAAAGCGCGCGTGGGTGCGGATATTTCCAAGATCACCTGTGCGGTAATGGTCGTGCGTGACGGTGATGTCTGCCGGTCTTGTCGGATTGCTCTTGGTGCGGTTGCACCGGTGCCGATGCGAGCATTGCAGGCGGAAGCGATGATGACCGGAAAAATCGTAAATGACGGGTTAACCGATGAGACCGGCCAAAAAGTGGCGCAAGAGATTAACCCACCCGCTAGGGGCCGGACCCATCCCGCATACAGACGACACCTGGCGGCGGTCATGTTTAAAGACGGATTCAAACGGGCATGGCAGCGTGCCGGAGGTGATAAATAGTGAAAAAGCACACCATACACTTGACGGTAAACGGGGAAAAATATGCGCTTCATGTAGATCCGAACGCACTTTTGTTGAATGTCATCCGTGAGAATATCGGCTTGACGGGGACAAAATATGCCTGCGGCACCGGGCAATGTGGTGCCTGTACGGTTATAGTGAACGGAGAAGCGGTATTGGGGTGTCTGACGTTGGCCATAGCGGTCGATGGCGCAGAAATTAAAACCATCGAAGGCCTTGCGCAGCCGGATGGTACCCTCGATCCTTTGCAGGAGGCTTTTCTGGATACAAATGCAGTTCAATGCGGTTTCTGCACTTCGGGGATGATCCTGATCGGCAAAGATCTTTTAGATAAAAATCCATCCCCCAGCGAATCGGAAGTGCGAAACCATATCAAGGGAAACCTCTGTCGGTGTACCGGTTATAACGGTATAACGAAGGCTATCTTGAAGTGTGGCAAATAATCTTTATTTAAAAGAGGATTATATTTGTATCATCTTGCGCTTCTCCGTTTTTGGAAGAAAGTAATCTCAAGGAGCTAATTAATGGATAAGACCGAGTATTTAAGACCCAACAATTTAAAAGAGCTCGGCCAAGTTATGACGGCCCATAAAAATCGGGCCACGATTATAGCCGGGGGGACCAATTTGATCCCTCAGATGAGGGATGGGGACACATCACCGGAATTGATTGTTGATATCAATGATATCCCGGACTTTTCCTTTATAACCGAAGATGATGGATACATATCCATCGGGGCGGCGACGACGATTGCAAAGATAGCCTCAAGCGATATTGTATCAACCTTTAGCCCTATCCTTGCATCGGCTGCCCGGGAATTGGGAAATCCACAGATCCGCAACCGCGCCACCATTGGGGGAAATCTTGCCAACGCATCTCCCTGCGCAGACACGGCACCGTCACTTTTGGCACTCGAGGCTGTGGTGCGGATCCTGAGTCCGGGCGGTAAGACAAGAGATGTTGCCTTAAACAAATTTTTTCACGGTTACAAATTTACCGACCTGGGTAAAGGTGAAGTTATTACCCGATTTTTTTTCCCCAAACCACATGACGCGACCACGGGAAGCCAGACTAAAATTGGTTTGAGAAATGCGGCAGCGATCAGTGTCTCCGGCATTGCCGTCATGCTTACAATGAAAGGTAAAATATGCAAAAAGGCCCGGATTGCGGTCGGATCAGTGGCACCGATACCGATGCGGGTCAGCCGGGTGGAACAGTTGCTGGAAGGCCAAGAAATCAGTGCGACGCTTTTGGAACAGTGTAAAGTGATTGTGAAAAAAGATATTTCACCCATCAGCGATATTCGAGGGTCGTCCAAATATCGGTCTTATGTAACCGCGGTAATATTAGAACGCAATATTAAGCGTGCTTTGTCCTGGGAGAAGTGAACCATGATGACCTATCCGATAGAAATTAATGTCAATGGGAAACAGCGATCCGCAGAGGTGACCGCCCGGGATACGCTGCTGGATGTTTTGCGGGATCAGTGGGATGTCTTTGAAGTGAAAAATGGTTGCGGACAAGGTGATTGTGGCGCCTGCACTGTCATTTTAAACGGGGAAGCGGTTAATGCCTGTCTGACGCTGGCGGTACAGGCCAACGGCAAAGACGTTGTGACGGCAAAGGGGATTGGTAGTCCGGAAAAGCCCCATTTGCTTCAAACCAAGTTTGTTGAGCACGGGGCTATTCAATGTGGATTTTGCACGCCGGGCATGTTGACATCGGCCAAAGTCCTCCTCGATCAGAACCCAAAAGCGGACCGACAGGAAATCCGAGAAGCCATATCCGGCAACCTCTGCCGGTGCACCGGCTATAAAAAAATCGTAGACGCTATCGAAGCCACTGTTACCGAACCGGAATTGTAAATCTATTTTCCAACTCGCGGAGCCGGATTGCGGGAAGTTTAAAAATACCTCATAAGTCTGGAGAAATATAAATGATCGCAAAGCGTGTCGACACAAAATATGGTAAAAATGATTATAGAGTGATCGGGAAGCCACTACCCCGGCACGATGCCTGGGGAAAAGCGTATGGAGAAACAAAATACGCCAATGATTATAAATTGCCAAACATGCTTTACGCCAAGGTGCTGCGGAGCCGGTATGCGGCAGCCAGGTTGCTGTCTGTAGATACGCGCGATGCCGAAGAACTGCCCGGTGTTGTTTCAGTGTTGACGGCAAAAGATGTACCGAATAACGAAACGGTAACCCGTTTTGGACAAACTCATACGGTGGGCGGCTTTGAAGGACTCTACCGGGTTTTAGCGGACAAAAAGATTCGTTTTAAGGGAGAAGCGATTGCGCTAGTTGCAGCCGAAAGAATGGATATCGTCGAAAAGGCGCTTGAACTGATAAAGGTTGAATATGAACCGCTTGAAGGCGTTTTCGATCCGTTGGCTGCGATGCAACCCGGCGCTTATCAGGTTGGTGAGGATGAGAGCAACGTCATCTGTAGCTATAAAGTCAGAAAAGGGGATATCGAAAAAGGATTTGCACAAGCGGATGTTATTGTTGAAAATACCTATCAGGTTCCGATGGTGGATCATGCCTATATAGAACTGGAAACAGGTGTGGCCTGGAAGGATGACGATGGGGTGATTACGATCCGTGCTGCAACCCAGGTGATCGAACACTTTCGAGGTATCGCCGATGTCCTCGGCCTGCGCCACAACAAGGTGCGGGTCATCGCCCCCATGGTCGGTGGCGGATTTGGCGGCAAAGAAGATATTACCGTTGAAACATACCTGGCACTACTGGTTTGGAAAACCGGACGAGCGGTATCTTTAACCTATACCCGTGAGGAGTCACTCATTGCCCACGGCAAACGCCATCCATATATTATGCGCTATAAAACCGGTGCCACAAAAGATGGAAAACTGGTCGCCATGGAAGCGGAGCTGATATCTGATGCTGGCGGATATGTCTATTTGAGTCCCTGGGTGTTACTCTACTCAACGGTCATGGCGACAGGCCCTTACAACATTTCCCATGTTCGAGTGGATACCCATGCGGTTCTGACGAACAATACATTTTCTAGCGCAAATCGCGGTTTTGGTGGACCGCAACCCTGTTTTGCATATGAAAGTCAGCTAGATGAACTCGCCAAGCGATTGAACCTCTCGCCTCTGGAGATTCGCAAGCGTAATTACCTTCACACGGGAGATGCGCTGGCCACCGGCCGGGTGCTGGAACATTGTGTCGAAACCGAACAAACAGCCGAAAAAGCGATGGAAGCCTTGGGTCCCCCTTCCAAACCCGGACCGCCTGCTGAAAAAATAGGTCGGGGAATCGCATCCAGCATGATGAGTTACGGCAGAATGATGTTTTTACATGATACCTCCAGATCGTATATCAGTATCGATTTGGATGGAAGTGTTACCGTTCGATGTGGTGTTCAGGATATTGGCGGCGGGCAGTCATCATCTTTAGCGCAGATCGCGGCCGAAATCCTCGGTGTCCCGATTACGGATGTCACCGTCTATTTCGGAGATTCCGCTCTAACACCGCTGGCCGGAACCACCACGGCTACACGACAGCTATATATGTCGGGCAACGCCACCTTAAAGGCGGCCCGGGCGGTGCGAGAAAATTTGCTCAAAAAGGCGGCTGAGATTTTAGATACGCGCCCGGAAAATCTGGATCTAAAAGATAAGGAAATATTTATTCAAAAAGATCGTAAAGATACATTGGACCTGAAGAAAACGGATCCGGAATGCAATGTTAGCTATAGTGGAACCCGGGATACGGTTGTAACGGTCGAAACATGTGTTGATGATGACCCGGATCGGGTTGTGGCGCTGGAAGATGTCGTAAAGGCCTGCGCTGCTGAGGGAACACCGTTATTTAACGCGGCCCAATTTAATGCGCCGACACGTGAATTGATTGATTTTAAAACCGGGCAAGGCAAAATTTTTGCAGATTTTACTTTCGGCACCCAGGCTATCGAGGTTTCAGTTGATGAAGAGACGGGTAAGGTAACCGTTCTCAAAATTATCTCCTGCTATGATGTGGGGCAGGCCATCAATCCATTGAGCGTTGAAGGTCAATTGGAAGGGGGCGCGTTGTATGGACTGGGATATGGAATGATGGAGGAGGTCATCGCGGAGAAGGGGGTAACCCTTAATCCCACTTTGGCCGAATATCTGATTCCGACCTCGGTTGATGCACCTGACGTCGAGACCATCGTGCTTCAATCCGGAGGAGGTGTCGGGCCATTTGGCGCCAAGGGAATCGGGGAACCGTCCTGTGTGCCGACTGCCCCGGCCTTTGCCAATGCCGTAAGTGATGCCATCGGTGTACGGATTTACGACCTGCCGATTACCCCCGAGAAAATACTGAAAGCATTGGGAAAGATTTGAAGGGATAGACAGATGGATAAAAAAATAGGCATCATCACCATTGGCCAATCCCCCAGAACGGATGTCGTACCTGAAATGACACCGTTTTTCGGCGACCATACCGAGGTTTTGGAAGTCGGCGCTTTAGATGGGCTGACTTTGGCCCAGGTAAAGGCTTTTCGCCCGGAAGCCGGCATGACCCATTTGGCAAGTCGTATGCGTGACGGGACTGAAATTTTGATTGCCAAAGAAAAAATTCTGTCCCGAATCGAGCGCGCCGTCAACGAATTGAATCAAAAAAATGTTTCACTGATTCTCCTTTTTTGCGTCGGAGTATTTCCAGTATTTCCGTCCCGGTGTCTGATTGTTGAGCCGCAACGGATCGTGGACCATTGTGTCGAAAGCCTTATCAGTGAAAATGATCATCTGGGAATCTTGATCCCGATACCGGAGCAGGAAACCTGGGTACGAGACACCTTTGTATCGATTACCCCCCGCATAACGGTAACGGACGCGTCTCCATATTCCAACCCTGAGAGTATTGACCGGGCAGGCAGGGTTTTGCGGGAAGCCGACTGTGATTTGATCGTGATGTATTGCATGGGGTTCAATCAGCAATTGGCGAACAAAATCAGGGAGCTCACCGGGAAACCCGTTATTTTATCCAGTTCTCTGGTTGCCCGGGTATTGGGTGAATTGACTGCCTGACTAAAAGAAAAGCGAGTTTGAAATGGTTCAGAAAGTAATCGGTATTTTAGGTGGAATGGGACCCGAGGCAACCCTTTATCTTTTTGAAAAAATAATTCGCAATACTCCTGCCGAATGCGATCAAGACCACTTACATGTCATTATCGACAACAACCCCAAAGTTCCGGACAGAACCCGGGCGATCCTGGAAAACGGAGAAGACCCGGTGCCGATGATGCTCAAAAGTGGTCAAACGCTGATTCAAGCCGGTGCCGACTTTATTCTCATCCCTTGTATCACGGCGCATTATTTTCTTGATGAACTGAATCAAAAACTGAGCCGACCGATTCTTTCCGCCTTTGACGCTGTGGCTAAACGGATTGTTGATTTCCATCCGGGCATTAAAACAGTGGGGATGCTGGCAACCAACGGTACCATTGTGGGGGGATGCTTTCAAAACCGACTGGCGAAAAGTGGGATCCGGACAGAGGTGCCGGACGAATCGCATCAGCGGCAAGTCATGTCTGCAATTTACAATATCAAAGGCGATCCGGCTGGGCTGACACGTGCGGATAACAAGGCCGTTATGACGCATGTGACCGGGCATTTAATCCAAAACGGATGCCAGGGTATCATTGCCGGCTGTACCGAAATTCCACTGGTTTTGTCATCCCATGATATAGACGTGCCCTTGTTCAACCCCCTTTTAATTCTTGCCGAAGCGGCAATTCAAGTCGCCAAGCCGGCTGAGCCCTGAAACTATTTTGATTAAAAGAATTCCTATTAGCTTTGCCGCGAAGTCATGTAACAAACACAAAACCCTTACTGACGGCGAAATGAAACGGGGCCGTTGCGATATCTCGGAGCCCTTCTCCGGGGAGAATTTATTGAAACGATTTCGAGATTTTTCTTCGAAATTAGATGAAAAGGACCTGCCATGAAAAGCGATACACCTGACCTTGCGATCAAGCATGGGATTTTAGTAACCGGTCGGGAGTTTAAACGAGCCGACATTTATATTAAAGACGGGCAAATAGACAGCATCGAAAGCCCGGATAGGGATCGATTCGCCTACCGGGAAATTGATGCTTCCGGAAAATTGGTTCTTCCCGGAATTATTGATGCCCATATTCATCCGGTGTATGCTGATCGGATCGACACCTTATCCAAAGCCGCTGCAAGTGAGGGGATCACAACCGTCATTCCTTATATCGGTGCAGTAAAAGCATGGGGTGAATCCGGCGGTCTTTTGGATGCCATTGATACGTTTATTGCAGAAGGGGAAAATACGTCTATTATTGATTTCGGCATTCATTGTACTCTATTGCAAGCTGATGTGAAAACCTCTGCCGAGACAATTCCCGCACTAATCGACAAAGGGATTATGTCATTTAAAACATTTATGGCCTATAAAAAAAGAGGAATGAAATTGGAGGATGATGAGCTTTTACATATCATGAGCATCATATCAACCCATAATGCGATACTTGCCGCTCACGCTGAAAACGGTGCCGTCATCGATTATTTTGAAGATGTTTTACTGTCTGATGGCACGGAAACACCGGAATATTATCCTCGATCCCACCCCAATTTGTCTGAAGCCGAAGCCATTTTTCGACTTCTCAGCCTCGGCCAAATAACCCAATGCCCCATTTACATCCCTCACATCAGTGCCAAAGAATCGTTGCAGGTTGTTCGCCTTTTTAAAGAGTGGGGGGAACCGGAATTTTATGTTGAAACCTGTCCGCACTATTTGACACTCACCGACGATGAAATGCAAAAACGGGGTTCGATTGCTAAAATGTCGCCACCTCTGAGAAAACAAAGCGATATCTCAGAAATGTGGAAAGCGGTTAAGGAGGGTCTTATCGATGTCATTGCATCCGATACCGCCGGCCATACCACAACTGCAAACAAGCCCCTCTGGGACCACATATTCAAGGCACCAAATGGAATCCCCGGCATCGACACCTTATTTAAGATTGTTTATGATGAGGGCGTTAATAAAGGAAAG
>SDBV01012114.1_pt1 | contig 11083 bp, 15 predicted proteins | sample 2277081 | NCBI WGS metagenome assembly SDBV01 (sample SAMN10402039, study PRJNA504765) | marine sediment metagenome | isolation source: marine sediment core GS10_PC15, 223 cmbsf | place: Arctic Ocean: Southern Knipovich Ridge | collected 2010
ATAGTAATAACATTGAAAATGACTTACAAACTTCTTCTGTATTAAATTGTAGTGCTGTGGCCAAAGTGAGAAATCCTTTGAAAACTATCTACAAGCCCCGTCCTTCAGGGCGGGGTAGTTGACGTGGATCTTTGCTATGTGGTACACAAGAGAGTTAGAAGAGGAATTTTATCCAGAACTCTCTCTTGAACAGTTTAAGGTGAGAGCAGAATGAACAAATTCAATTCAACATTCAATCAAGGAATAATCGAGGTGATTGTTGGGACCATGTATAGTGGTAAAAGTCGAGAATTATTGTATCGTGGAAAACGCGCAGAAAAATATGGGAAGGTTCCAGTATATTATTTTAAACCTGCAAAGGATACACGAGATGGAGAGTTTATCAACTCGCGAGATAATGATCACAAAAAAGCATATCTCTTTGAAGAGAGCACAGAATTACTTGACCACCTAAATGGTGAGATTGGATTGGTCTTAATAGATGAAGCCCAATTTACAGATAAAAAAATAGTGCCTGTGGTTAGATTATTAAAATTAAAAGGATACAATATAGTACTTTCTGGATTGCCAAATGATTATCGAGGACAACCATTTGTACCAATGCCCGAATTGATGTCCATATCTGATGTTCCAATTAAAGAAATCTACTCTGTTTGCAATATTGATGGTTGTTTAAATGATGGGGTGCTTCCTCAACGATTGAGGAATAATAAACCCGATTCTGCAATGTCTTCAACTATCATAGTTGAAGGTAGCGAGAATGACGATAAAATAGAATATGAACCTAGATGTGAGCTTCATCATACGGTCCCAGACCTTGAATTATATTTACAGTGGATGATGACTGAATGCATATGTGAATCGTATGCTGCAAGTTGGATGACTAACTGTATCGCATGTAATCCTGAACTATTACAGATAATTGACGTATGAAACCCCTTGAGTAATTGACAATAGTTTGTCCCTCGAAAATACAATAGTTTGTCCATTTCAGATGGTAATTTGTCCAACTAAAAAAAAAATGAAATGAGTTGCTCAGATCGATCATTCATTCTCTACATCGAGGATTATTTTACCCTCAAATTCTATATTTTTTTCTGCGATCGTAAGAGAAGTCATTTGTGTCAATAATAACACTCCCATTAATGTTGCTAAAATATTCATTGATATGAGATTTATGAATTTTGCTTAATTATGTGTTTTATGTTCTTAAGCATTGTGAAAACAATAAATAATCGATCAAATTATTTACCATAGGGGTTATAGTATTTTTAACATAAAATCGCCATTACTACTTTTATTTTTCTCACTTACAATAGTACCATTAGGTACATATGGGCAAGAAAACAACACAATTATAGGTGTGTTTATATCAGAACTTGATTGTAAGATTGCTGAAGATAATTCCACAACTTGTGAATATGAAAAATTCAGTACAGGATATGACTCTCTTGAGAAAGTTTCTGTCGAATTTATTGCAAACTGGACCGTTGAAGGTCATTTATATTTGGAGACAAAGAAATTTCCACCCCAAACATATGAATATAAAACAATAGCCGAAACTGGAGAATTAAACACCGAATTCATAATTTGGCTCTATTCTCCCGATCCATAGAACTATCTAATATCAAATTCTCTAGTTTCAACATAGCATATAATTCTGCAGGGTTATTAAATATATAATCAGGTAGGAATTCATTTTCAATTAGGTCTAGGTACGAAGTGTCACCAGTCATGAATAAAACTGAAGTTGCACCAAAATTATTACCCATTGCAATATCAGTACTTAATCTATCTCCAAACATTACAATTTCATCTGCTTCAAAATTCCATAAATTAGCTATTGTTTCTAATAATTTAGTGTTGGGTTTACCGATGATAAGATCGGGTTTCCGTTGAGTGGTAAGATGGATCATAGAAATTATTGCCCCCAAATCCGGAACAAACCCATATTTTGATGGGCACCTGTAATCACCATGAGTTGCTAAAATTGGAATATCTGGATTATTCTGAATAAATATAGTCAGATCAGCTAATGTTTGGAAATCAAAGGTATTATCATATCCAAGTAATATTGCTTCAGGATTGCCGGGTACATGAACAATATTATGGTCTGCTAATTCACGATAAAACTCAGAGGTCCCAAAGATATATGCATTTTCGATATTATTGTTTTTAAGATATTCAATTAATGCTTTTGTTGAGGTCATTATTTGTGATTCATGCAAGTTCAGGTCAAATAGGTTTTCAATTTTATTCAAATACTGGCCAATTGATCTAGAACTATTATTAGAAATAATTGCAATCTTCTTACCTTGATCTTTCAGAAACCTAAGAAGCTCTGCTGCTTTTGGCAATGCTTGGTTATTACAAGCAATAGTTCCATCAAAATCAAACACAAATCCCTTTTTCTGAATTAAAGGTCCAATTCCATCAATGTATTTGAATAGCTTATTTGCTATGCGGAGATCAGTTAAATTATCAATTTCCCACCATTTGGAACCAGAAATATCAATACATGTTGCTTTTAATTTCCCTGCAGAAACCAAATCATTCATTGCCACTTCGGTCCATTGATTTTGATCAGTCTGTAAAATCTTGTTGATATGATGTCTTAAAATTAGCAAACCTCGCGTACTAAAAGAATAGAAGTCAGTTGATGTTCCATCAGATCTTTTCTTTGTGATTCCTTTAGATAATTCTTTTACGAATCCAGAGTCATCAACAATAATTTTCATTGATTCTGATAAATAGGTCCCTCGATCAACAACTAAAGCTGCATCGACCAGATGAAGAAACTTATGTGCTTCTGTAACCTTCTGATAGATTGCTTCTTCGTGTACTACATCACCATTTAATATGAGCCAATGATCCTGATCATCAGTGGGTCTATGTACAAGCCATACTGAATTCAAGACTAGAGCAAGAGAATACATATTATTAGTAGAATTATATTTATGATTGATTACAAGTTCAATTTCTACATCAGTATCAATTTCATCTATCTCATTTCTGATCAAAGTATACATATGTCCTGCGACAATGTAAATTTTCTTTACACCAATATAAGTCAAACAATAAATCTGGTGGGATAAAATCGATCTACCACCCACCTTGACTAAGCATTTGGGAATATCTTCGGTAAGGGGTCGAAGTCTAGTTCCAACCCCTGCAGCTAAAATAATTGCGTACATCATGAACCAATCAAATGAATTATTTAAAATCATATAGGCTTACTGAATTTTACTCAAAATTCATTATTTGAATGAGCTTATAAATCTCCGCATTATAATTATAATACAGGAAGCCAAAATGCGTGATAAAGAAATCAAATTGAGTAAAGAAGCAAGCACTATACGACATACTCATGAGTTTTGTCCCTGTGGGCAGTGTAACAATAAAGATATAATTGAAAGTGGATTAATAAAGTGTATCAAAGACGGCTGTTTCTTTCAAAAACGATTATTGCAGATACCCAATACTAAAGAAGAATGGGAAGAACCAACAGAAATTCCTTATTTTATTGATGATAAGGGAATCAAACACGAAAACCCATCATTGCGGATTTCCAATACTAAGCGACAAGACTATGTTGGCAATTGTTTAAAATGTGGTCACTCCTGGGATGATCATTATCTCGATAATTTGAGTTGTAAGAAATGCAATTCTGAAAGTGAAAACGATGATGCAGCAAAATATTCAGGTTGTACCACTTGGAAAATGGAGGAATTATAATTGCAGTTAGGAAACACAAAGTGCGAAAAGTGCGAATTATTAGCTGATAATACTTATTGTTCTTGTGGTTTATGTGCTGATTGTTGCAATACAATTTGTATTGATGAACAATGCCCTTGTAGTGATGAGATCGAAGAACAAGTGGTTCTAATCGGTAAAGGAGCTGATTTCTCATAACTGAGATTATAAGCAAAAAGCCATTTTGCAATCACTGTAATCTATTTATCGAGAATATCGGTGATCCAAAATACTCAGGACATTTAATCGATTTTCGTTCAATCAATCAATGTAATTTGGGTCATACTTTAACTGAAGGTCGCTGTTATACTTGCGAAGATATTGAAATGATTCAAAGAGCCAAAAGCTACGCTGAATCATTGCGATGTCCAAGATGTCAAATTATGGTTAATTATACGGATATGGATGCAGAACCTGATTATGTTGGTTTCACTTGTAAAGGCTGCAAGTGCTATTTTAGAATTGTGGGGGTTGATCGTATAGCCAAGGAGACTAAAATACCAAAAAGGATAACAGAAGATCAAGCTATTGAATTAGCTAGGATATTCGCAAAGCATTTGAAAATTCCTGTTGATAAAGCTATAGAGGTTATCAAGAAGGATAGTAAATTCGAGGTGATTTCTCATAACTAAGGTTAACGATAAATTTAATTTCAAAGAAACTTATTTGGCAGTTTTGAAAAAAGCCAAAATAGAAAACCCAGATGATCATTTCGAAGTAATTACATCTGCTGCTAAAAGTATTCTATCTCCATCAAAAAAATTATTAAAATGGTGGAAAAAAAGAGAAGAATTAATAAAAAGTGGTAATGGTCCAGAGAGAAGACACCCAAAGGGAAACCTAAAATACAGTCTAACAATAGAATTTGTAGATTTCAGAAGAAAATATGAGAAGGAAATAAAAAGTTCAATTAAAGCAAACCTACGAATTGCTGAATTGATTAAAATATCTAAAACTAAAACTGTATGGCTAGTATGTTATGAAAAAGAGTATCCATGTCACAGATTTATTTTAGAAGATATGATTTCCACAATTTTATTGCGTATAGAACACGATCGTGATAGATTCAAAGCAGTTGAACCCAAATACGGTACTAGACATACTTCTATCAGTGCACCTAATGCAAATGCAGATGGGACTTGTGCAAGGCCCGAATGCAATACACCAAGACCAAAGTGGAAGCAAAAATATTGTTCGGGCGAATGTGCTCAATTATCATTTTGGGAAAGAAATTGGGAAGGTTTCAGATTCATGTGTCTTGTTCGTGATAATTACAAATGTGTTACTTGTAGTGATTTTGTATATCTCAAATGGTATACGTATTCCTATTTAATGTCATCAAAAGCAATCAAAGGAATAACAAGTATAAATCCGAAAAATGCAAATAGTGATTATGATTTTGCCTTCTTAAAATTAGTAAAAAAATATAACTCTGAATATCCAGCAATTTATCATCGAGAATGGATCGAACAACCGGGGAGATTTAATGGTTTTTACAAAGATATTCCTGAGAATCTTAAAAAAGCAAACACTGATCATATAATTCCTATTTACAAAGGCGGCCATTCAATGGATCTTGATAATCTTCAAACCTTATGCGAAGATTGTCACAAAATTAAAACTAGAGATGATATGAGCACTCCGGCAAGTAGAGACAAGCGAGAAAAGAAAGAAATAGAGATTCATAAACTTGCTGAGATAGAAAAAGATCAAACATCATTGGAGGCTTATTATGACTGATTCAGAGAAACCTAAGACTAACCGACAAGTATCGATCGATAAAAATGACCGTATCTAGGGTTATTAACAAACTCAAAGAAACAATAGGTTTTGATCCACTACCATTGTTATCTATTGTACTTCTGTATTATATTAGAATCACTTGTAGGTTTTGTGATCAATATTTGGATGAACATGCTATTAGATGGACACAGATTGATTGTTGTTGGAATTGTGCAAACCAAAGAGGAAATAGTTACTTGGAGATATTCAAATGACAGAAACTATGGCTGTACGCCCACATTGCTTTTGTGGCAGATTCACCCCAAAAGAGGATGGAAAATATCTACAATATTGTTCACAAGATTGTTGGGAAGATGGGGAAATTGGGGATACAGATCCTTATTTAGGAGATGATTACTATTGACTGTTTCAGTGAAAGTTAGACACATACGATTGCGATCGGGTGATCCAAATCCTCTTTGTGAACAACCAGGATTACTAATTACAATTCAAACAGAAATTTTTTCGTATTATGATTGGAAGGATGTTATAAAGTATTGGAAAAATAATGTGATGTGTAAAAAATGTACTGAGATATTCAGAGATCACCTTTGTTCACAGTATCCATTATGCTACACTTGCGAATTTGAATCAGATGTTCCTCATAGAATTTGCACAAACTGTTATGAACTTGAATGGGACGAGTATTTGAATTGTAGTGATGATGACATTCCATTTAAACATAATTGTAAGAGTGGTACTTGGATTTGTGAAGGATCACATTGTTTAGCTGAGCAACAACAAAGCGAAATGCATGAATATGCGATTGGACAAGCAGGGGGATTAGATGAAATTCAAAGACAAGAGAGGTTAAGGTATTATGGAGAAGAATAATTCAGATTTGCAGATTTTCAATGCTGTACACAAAAAGGTAATCAATAGCGGAAAGGTTCGATCGATGAAGGAATTTTCGGAGCTGGGAATTTAAAATGAGAGAAAACATAACAGAAACTAAGGTACTGGAAATACTATCACAATTTCACGATGAATGTTTTACTGTAGAACGGTTGGCTACAGAGTTAGAAGTCGATCGCCAATCAGTCGCACCATATATTTCAAATCTGATTAATGAGGGTGTGATTATTCCCTTAATGTCTGCAATCTTTGTTCGTATCAAAGATGGAAAAGCAGCTTCTCGACCTGTTGCAACATTATCACTAACTTGTCGTGCACTTACTGTGGACCAAAAAGAATTGTTATTTAGTGCATACTTACAAACTTATGAATCATTAAAGCTTAGAATGATTCATCCATCGATAATACCAGGTGGTATTCATTTTGAGAGTGGATGGTTTGGTATCCAAAAAAAACGTGTTTGGATCAGAGATGATTATGAATGCGTATCTTGTGGTTTTAAATCAAATAATTATATTCGAGCTAAGACAGATGGACCAATTAAAAAAGTATCAGAACATTTTCTATTACTAAAAAATTCATAATTCCTCTTAACTTAAATAATATTTCTAAAATACTCACTCAATGGAAATGGAACTAGTGAAATGTGTTTGAACACAGAGGTTGAGTATTGAAAATGTTCGGAAACATTATACGCAAATTATTTCATAAACATAAGGACAATCTAGAATGGATTGGTCCTAAATCATGTAAAACATGTGTTGCTAAATCGGTAGCAAGAGTTAGAAAGGAGTGTGTTTCGTCATAGCTGAGGCTATAAGCAATGGTTTTGGAACCAAAGGTGTATTTCGTTATCCTGGATCAAAAAACAAAGTGGCCCAAGAAATTAATCAATATTTTCCAAAACATAAAATCTTTGTAGAAGTATTTGGAGGAAGTGCAGCAGTGCTATTACGAAAGGAACGAAGCAAAGTAGAAATTTACAATGACATTAAAAAGGAGTTAGTTAATTTCTTTCAAGTTCTAGTTTACGATTATAGTAAATTTATATCAAAAGCAAAATTTATTATTAATTCAAAAGACTGGTTTTATCAATTAAGAAATGATAAAAATGGTCCCGAAGATAAAATTAATGCTGCAATCAATACATATTATCTACTAAAATTTGGTTTCAATGGTAGACGTTCTGGATGGCCGCTAAATATCGAACAAAATTCAAGACCTCCAATAAATGAAAAATTTTTACTGAAGGTCCACGAACGGTTAAAAAAAGTTCAATTTACAAATCAAGATTATCAAAAACTAATTTTAAAAACTGATTCAAGAAATACATTATTTTATCTAGATCCTCCATATCTTGGTGTAGGATCTAATTTATACAACGAATTTGATAACGACGAATTTGAAAAATTCTTACAATCGATCGACGATCCATGGATTCTAAGTTATCCAACAAAATTATCTGAATGGTATCATCAGGAAATAAAAATACAATATTCAATGAGTAAAAGAGAGAATGTTACTGAATATTTGATTAGCAATCGCCCGTTTGTCAAATACAGTAAACAGACTTCTTTAGGAGAGGATTTTTTATAGCTAAGGCAAACATCGATCGATCAATCAGAAACTGAGATAATCCAATAATATTATAAATTAACTCAATGAATATGGCCACATGGAAACATTACTTGATGAAATATCAAAGGACTCACTTATGATTGGATTGATGATAATTGCATTTTTGTTCTTATCAATTTTCAACATTATATTTAGGACCAAGAAAGGAAAGAAAAGAAGCCAAGCTCTAAAAAATCCTCTAATATTCATGGCATTGGTCTTATCTATTCTATTTTTGACTGCAACATTTATTGTAGGGGGATATTTATTTATCACTTGGATGTTTCTAGATAGAGAGATCAATACATCACTTGATACAGTCACAGTTGGTTATTTCCTATTCTCAATTGGAGTCGGGATTTTATACAGTGCTTTCAAAAACTAAAATTCATAATACCTATTAGAATGAATTACTCCCCTAAAAGTGGGAGTTTCCTACGAGTCCTCGCAACACAACTAGCAATGACTAGTTGAGGAACTTTCATTTTACGTTTGGCTGTTTGTCGTAGTAAATCCGTTCCCAATTTATATTTATTGAGAAAAGATTCCTCTTTCATAGAGGGTTGCTGCAATAGGGAGTTTTTGAATTCGTTCAATTCTCCCATATATTTCATCCATAGAAATTTCAAAAGGATGTTAATAGAAGAATTATGATCTCGATCCATTGTATTACCACAATTGCATTTAATAGTACGCTCGGATAATTTACGGTTTTCCATTTTACCACATACACAACAAGTTTTGGTTGTATTTCGTTCACTAATTTTTATTACTCTCTTACCTACCTTTTCTGCTTTGTAGGTTAATAATTCAGCAAACCTACCCATCGAACCTGTGTTTTGTAATGAGTGGTTAAGCGTTTTTTGGGCTTTACTTTGCCCATTTTGTTTTTTAGCCATTTTCTTAATATCCAAATCTCCAACAATGATTGTATTGGCTTTAGTATTATTTACAGTAACTTTAGAGATTTTATGTTGAAAATCTCTAATTTGATTAGTCTTTTTAATAGACATTAAAGATATTTTATCATTGTACCTTTTCCATCTTTTACTGTTTTTGATGCAATGATCCCTTTTGGATTTAACTTCATCAATTTTAGGATTCCAAAACTTTTCTGGTCTTTTATTTCTTACTTGAATCAGTTTTGATTGAAGATTACTTGCAGATACAATATTAGATATTCCCAAGTCAATTGCTTGATATAATCTATTGTCCTCATATTCTGGAGGAATAAACTCTTCATTTACCGATACAAACCACCGTTTTTTATAATCTTGAAATATTTCCACCTGCTTGATTAATCCTTGAGGGACTAAATCTAATTTAAAATTTAAATTTATTTTCAAAGGGTGCTTATGAGAAAACGAAAGAATATTCTTCTTTAATTTGAAACCACTTTGATTATAACTAAGTGTTTGAAAATACATGCTTCCTCTAAATTTAGGTGGCTTTGCATTAGTATTACCACTTTTTAGTAAACCAAAAAATGATTTATAATTTGCATCTAATTTTTTCAAAGTCATTTGTAAGACTTTGGAGTATACCCAACTATATTCGGGATATTGTTTTTTCAGAGCAGGCAATTGGTTTTGTTGATCCTCATAAGAAATATAATTTCTTTCTTTCTTTGGCAAATTTTTATTTTGTTTGTATCTCTGTTTACGCTTATCTAAGGCAAAATTATAGATCAATCGAGTTTTTTCTGATAGATCCCATAAAACCTTTTTTTGATCCATTGTTGGATAAATACGAATTTTATGGGTTAATATCATTATTTCCTCTCCTGGTTCTCAACATTTTGTAAGTATATAAAACGAAGCATCTTATGATCTTTAGCAGTTAACCATTTTCTCTCTAAAATCACTGATGAAAACACTTTCAAATTGTTTCCTTAGAATAGTGATTATCTGAATATCATCAGGACAACTCATTGCTCCTTCAAGGAGCAATAATAATTTAATAAGTTCTGGATCAATTGGATCGGTTATAGATAGAGAATTTATAATCGTTTCAACTTTGGATTCTGCTTGCACTTGATTTCTGTATTCTTCTGGTTGGCTGGCTGTTTCTAACATTTTTTTTTCCTTTGTGAAGAAATTTATTCTCCATATTCTATTCCGAGGAATAATATATATAGTATTTGTATTCCGAGGAATATAGATAATATTTAATCCGAGGAATATAGATAATATTTAATCCGAGGAATATAGATAATATTTAATCCGAGGAATAGTGCAAAACTATATAATTAACGATATGAAAAAAATATTTATATGGGTAGACAACCTTCGCAACCACCATATTATTCTACTTTAGTTGAAGATCACAAACAATTTTCTACTAATATTCCAAAGCCTGTTGCAAAAAAAATGAAGGAAAAATCTAATTCTAATTGGAAGGTAACTTTCAAGTTTGAGAAAAATAAAAAATCGCAAGATATAATTAAACTCTATTGGGAACCTTTAAAGTTATCAGAATCAAGTGATAACTTATAATAACTAGATTGACATATATTTTTGCAATAAGAAAAATAATTCAGAAAATCAACAACTATTAATAACAATTCCAGCACTAAGAGAATGATGCCCTCATTTCAGAGATTATCTCCTGAGAGTGGCTGGAATGTCCCCCCATAAACTCATGAATTGACTGGTTCGCCAAGGCAAGTGATTGAAACCAAAAAGGGATCTCAGATGAAGGAGAAATGCTCGCAGAGATTGGTGGTCTTCGGATCACCAGTTTCTGTTTAAACTATGTAGACCATAAGCAGATCGATCAGATAGCTAAATCCTGTTTTTCCACCTATAGTATCCAACGCTTCTGGTCTGCACCTTTTTTTAAAATATATATGTCTGCACATATATAATAATTGAGCAGACATATATAATACGAATAAATAAAAAGTTAAATGATCTAATAAACCAATACAATTGGTCAAGGTCAACTACCCCGCCCTGAAGGACGGGGCTTGTAGATAGTTTTCAAAGGATTTCTCACTTTGGCCACAGCACTACAATTTAATACAGAAGAAGTTTGTAAGTCATTTTCAATGTTATTACTAGTATGAAATGCTAGC
>SDBV01012115.1_pt1 | contig 11083 bp, 20 predicted proteins | sample 2277081 | NCBI WGS metagenome assembly SDBV01 (sample SAMN10402039, study PRJNA504765) | marine sediment metagenome | isolation source: marine sediment core GS10_PC15, 223 cmbsf | place: Arctic Ocean: Southern Knipovich Ridge | collected 2010
CGAGGGCCTGGGTCTTTCGAGAGCCACAGTGCTGGATTCGGGAGTCACCCTGCTGGTTTCGGGAGAACCCCGGAGCAGATTAACGAGACTAACTAAGGGGTTGCACCGAAAAGTAATTCTGTGCATTGGAGGAAATCATGAAGAGCGACCACTTCAAAAATGACAAGGCTGTCAACGATCGCAAATACACAGAAAATATGCGACGGCGTTGGGGCTGCAGGTGTTGGGCGTAGGAATGACAAACACATTCCAAAAAGACCAGTGGGCTGTCAAGTGGGAAGACGATCGTTGGCATATTGTAGGCGTCCAGGGATGGGTTTGTAGCGACCATGGTAACGCTGCACCACTGGAGACTCGGAAACTCCAAGCCAACGTCTTAGGCGCCGCGCCAGACCTTCTGGAGGCCTGTCTGGCCTGCCTCAAGAAGATGGATGGCTGTTCCTGTGAGGACGGCACATGTGCCTTCTGCCTGGCGTTTAAGGCTTCCGCTAAAGCGGAGGGCGATGAAATACACAAAAGACAGGTTGGGGAACAAATCACGCGCAAGCCATTGATATGGAAGGGCGAGGATCTAAAGACCATGGGGGACTGCGTAGAGGCTATGGTCGCTATCACCACCGGGGGCGAGGCCCAAGCGTTTAAGCGAGCGTACTTGGACAGCGCGCCGGGTATGACAGAGGCGGCGTTTTATGACAACCTTGAATTAGGACTGTCGCGCCGCTTCGGCCACGGGGACAGCGACGGCTATCACGCCAAGGTAGCGCTGTTCCGATGAAATACACAAAAGACAGATTACGTGCATTTTGCTGGCCTCACCAGGCAGAACGACCTCGAACTGGCTGGATGAGCCACTTCCGCCGGATTGCTCACATGTGGTTGCTTCTGGTTTTTCGCGACACGTGGGGCTTGGGGCGCGCAACTGCTGTTGCGTTTGAATATTTGGAAGAAGCGTTAAGCCGTAACCCTATCAGTAGGATCCTTGTAAATACTGAGAGGCATCCCATTACCGTCACGTTGCCTCCGGATGAGATTGAGATGGAGTACAGGATTCGGAACTTGGGGCCGCATCCCGTTACGGTGGAGGGGTTAGACAGAGCATTAAGTCTGGAAATTAGGGGTGGCTCTGTAGTGCGGGTGGCCAAGAAGGAAAAGTCAGGATGGGCGGTGCGGCGATGAAAGGCACAGAAGGCAAGAAAGGTGCATTGATGTGTGAATCTAGGTGTGGGAAGTGCGCTTTATGTCTTGTAGGCGATTTGATATCTACGATCAAAAAGAAAGATCGTAAGTTATCCCAGCTACTGTGCTTGATAGCAGAAGTGCGTGATATTGGGCAAGAGCTGGAACGTGTCCCGGGAATGCAGTTGTGGGCAGATCGTATACTGACCATTACTGGTCGTGATGGTATTCAGGATGCCGTGGTTTACGGAAAACCTCTTTGGCCTTCAGAGGTTGATAAACCCACTACATAGATGAGTAGTTTTGTGAATTTGAGGGAGTCATGAAAGACAAGAACTGTGCATGCGCGGTAAGGGTTCCCGGCGGCACCTACCACGGTGAGCTACTTCCGTGTCCCCTCCATGAGGCAGCCCAGGACCTGTTGGAGGCATTGGAGAAAGAGGTTGTGGAGTCGTGGAACAGCTACTGCCTTACCCCTGATTATTGCCCCAAGGAAATCCAACAAAAGCGATGCAATCGCTGTAAGGCGCTCGCTGCCATCGCTAGAGCGAGGGGAAAAGTCGTGAAAGCGGAGGATTACTGGCCGTGCCCCGAATGCGGTTTGCATTACGAATCGCACATGGCGGAGTGTTCGAAAGCATAGATGAGCAGAAAGATGCAATAGAATGAGCCTCTACTACTGTCACCCCAATACTGCTAAGGACAAGAAACGCTCTTGGCCTGTCGCATTCGTATTCCCGCCTAGGGTGGGAGACCGCGTTGAGTCACTTGACAAGAAACAAACCCTTACGATTGTAAGGGTTACTCATCATCAAGATGGCGAGGGATCATGGGTTACGCTCGACTTACACAAATGAACAGTTCTGTGTACGGGAGGAAAATAATGGATCGTGTGGATGGTGAAACCAAGAACGCGACAATTGCCGCCACGTCGCTAGGGGTGGACGCTGGACACGCCGGCTGCATGTCTGCGCGCCTCATATCGAACTATGAGAGCGGATCCCAGACATTCGGAGGTTTCGTATTCGACGACCCTCGGGAGGCACCGCATCGAGTGGGTACAGCTTTTGGGTGTGAATATATCCGAGCTCTAATGGAAGCTGTCGGCGTGCGTAAGTGGGAAGACCTGGTCGGCACCAAGGTTCGTGTGTTTGGCACTCGGGAGAAGATCCTCAGGATAGGCCATATTGTGGAAGCCAAGTGGTTCGACCCGAAAGCACTCGCGGAGTCGATGGGTCTTGAGACATAGATGAACCGTTCTGTGCATTGGAGGGAATTATGAGAACACCAGTAGAGGTGCTTGCAGAAACCAAGAAACGGATGGTGGCCAAGCGGGATGAGTACCGCTTAAAGTCCGAGGAGTACGGAAATGCTGGATGCCATCAAGAAGCTGTCCAGAGCAAGATATATGCGAATGGGATGGCTGAGGCTATTGCGATCCTGATAGACGTTCAACTTGGACACTGAATACACGAATGATCCGTTCTGTGCATTGGAGAAAGTTATGACACCGTTACAAGAAATTAAAAAGCGCCTTGAAGCAAGGCAGGACAGGTATCTCAAAAGAGCCAGGGAGTGCATCCAGAACGGACACGATAAGTTCGCTTTCGAGAATTGGACAGCGTTCGGCTTCATAGGTGAGGCGCTCAAACTCGTGGCAGACGTAGAAAGCGGGCGCCCAGATACACAAAACTGAGATTCGGCGCATTTAAGGAAAGTGTGACGCGATGCAATGCGAGGTCCCTGGCTGTGGCAACCTGTCGGACACTCTGTACTCCGTCGATTCGAATAAGCCGAAACGGGTCTGCTCTCCGTGCCAGGGGAGTCACAGCCCGTTGACTCTCGACACGATGCTGGGCGTCCGCCAGAAGGACTATGGCTTGGAGAACGAAGCGGCCGCGGCGCAGCGGGAGCGGAATAAGTAAAATGAACGGTAATCTGGCGGAACGTGGAAAGGACCCCGAGCGGCTCTCGAACGACCGGTTACTCGAGACAGGCCAATGGTACTGGATCAAGGACGGCAAGAAGGAGTGGCTTGGATGCATCACTCGTCTTGGCTCGAATTACGCCAAGATGAAGGCTCCTGACGGGGGAAGCGTCCGACTCCACTTTGACGAGTTCGAGAAGGAGTGCCGTCCTGAACCCTCCCCTGAGACATACATCCAGGGGAAGATCGCCCACTACCGCGGGGTGGTTCGCAATACGCTTCAGGAGATCAAGGACATCACCGCGCGATTGGGGTGTTCTCAGGCTCAAATCGAGCACACGCCGTCGGAGCGCGGACTGGCTGCATTGTCCAGCACCGCTGACACGAAGAAATACAAGAAAGACCTGATTCGGGCAAAGAACAAACAACTTCCGAAGCTGTTCAAGAAGGTCGAAGCGGCGAACAAAAATCTGGTCACTTGGATGAAAGCCCAGATGCTGCCGATGGCCGGCGCGGTAGGTAACATGGAGAGCTGTATTGGTGCGATCGAGGACAGGATCTTCAACGTCTCGCTTTACGCCGGGCTCACCGAGGATGTTGTCCAGGTCTCGAAGGGGGAACCTGCACCACGCTCCGAGAAACTCCGCTTGATGCAGCGACGCCTTTACATGGACGAGGAATGTCTACTCGACTACAGGCATGGCGGCATCGAATGCTCCCAGATCGGCCAGTTCGATAAGTGGTTGGCCGAGCCGGCACATTTGGACCGGGTTTTACCCTTTCCACGGTGCATTGTTGCTTTCCGGGTGCGGCGTAATAGGAAGATCCGAACATGGGATGGCGGCCTGAAGCAAGCGCTCATAAACATGGACCTAGAGAAGTACGATGAGTTGACCGTGCTCTATATTCGGAACGGAGACCAGCTGTACCGGATGGATAGCGACCTAGAGTTCGGAGAACTGATCTTCCCAGGGAAGGGTGAATTTAATCTCTCCGAACCAATGATGATAAGTGATAGCTGGGGGAAGACCAAGATCATCCCGGTAAGGGAATACGAGGGGATGCTCGAAGACCAGAATAAGCAGCGAGCTAAGGCGGATGCGTGGGTAAAGGCGAACCCCAATAAGCATGACATCCATAATCCACATTCGATCATGGGTGAGAGCGACATTGAGGACGAGTGGGAGCCTTTTACAAAGGACAGTGTCCACTACGACGATGCCCAAGGAGTCATCGCGGATCGAGTCAAACAGTATAACCGGATTTCTTTAATTCTACAGGGGCTGCTAGATCGTTCGGATATTCTGCATCCCCACCCACCCGTGCAGCTCTGGAAGGCCGAGGATTTCGAGGCGTTCGTCGAGCTCGTATATGATGGGACCGATACGCTAGCCCATGGGGATCCGCCGGACTTCCAGGCATACCGTAAGCGGTGCAATGCCTCCTTGAAGGAAGGGTCCTTAACCGTAGGGCAGGACGATGTATTCTCTCGGAAGGCAGCGGAGAAGGAGAACGCTCGTCACGGGTGGCACCAAAATTGGCATAACTTGGAACACCATTCCCCCTACGGAAATCCGGGGCCAGGCTACCTGGTTGCAGTTGCCGTCTGGCACCCCCGGGCCCGCAAGGCAACGTACAAATGGAATCGCGAACGCATCAACTATCAGTCCGGGTGGGGCGTGCGCGGAAAGCCAGGAGACCTGATCCCGACGTCGATCACGGTGCCCGATGAGAAGCTGTTCAATGTGAGCGCCTACAAGCTGGGCGACTACAAACAGTTCTTTCAGGATCCTCGAACTCGGGCTGAGTACCTTCAGTGGGCGCCGATGCTGCTGATGGCAGAAGAGTATCACGCCGGGAATCTAGTGGTTGACGAGGATGGCGATGTCAGACTGAAGAAGAAGCGAAAAAAGAAACGTGGAAAACGGAAACGGACTACAGTGAGAAAGGAAAAGGCATGACCATTCAAGATGTTCGGGACAGGATCCAGAAGATCAAGGACAGGAAGCATGACGTCGAGGTGGCGTATATGCTCGAGGATGCGCTCAGGCTCGACGTGCTTCGGGAGATCGCCAAGGGCACGCGCAAAAGCCGGGCGCTTGCGGGAGAGGTCCTGAAATCACGACACATCAAATTCGCGCGGGCCTGCGCGTAGAGCCATGCCCGACCAAAACATGGCGATCTGCGACGAGACGTCGGTCTTTCTGGCCAACGTCTTCAAGGAGATCCAGCCGGCGATCTCCGTCGACCTTGGCACAGGCACTAGCCGGTCCGTATGCGTGATGGCGGAACACGCGCCAAAAGGTGGGGTCATCTGGACCGTGGATAATGACGATGCGTTTCTGCGGCAGGCTCGAGGAATTCTCAAGGAGAGCAAGTTCGAGGCAGATGTCCGGTTTGTGCATGCGCCGCTTCGTGGTCAACGGGGAAGCCAGTGGTATGACCGGGGTGTGCTTGAAAAGATCAAGGGGCCGGTCAACCTGCTCTTCGTGGACGGCCCGGCGGGCGCGATCGGTCGAGCCCCCGCAGTCCCGGTCTTCTTGGATCGATTAGCTCCTGGCGCGCGGGTCTATTTGGACGATTACGGGAGAGCACACGAGAAGAATTGGTTCAACGCCTGGAAGGCGCACCTGAAGAGTTCGGGAAAACGGTTTACGGAACGCAGTATCGCGACGAAGCGTGGACTTGGAGAACTGGTAATTGAATGAGCAACGACAACACGACGCCTAGTCGGCGCCAGATGTGGATGATTCGACGGTTCGAGCGTTGGGTCCAATGGCGGATTTGGAGAGCTGAGCAGATTCGGAGGCGCAGAGCATTCTTTTCGAATCCCGATTGCTGTCTTTGGATTCAGGGGGCATTCCAGCTGGGATGGCGCCATCTTGTAAAGCGTGGAAAGGGCCGTGGCATCCTGGTGGTCGGGATGGGTTGGATTATAGCAACGGTGAAATGGTAAGGAGCCTAACGAATCTACCAAATCCCTTGATCTCACGAGTTTACGGAGTATACTCGTGGGCTGTGAGGGGTTCTGGTAGATTTCCTGTCTCAGATGCTGCGGCACGCGGTCTAGCCTCATCGGGGCCCTTCACAACTGCTTTCGATTCGGTAAACCCGTGCCGTAGCATCCGGGACAGTAGGGTTATTTTTTAGGTCTTTATTGAAAAGGAGCACTGACCGATGGCAAACAAGATCGTCCCTCCGAGTCACGGGCCGTATAGCCGGCGCGCGGATGTCCTTCATAACGCGCTCGCCTTGGTGATCCAGAAGGAGTATGGCAAAACGACGGTTGCGGCCAAGCGCGGGTCGGACCAGAACCTCGTGTTCACCTGGTTGCTTCCCGAAAGCGTCACCGTGGTCATGCGCAAGAGCGCGGGAAACGGAGACCCCACTGTCTGGATCAACCGGGAGGATCCAACTGGTCGCACTGATCCGAATGGCGACTGGAAGAACGTTTCGTGCGAACGTACGCGCAAGGACCAGACCTACGACCTGGACGCCATCATGGAGACGACCAAGCTGGCGGTGGAATACAACCGCAACCACATGACCGAGGACGTCGAGAACAAGAAGGTCATGGCGGAGGAACTCAAGGGGGTTCCGATGCCTGGCGGGGTGAAGGTGCAGCGCGACCCGAAGAGCGGCCTCTACACCATCCGCCAGGAGCTGGCGTTCAAAGGTATCAAGCTTGAGGATGCCAAGCGGGTCCTCGTGCAGTGCAGCAAGATCTCTGTGGCGCCCGCGGAGCAACCGCCGACGACCCCTCCGAAGTAAGAAACGTATCGCTCGTGAAGAAGCTCAACCGTCTGATGATTTGGTGATAAGGACAGAAGATAAAATTGCGGACACTGGGGTGTTGAGCGGAGTCTGCGGGTTCGGACGTTGCCACACGTCCGTAGCCCGTAGACGCCCGCTGGGTCGATCAGAACGGGGACATAATTCTGGCTGAAGAGGAGTAAAGTTAAATGATTACGCTGATTTGGATGCTCGTTACGGCGCTGGGATTCATGCTCTCCGGGGCCCTGCTGTGGACGTGGGAATGGTATGCTAGCGGCATCGTGTTCGGGCTCACGACGATCTGGTTTGCCGTACCGAAGACGGCAAGTGGCCTCATCGAGTGGGCAGGCCGCTTTATCTCAAAGCGACAAACTCCAGCGGCAAAAGCTTGATGGAGCTGCGTCCCTACCAAAACAAGTGCCTGGCAGCGATCGACGCGGCCTACAAGCGCGGTGTTACACGTCAACTGGTGGTGATGGCTACGGGCCTTGGAAAGACGGTACAACTCGCGGCTCTCCACGCTGCCCGGAACCACCAGAACCTGTACGGCCTTATGCATAGAACGGAACTGCTCAAGCAGGCCCGCACGCGCTTTCTCGAGGTTAGTCCAGAGCTCCGGATAGGGATCGAAAAGGCCGGTGAGACGTTCGCCCTGGACGACCAGGTAATCTTAGCCAGTGTCCAGACTGTTGGGCGCTCTGATGGGAAGCGATTGGCAATGGTGGCACCAGACTGGCCTGGGATCGTCTGGGTTGACGAAGTTCACCACGCGCCTGCGGCGTCGTACCTCAACGTCTTTCAGCACTTCGGGCTTTACGGGGAGAAGCCATCGAACAGGAATATCCTGAGCATCGGAACGACGGCTACGCCAGACCGCCTGGACAAGCTTGGCTACGACACGATCTACGATGACGTGGTCTTCCGATATGGCCTTCGGGATGGGATCAAGGATGGTTGGCTCGCAGACATCTTGGCGTGGCGGATTAAGAGCGGGATCGACCTCTCCGATGTTCGGAGCCGCGGCGGAGACTTCGTAGAGTCTGATCTCGATGACGTCATCAACACGCCTGAGCACAACCAGGCTGTCGCGGAGGTTTGGGTCGAGCGCAATGCAGGGAAGCTCTGGAGTCGAAGCCTCTTTTTTTGTGTGACAAAAAACCATGCCAGAGCGCTGACTAGTGCACTTGATGGTGTCGGAGCCAAGGTTGCCGTGGTGGTTGATGATACACCTTCGGAGGAGAGAGCGTCCTGCGTTGCAAAGTTGAAAGCAGGTGCGCTTCAGGCGATCGTAAATGTGGGCGTATTTACAGAAGGATTCGACCTTCCCGAGATCGACAGCATTCACATCGTACGCCCCACTCAGTCCCGTGCGCTCTACACCCAGATGATTGGCCGCGGCACCCGGAAGGCAGTCGGCAAGGACGCAATGACCCTCTACGATCACACGGGGAAAAGCCACAACATCTGCTCCATCGGTCAGATTTTCGGGCTGCCTGACGCTTGGGAGTTTGGTGGTCAGTCGGCACTCAAGGATGCCGAGGAGCTTGAGGAAGCTGTCGGAGATTTAGGAATCTCTACGGATGGAATTAAAAGCTTGGATGATCTGCGCACGAAGCTTAAGTCCAAGGCGAGGCGGATGCAGTTGATTAAGGGGTCGCTGATTGCTGCTGACATTGCATCGTCACTCGTCTGGATCCAGCCGTCGCAGGAAGAAGAGCACTACGTTATCGCGTGGAGGAACGAAACACGGATGCAGGTGGACCGGCTACCGATGAGGTTCCAGGTGGCGGCGTTCGACGTGATGGAACGGCAGGACCTGTTCGGGATCTCGGAGCGCCTCGAGGTGTGGAAGAACGAGCTTGGTAAGTACGAGGCGAAGCTCTGGCGGCGCAAGGACGATAAAACGATTGAGCACCCGATGGGCACTGATGGGTCTCTGGCAAAGCTGATTGGCCGTCTCGAGAAGTGGGTCCATAGTGAACGGTCGCACAAAGCTGCCCTGCTCGATAAGAGCACCAAGTGGGGCACCGATTCAGCTAGCGGAAAACAGATCGGGGCGCTGCGCCGGAAGGGCATTTCGAAGGAGTTCCTAGACGATTGCGGCCTCACCAAGCGGGAGGCTTCTATCCTGTTGGGGCTGCCTCAGGATCGAATAAATACGCTGTTCAAGGATTAGTTATTCCGGCATCCGTCATTAGACTTGCGAGGGTATCGAACTCTACCGTTGCGACCATCGTTGGGAGCAAGTATAGTCCAAGGAGGTAAGTAAAGGCAACCGGAACGGCTTGGCTCTTGTCTGGCAGTTCGAGGAGCACCATGGATATCTACGGGCTCTACGGCAGCAGTTCTCCCCAGCTGGGCCTTGAGGAAGGACAGGCCCGGCTTGACTGCGGTCCAGGTACCGTCAAAGTCTACCTACAGGAATTCCCTTGGGAGAAATGCGTCCCTGAATCGGAGATCCTTGAACCTGCTCCACCTGAATTCGTTGAGGAGGCTCCACCGGTCGAAGAGGTTCCAGCACTACCCGCACCGAAGCCTGAGCCTGCTCTGCCGGCGCTTCTTCCCGAGCCTGCACCGGAACCTGTACCAGAGCCTGAGCCTCCGCCGCCGGCACCTGTAGTGGAATACAAACCACCTGGTAAGGCTCGTTTTCTTGACGTGGATAAGTCAACCGGCGAGATTGTAGATCCGGACACCGGTAAGCCGTTGCCCATCGCGAAGGCTTTCTCAGTGACACCCGTGGAAGGTGTTGCGGCAGGAGTTGGTGTTCTTGCTGTAACGGCAGTTGTCCTTACCGCACTTGGAGTCTTTAGGGGATAGTCATGGTTGATGCCGTTGAAAATCCAGACGACCTGGCTCTCTACCGAGAGATCAAGCCAGATCTTCTGGGGAAGGACATGGCGGGGAAGTTTGTACTGATCAAGGACGGCCAGCTCGTTGAGGTCTACAACACCTACAAGGAAGCGTACGATACGGCCGTTGCACAGTTCCAGCCGCCGTTTCTCATCAAGGAAGTCGAGGCCCAGGACAGGGTGGAGAATATCTGATGATGAGGATAATTCAGCACGACGTAGGGCTCGGGCCAGTCGCTTTCGGACTGGGACGCCGGACCCAGATGGGGGCGGCGCCGAGCCAGCTCACTGAGGCGCTGCGCACTCGCGGGCCCATCCTGCCTGTCCAGATCGGGGTGCCCGAAGCTGCTCAGGCATCCATTCGGGCTGCCGGTGGCGTGCCGGGTACCATGGAAGAAATCCAAGCACTCGTGGATACAGGAGCATCGATCACGGCCATCGATCAGTCGGTGGCAGCCCGTCTTGGACTCATTGCCACCGGCAGTGTTCAGATTGGCGGAGTCACAGGTGTTTCGACTCAGCCGCTCTACGGTGCGCGTATCGTGATGCCGGAGCCCGGCTTCACGTTCGACCCCATTCAGATCGTAGGGGCACCGCTCAATGCGCCGGATTTTCAGCTGCTCATCGGGCGCAACCTACTTTGTTCGATGATGATGACTTACGATGGTCTGCGGGGCCAATTCGCGCTCACTAAGTAGTCGTTGACGTAGTAAGTTTACTCAGTATACTCGTACCGTCTAGGCTAATCCACACAGCTACAGGAGACCATCATGGATCTGAAGGAACAAGTCGCCCTCATGGGCCACGCCCAGGAGTTCGTCAAAAGCGCAGCCGACCAGCTCAAGACGCGCCTAGGACGTCCGGCGACCGAAGAGGAGATGTTCGGCTTTTACTCTGCGGTGGCCTGCATGAATTTATCCTTCTGCTATGCCAAGATGCACGAGAGCGGAGGTTTCGAACCCGCTGGCATCTGGCTGGAGCAGGTCTTCAAGCAGATTGGGGTGGCTGTTCAGAGCCGCGGGATACCCGTAACACTCGAGATGAATCTCAAGTCAACCCCGATGGAAGAGGAGGCCGAACAGGGCACGATAGACCAGGGGAGGCCTCCGATCGTCATCTGTAAGTGTGTGACGGATGCACAAGGACAGTGCCAGTCGTGCTTTAAGGAGTTGCATAAATGTATTCATTTCTGCGTCTTTATCAGGCTTGTTTATTTCGAATCTCGCCCTATCTTTATCAAGGTTCGTCCTGCTGGTTATAAATTGCTGCAATCTATATGTACTCGGTTGTCTTGTAGGATTGGGTTCACAATTTGCAATTCTCATTCGATGAAATTTTTTCAGAAGAGTTAATT
>SDBV01012117.1_pt1 | contig 11083 bp, 8 predicted proteins | sample 2277081 | NCBI WGS metagenome assembly SDBV01 (sample SAMN10402039, study PRJNA504765) | marine sediment metagenome | isolation source: marine sediment core GS10_PC15, 223 cmbsf | place: Arctic Ocean: Southern Knipovich Ridge | collected 2010
CGCCGCGTGACCTCGAAGACCGCAAAACCAAGCCCCTCGAGGTCGCGGCCACCCGCAGTTCGCCGTCGCGGTGAGCGCAAGCGGGCTTCCTCGGCAAAAACAAAGAAAAATCGGTAAGTCATTGAAATAACTACCCTATGCAATTCGCCGCAGGCGAATTGCCGTGGTAGAATGACGCGCTCGCAAGGACGGCCAGGGAGGAATTTTGCAGAGCACGGACGAAGGTCAACAACCGGTCGAAAAACTGATCGCCAACCGCCGTGCCAAGCTCGATGCGCTGTATGAGCTCGGACAGGACCCGTATCCGCGGCGATACCGGGTCGAGGAGTCGGTGAGCCAGGTGCGGGCACGGTACGAGGATTTGACCGCTGAGGAGCTCGAGACGGAGAAACCGGAGGTCCGGATAGCCGGCCGTTTGCGAGCTGTACGGGGCCACGGCAAGGTGTCCTTTGCCGATGTGTCGGACGGCGTGGGTCAGCTCCAGCTCTACCTGCGTAGGGACGACCTCGACGAAACCTCGTGGTCGGTCTTCAAACAACTCGATCTTGGAGATTTTGTCGGTGTCGAGGGGACGATGTTCCGAACTCGCGCCAATGAGCTGAGCGTGGCCGTCACGAAGCTGCAGGTGCTGGCCAAGGCATTGCGCCCGCTGCCGGAGAAGTACCACGGGCTATCCGATCGCGAGGCCCGGGCGCGCCAACGCTACCTCGACCTGCTGTCGAACCCGGACTCGCGCGAGGTTTTCGAGGTGCGGTCGAAGGTGATTTCCTCCTTTCGCCGACGCCTCGAGGCGGTCGGATTCATCGAGGTCGAGACGCCGATGATGCAGCCGATCCCAGGCGGTGCGACCGCGCGTCCGTTCATCACCCACCACAACACCCTCGATCTCGATCTCTATTTGCGGATCGCTCCCGAGCTGTACCTCAAGCGGCTTATCGTGGCCGGTTTCGAGCGCGTCTTCGAGCTCAATCGGAATTTCCGAAACGAGGGCATCTCGACTCGGCACAACCCCGAGTTCACGATGTTGGAGTTCTATTGGGCGTATTCGGATTACGAGCTCCTGATGGACTTCACCGAGGAGTTGATATCCGGCATCGCTGAGGAGGTGACCGGTGCTCTCAAGGTGACATGGGGCGAACACGCCATCGATTTCGGCCGCCCGTGGCGGCGTCTGACGATGCGGGACGCGATCCTCGAGTACTCGGATCTGACCCCCGACGACCTCGTGGGTCGACCGCGGATGGAAGCTGCCGCTCGCTCGCTCGATGTGCAGCGAATCGACGAGAGGTCGGACGGAAACCTCTTTGCGGAGCTCTTCGAGATGACGGCGGAGCCGTTGATGATCAACCCCACCTTCATCATGGACTTTCCGCGCGACATCTCGCCGTTTGCCAAGTCGACGCCGGATGATCCTGACACTGTGGAACGCTTCGAACTCTTTATCGGGGGGCTCGAGGTGGCCAACGCATTTACGGAGCTCAACGATCCGGTCGAACAACGGCGGCGTCTCGAAGCGCAGGCGGCAGAATCCGGAGGGACCCTCGATGAGGACTTCCTGCTGGCAATCGAGCACGGCATGCCGCCGACGGGGGGCGAGGGCATCGGCATCGATCGTTTGATCATGCTTCTGACTGACCGGCAGTCGATCCGAGACGCCATTTTATTCCCGCAGCTGCGGCCGCGAGAGTGAGATATGTGGGTCGGGATCCGTCACGACGAAGCTGACCCGGGAAGTGTGACGGTCGTCCGCAATCGTGGAAACGTGGATGGTCCCGGTGTCTGCTGAGCTCCACCTGGCCCGTCGATATCTCCTCGGTTTGCGGCGGCGCACCCATGTTGCCACCGTGACGCTGATCTCGATGGTCGGTCTGGGGCTCGGCGTGCTGGCTCTGGTGGTGACCCTTTCCCTGCTCGAGGGCTTCCAGTCGAGCATCCGAGAGGAGATCGTCGCGAAAGCGGCCCACGCGCGCGTTCTTCCCGTCGACGGGCGCCGGCTCGCCGATCCTGCGAGGTTGGCCTCGGTCTTGCAAGCAGAGCTTCCCCAAGTGGATATAGTGCAGGTGGTTCGTGGGACGTGCCTCGTTTCGTCGCTCACAGATGCCGTTCCGGCATCTGTGGCCGGCCGGTCTGACGCTCTCGAGGTCGGTATCGACCGGATTCTCGCGGCGCGACTGGGGGTTGGTGTCGGAGACGAGGTTCAGGTGATATCGCCCCGCCAACGGTTGACGCCGATGGGACCGCTGCCGGTGCGGGTCCGTACCGAGATAGCCGAGGTGCAGGCCCCCGAACCGGGCGCCGAAACGGGGTCGGTGAGCCTGCCGCTGGAGCTGGCCCAGAGACTTCTGTGGGGCCGGCCGGTGGTCGAGATGATCGAGCTCCGCGATCCCTCTGATCCGTGGCGTCTTGGCGCCAGGGTGCGGACGGCGCTTGCCGGCGAAAGCGTGCGGGTCCAGGACCTGGAAGAGCTCCACCGGCCCCTCCTTCTCGCCCTGGCGCTGGAGCGCGTGATGATCTTCGTGGCTGTCGGCCTGATGCTGGTGGTTGCAGCTCTCAACCTCTTGTGCAACGTGGCCATGGTGGCGGCGGAGAAGCGTATCGATCTCTCGGTCCTTGCCAGCGTCGGTCTTCCGCCGGCCGCGCTGCGGAGGCTTTTCCTCCTCCTCGGGGTGGGGATCGGCATGGTGGGATCGACGGTGGGCGCGGTCCTCGGTGTGGTGGTGGCGGTGACGCTGGACCGCACCGAGGCCCTGTCCCTGCCGCGCGGGGTCTTCGTGGTGTCGTCGGTGCCGTTTCGGGTCGAACCGTCCATGGTGGCGTTTGTGATGGTGGTGGCCCTGGCCCTGGCCCTCGCTGCGTCGTGGTTCCCGTCTCGACTCATCGCCCGTCGGGAACCGGCGGAGGGGCTTCGCTATGAGTGACAGCCCGCATATCTCGCCAGGTTGCGTCGCGAGGGCGATGAGGTGCCGTGCCCAGCGGGGTATTCGACCTGGAGGCCCGGCCGGAGCCCCCAGTGCCGTCAACCGATGGGGGCTCCGGCCGGACCTCGCAGGGCGCGGAAGCGTACTTGACAGTACGTCGAGCACCCCGAGGCGAGACAACACCGCTGAGTACGGTGCATCGTCGGCCGCAGCAGGAAGCTGGTGAGATATGCGGGCTAAGCCACTCGTCGAGCTGCGCGGAGTGAGCAAGGGCTTCGGTGCCGGCAGCACCAGGGTCGAGGTGCTCAGGGACCTCGACCTGGACGTGCGGGAGGGCCAGATGCTGGCGGTGGTGGGGCCATCCGGGGTTGGGAAGAGCACGCTGCTTCACCTGATCGGCCTCCTCGATCGGCCCGACGATGGGAGTGTGATGCTCGACGGCGATGATGTCGAGCTTCTTGACGGAGAGGCCCGCGCCCACCTGCGCAACCGGAAAATCGGTTTCGTCTTTCAGTACCACTACCTTCTCGACGAACTCGACGCGCGCGACAACATTGGCCTGCCGCTGCGGATCGCCGGCAAGACTGCGGCCACCGCCCGAGCCCGCGCCGACGGGCTGCTGGAGGCGGTGTCGCTCACCAATCGGGCGCACCATTTTCCGGACCAACTGTCGGGCGGCGAGCAACAGCGGGTAGCGGTTGCGCGGGCGCTGGCGATGAAGCCGAGGTTGTTGCTTGCGGACGAGCCCACCGGTAACCTCGACCGCAAGAATTCCGAACAGGTTTTTGATCTCGTACGCGAGCTGCATTTGCTGGCAGGTTTGACATCAATTATAGTGACTCACGACGAAGAGCTTGCCCGCATGTGCGATGACACCTTTCGCCTCGCGCCTGCGGGCCAACCTTTTGAATATGTTTGAACGATTCAACGAGCACGTCAGACGCAGCTTGTTCTTCGCTCGTTACGAAGCGAGCAGGGCGAGCAGTCGGTCGATCACGACCCAGCATGTCCTCCTCGGGATGCTGCGTGAGGCCGATCCGGCGTTCAACCGGCTTCTCTCTGACCGAGGCATCGATGTGCGAGAGCTCCGTGAGGAGCTGCTGGGAGACGGCGTGACTCTGGAAAGGGTCAGCACCTCTCCCGATCTTCCGCTGGCCGAGGAGAGCAAGAAGGCTCTTGCCTTTGCCGTCCACGAGGCGGAGAGCATGGGCCATGCGAGCGTCGACTCGGAGCATTTGGTGCTCGGTTTGCTGAGAGTCGAGGGATCGACAGCGGCCCGTTACCTCAGTGAGCGCGGACTCGATCTCTTCCAGCTTCGCGACGAGGTCGAGCGCCACAGCCGTGAGCTCGAGGCCGAGATGTCGGCCCAAGCGACTCCCCACATAACCGAGTATTCCCGTGACCTCACGATGATCGCCGCCGAGGGAGGATTCGATCCCCTCATCGGTCGCGAGCAGGAGGTCGAGAGGATGGTGCAGATCCTCAGCCGGCGGACCAAGAACAACCCGTTGCTGCTTGGCGAATCTGGGGTCGGCAAGACGGCTATCGTCGAGGGGCTGGCGTCCCGCATCGTTGACGGTTCGGTACCAATGCTGCTCGCCGATCGGCGCATTCTCGCCCTCGATCTGTCGCTCCTGGTGGCTGGCACGAAGTACCGCGGTCAGTTTGAGGAGCGGTTGAAGGGGCTGTTGAAGGAGCTCCAGGATCATCCCGAGGTCATCATCTTCCTCGACGAGATCCATACTCTGATCGGCACCGGTTCGGCCGAAGGATCTCTCGATGCAGCCAATATCATCAAGCCTGCGTTGTCTCGCGGCGAGATCACGTGCATCGGAGCAACCACCGTCCGGGAGTACCGGAAGTACGTCGAGAAAGACAGGGCGTTGTCGCGGCGGTTCCAGGCGGTCAACATCCGCCAGCCGTCCGAGGAAGAGACGATCAGCATTCTCGAGGGCGTCCAGAGCCGCTACGAGGACTTTCACGGCGTCCGCTACTCGGACGACGCCATCAAGGTGGCGGTCACTCATGCCGGACGCTATATCACCGATCGAGCATTTCCGGACAAGGCCATCGACGTGCTCGACGAGGCGGGTGCGCGGGTCAAGCTGCGCCAGGTTTCCTCGACCTCGTCGCTGCGCCGGGTGCAGCACGAGATCCGCGCTGTGGTGGTGCGCATGAAGGATGCCATCACGCGAAAGGACTTCGAGCTTGCAGTGGACCTCCGAGAGGAGGAGCTGCGGTTGCGTGAAGAGCTCGAGATGCTCGAGACGACCCATGCCGAGGAACCGCCCGACCGGGTGGTCGTGGGTCGTGCAGATGTCGAGGATGTGGTGGCGTCGTGGACCGGTATTCCGGTCAGCTCGATCGGAGAGGACGAGGCGGACAGGCTGCAGCGAATGGAGGAGATCCTGCGCCAGCGCGTGGTCGGACAGGACGATGCCATCAAGGCCATGGCCAAGGCCATCCGGCGCAGCCGTCTCGGGGTGACCAGCCCAGACCGGCCCATCGGCTCGTTTATTTTTCTTGGACCTTCGGGCGTTGGCAAGACCGAGGTCGCACGGCAGCTCGCGAGCTTTCTCTTCCAGGATCCCCGTCGGCTGGTTCGTTTCGATATGTCGGAGTACATGGAGAAGCACACCGTATCGAGGCTCATCGGCTCCCCGCCCGGGTACGTCGGATTCGAGGAGGGTGGCCAGCTGTCCGAGCAGGTCCGGCGCAACCCCTACTCGGTCGTGCTGCTCGACGAGGTCGAGAAGGCGCATCCGGATGTCTACAACCTCCTGTTGCAGGTTTTGGAGGACGGCCGTCTGACCGACAACTACGGCAACGTGATCGACTTCACGAACACCCTGATCATCATGACGTCCAATCTCGGCGGTCGCGAGTTGGTTGAAGGGGACGGGGTTGGTTTTGGCAATGAAGGCGGGGGTGTTGAGTCATCCAAGGTGCGCGAGCTGGTTGATCGCGAGCTTCGCCGTCATTTCCCGCCGGAATTTATCAACAGGTTGGACGAGGTGATCGTCTTCGAATCACTCGACGAGCACAGCTTGCTCGAGGTAGCGCGTCTGTTGCTCGGCGAGACGGCGGAAGTGCTGGCCAAGAAGAACGTCACCATCGAGTACGCGCCGGAGGTGGCGGGCTGGCTTCTCGAACAGTGCGGCGTGGACCCACAGGCGGGCGCGCGTCCCCTGCGTCGACTGGTCAAGCTTTGGGTCGAGGATGCGGTGGCCGATTACCTCATCCAGAATCGAAGCGAAGACGAGGTTACTCTTCGCATGTGGATCGAGGATGGCCGAACGGTCGTGGATGCCAAGGACAAAGACGTCGTGACCCAGGGGCAGGGCGCTTGAGGGCCCTACATCTCTTTTTCGCCTCCTTGCTGGTGATGGTTGCGGCCGCCGCGACGGCGGCGGACGACCTGATCATCCGCGACATCGTGGTCGAGGGCGGCGTTACGCTGACGGTCGACACCGTGTCGTACTACCTGGGGCTGGAGTCTGAGGACCCTTTGGACCGTGAGTATGTCACTGACGGTTATCGTCGATTGTGGGACTCGGGACTCTTCGAAGAAATTCGTATCGAGGTCGAGGATCACGGTGACGGCACGGTCACCCTCTACGTCGTAGTCAAGGAGAGGCCGTTCGTGACCAGGGTCGATTTCGAGGGTAACAAGAAGATCAAGACGTCGGACCTCAAGGACAAGCTTGACGAGCACGGGATCGAAATCCCTCGCAATGTGCCCCTGAAGATGGCTCAGTTGCGGCGGATCGAGGCGGCCGTCAAGGAAATCTACGACGCCTCGGGATTCCGGTCAGCGCAGATCAGCTTCCAGGTTCAGGATGTTTCGTCGAACAAGAGGAAAGTGGTGTACACCATCGATGAGGGCGGGAAGGTGAAGATCACCTCCATCGATTTTGCCGGGAACGAGGTGTTCTCGGACTCGAAGCTTCGCGGCGTTTTCAAGGTGACCAAGCAGAAGAGTCTCCGGAACATGTTCGGCGACAAGATCGTCTACACCAAGGAGGCATGGGACGAGGACCGCGACAACCTCCGTACGTTCTATGGCAACCGGGGCTACATCGACGTCAAGATCGGCGAGCCGATGATCGACCTGGTTGCAAAGAACCCGGATGCGGAGACCCTCAAAAAGAAAAAATATACGATGCACATCACCGTCCCGATCGAGGAAGGCGAGCCATACGTTCTCGGGTCGTTCTCCGTTACGGGGGCGGAGATCTTCAAGACGGAGGGGTTGCAGAGGATCTTCAATATCCAGGAGGGAGAGATCTACAACCGCAAGGTGATAGACGGAGGAATGGAGAAGGTCCGCGATGGGTATCACAACGCGGGTTACGTCTATGCCTACACCAACGAAACTTGGTCGCGGCGCGAGGGCGACGAGCGAATCGTTGACGTCACGGTCGATGTTTTCGAGGGTGAGAGATTCCGGCTCGGGCGGCTGGAGTTCATCGGCAACACGACGACCCGTGAGAAGGTCCTGAGGCGCGAGTTCCGGATCTCAGAGGGCCAGTACATGAACATGGCGTTGTTCAAAGCCTCCGTCTTCAAGGTCAACGCGCTGGGATACTGGAAGCTCGAAGAGGAGCCCCTCGAGTTCGACTTCGACGACGAGAACCAACGGGTCAACGTTGACGTCAAGGGCAACGAGGTCGGCCGCAACGACGTGCAGTTCGGCGCCGGCTTCTCGGAGCTGGACGGTTTCTTTATTCAGGGGCAGTTCAACACCCGAAATTTTCTCGGCCGCGGCAACACGCTCGGGATATCGCTTCAGCTCGGACGGCGTTCCGATATGTACTCGCTGTCGTACACCGAGCCGTACTTCCTCGATCGGCGCATGCTCCTCGGCGGGTCGATCTTCCAAACCAGCATCGAGTCGAACCAATTGGGATTCTCGAGCTACGAACGCAGGACCAGGGGCTTTACGATATCGACCGGTCTCGGCGTCAGCCCCTTTGCCTCGGTATCGGTGCTGCTCGCCTTCCAGGACGACTTCTCGAGGTTCGTGGTCACACGGTCCGGCGTCGCGGGCGATCCGACGGCGGGGCATGACCGGCCGGTCGACATCCCGCCGATTGACGGAGCGATCTTCGAGCGCGCCTTCGAGACGTTTTCCGGTAAGACCCATTCCTTTACCCCCAACTATAATCGTGACAGCCGCGACGATCCGTTCGACCCCAGCCGGGGTTCGGCCTTTTACGGGCGGCTGCGGATGGCCGGCGGGATCATGGGCGGCGACTTCGACTATTTTCGGCCGGAGATCGGGATAACGCAGTTCATCCCCTGGGGCAAGCGCAGCACCTGGGCCTACCACGCTGAAGCCGGCCAGTTCCTCACCTACAACGATTCTGATATCCCGATCTTCGAGCGCTACCGCCTTGGAGGTGACCGCTCGCTGCGCGGCCTGCCCTACTACTCGGTGTTACCTCGGACCGAGGAGGGTTTTTACTTTCTCTCGCCCGGGGGTTCTCGAGAGGGCGGTGATCGCTATTGGCAGGCGAACTTCGAGTACCAATTCAGGGTCGGTGGGCCGATCAAGCTGGTACTCTTTTTCGACATGGGGAATACCTATCACGAAGAGCAGGGGTGGGATTTCAGCCTGTGGCGGCGGACAACCGGCGTCGAGATGAGGATTTTCCTGCCGATCTTCCAGGCGCCGATCAGATTCATCTATGGTATAAATCTCGATCCGTTCCCGAATGAGAAGGACAGCGACTTCCAGTTCTCGATCGGTACGACATTCTAATAGGAGGACAGAGAAATGTATCGTTCGATAATTCGTATGGCGGCAGTGGCCGCACTCGTTATGGCGGCGGCCCTGCCGGCGGCGGCGCAATCCAAGTTGGCTGTGATTGACGTCCAGCGCGTAGTGGCCGAGTCGGATCCCGGCAAGGAGGCGATCCAAAAGCTGAAGGCTGTCTCCGACGCCAAGGTTCAGGAGGGCCAGACCATGCAACAGGAGCTGGCAACCCTCCGGGACCAGATCAACAGACAGCGATTCACGGTGTCCGAGGAACGGCTGGCGGAGATGAACAAGGAGCTCGAGGACAAGACTATCGCGATCCGCCGCTTCGAGGATGACGCCAAGCGCGAACTCGACGACGCGCGACGCCGGGAGCTCGGCGGGCTCGAGGAGCAGATCCTGCCGATCATCAACCAGATCGGTCAGGAGCGGGGGATCACCTTGATCTTCAACAAGTTCCAGTCCGGGCTGGTGTACGCCGATGAGGCAGTCGACATCACCGACGAGGTGATTCGACAATTCAACACGGCCCAGTGACGAAATCCCTTGCTCTGTCACAGCTGGCCGCCGAGCTCGGCGCGGAGGTCGTAGGTGACGGAGACCACGAAATCTGCGGCGTTCGGCCGCTGGACACCGCCGGGCCGGAGCATCTGAGCTTCCTCCACCATCCGAAGTATGTCGAGGAGGCTCGGTCGTCCACGGCCGGGGTGATTCTGGTCGCCGACCCTGCCGTGCTTCCGGATCGTGACCTGCTGGTGTGCCCGGAACCGTATCTCGCGCTCGCACGCGCCCTCGAGCTCTTCCACCCCCTGGAACGGCCGCAGCCGGGCGTCCACCCATCGGCGGTAGTGGCCGTGGATGTTGTGCTCGGCAACGGGTCGAGCGTGGGTCCGCTCGCTTCGGTCGGAGCGGGCGCCAAGCTCGGTGACCGCAGCATCATCGGTCCGGGGTGCGTGCTCGGCCGCGGGGTCGTCGTGGGCGCCGACTGCGTCCTCCACTCGAGGGTGGTCATCGAGGATGGCTGTCGCATCGGCGATCAGTGCATCATCCACTCGGGGGCGGTCATCGGATCGGATGGTTTCGGCTTCGCGACCGTCGACGGCGTCCACCACAAGGTGCCGCAGGTGGGCATCGTTGTCCTCGAGGACGACGTCGAGCTCGGGGCCAACGTTTGCATCGATCGCGCGGCTCTCGGGGAGACCAGAATCGGTCGTGGGACAAAGGTCGACAACCTGGTCCAGATCGCCCATAACGTCGAGGTAGGTGAGCACTGTCTGCTGGTGGCGCAGGTTGGGATTTCCGGTTCGACCAGGATTGGCCACCACACCGTCTTCGCCGGCCAGTCGGGATGCTCGGGCCACCTCTCCATTGGCAGCGGCGTCGTCCTGGCGGCACGCGCGGCCGCGTTCAAGGACGTGCCCGACGGGGCGACGGTAGCGGGAGCTCCCGCACGGCCTCACCGCGAATGGCTGAGGGCCAACGCCAATCTGCAGCGCCTCGACGGGCTCCGCCGGAAGGTGAAGGAGCTCGAGGCGCGGCTTTCCGAGCTGGAGGAGTCCGATACATGAAGGACATCAACGACATTCTCGCAGTGATGCCGCACCGCTACCCGTTCCTGCTCATCGACCGAGTGCTGGAGATGGACGAGAGCTCTCTTCGGGCGATGAAGAACGTCACCATGAACGAGCCGTTCTTTCAGGGACACTTTCCCGGAACGCCGGTGATGCCGGGGGTGCTGGTGGTGGAGGCGATGGCGCAGGCGGCTGGATTCCTGCTCCTCAGCCAGGTGGAGGATCGAGACGACAAGCTGATCTACTTCACAGGCATCGACAAATGCCGCTTCCGTAAACCGGTGGTGCCCGGAGATCAGTTGATCTTCGAGGTCGAGCTGGTGGCCAAGCGAAGCTCCTTTGCAAAGATCCGCGGGCGGGCGCTGGTCGACGGCGAGCTCGTGTGCGAGGCACAGATGATGTCTGCAATGGCGGAGCGCTGATGGGCGCTAAGATTCACGCCACGGCCGTCGTCGATCCCGCAGCCGAAATTGGCGACGGGGTGGTTGTCGGCCCCTACACGGTGATCGAGGCCGATGTCGTGATCGGCGCCGACTGCGAGGTCGGACCGTTCTGCCGCTTCGGCAGTGGCACGACGGTTGGCGCCCGCAACCGCTTTGAGAGTCACTGTTCGGTCGGTGCACCGCCCCAGGACCTCAAGTATGCGGGCGAGAAGACGCGGCTCTCCATCGGCGATGACAACGTCATCCGCGAGTTCGTCACTCTCCACCGAGGGACCGCAGGCGGCGGGGAAATCACCACGATCGCCGACAAGAGCCTCTTCATGGCCTACGCTCACGTTGCCCATGATTGCAACGTCGGTTCGCAGACGATCTTCGCCAACGGAGCCACCC
>SDBV01012118.1_pt1 | contig 11083 bp, 12 predicted proteins | sample 2277081 | NCBI WGS metagenome assembly SDBV01 (sample SAMN10402039, study PRJNA504765) | marine sediment metagenome | isolation source: marine sediment core GS10_PC15, 223 cmbsf | place: Arctic Ocean: Southern Knipovich Ridge | collected 2010
TCCACGGACGCAGAAGTGGAGGAAGCCTTGCGAGATGTGTTCCGCAAGCTCGCGCCTGCCCTCCAGCGGTTCTTCGATCGATACGCTACGTGAGATCGGCTTGATAATCGATTAGCTGCTATAGCAAGGCTATAGCCACGGCAGTAGGCGCCCTGCTAGCGTGGGCTGAGGTCGCACAGGACGGTGCTGACGGCGAGGAACGTGGTAAGCTGGGGGCGTGATGGCGAAGAGCTCAGCAGCCACAAAGAATGGCACAGCCTCCCTGCGATCTCGCATCAAGGAGCTGCGCCACGTGCCGGCCTCGGAGCTGCGAGCCAATCCCAAGAACTGGCGCCGGCACCCGCCCGCTCAGCGAGAGGCGCTGAGTGCGACACTTGCCCAGATCGGCTTTGCGGATGTCGCCCTGGCGCGTGAGACCGCAGACGGCTTAGAGCTCGTGGACGGTCACCTGCGAGCCGACCTGGCGGGTGATGCCGAGATCCCCGTCGCCATACTGGACCTGGATGAGCGTGAGGCCGACCTACTGCTAGCGACTCTTGACCCGCTGGCAGCGATGGCAGAGACGGACGGCGAAGCATGGGCCTCGCTGCTCAGGGATGCCCAGGGCGCCGACGATGACCTTGACAAGCTGATAGGGCAGTTAGGGAAGCAGACCGGCGCGGCCTGGATCGAGAAAGGGCAGGCCGATCCCGACGCCGTGCCCGACGTGCCGAAGAAGCCAAAGGCCAAGCGCGGCGACCTCTACCTGCTGGGCGACCACCGGCTCCTATGCGGGGACGCGACGGACGCGGGCGATGTGGCGCGGCTGATGGGCGGGGAGAAGGCTGGCCTGATGGTTGCCGATCCTCCTTATGGAGTTGAGTTGGATCAGGGCTGGCGTGATCGGCGTGGCCTAAATCGTTTAGGCCACGCACAAGCTGATCGCCTCGAAGGGGATGCGCAGGCCGACTGGGCGCAATGCTGGCGGCTATCTCCTGCCGATGTCGCCTATGTCTGGAGCGCGCCAGCCGCGCTCCAGCTTGTTGCGGGTGCTGCCTTGCAGGAGAGCGGCTTCGAGCTGCGGCAGCAAATCATCTGGTCGAAGACAATGGCGCCTCTCAGCCGGTCTGCCTATCACTGGAAACATGAGCCCTGTTGGTACGCCGTTCGCAAAGGCGCAAAGGCCAACTGGGGCGGAGATCGGACGCAGACGACGATATGGGAGGCGGCATCACCGAAGCACATCATGGGTGGTAGTGACGAAGAGAAGCTGGATCACCCTACCCAGAAGCCCGTCGAACTCATGGAGCGCCCCATGCGAAACCACGACTTCGCCGAAGTCTACGACCCCTTCGTCGGCTCCGGCACGACCATCATCGCGGCCGAGCGCCAGGGGCGGCTCTGCTACGCGATGGAGATAGAGCCCGCCTACGTCGACGTCTGCGTCCGGCGCTGGGAAGAATACACGGGCGGGAAGGCTAAGAGGGCTCGATGAGCAAGCCCGCCGTCCGCAACGAGAAGGGGCAATATGTCAAGGGGGGCAGCCCAGGCCGGACTCCCGGCACCACGGACAAGTTGAGCCAGGTGCAGCGTGCCCAGGCCCGCGAGGAGTTCGGTCAGCTTTGGCCGGTCGCCCGCTCGAAGATCGTTCGCCATATCAGCCATCACCGCGAAGAGGAGGCGCCGGTAGAGTGCGCCACCTGCCGCCATTACATCACGATCATCGTGGAGTACACATTTGGCAAGCCGACGCAGCCCGTGGACGTGCGGGAGCTGGCTGGCAAGATGGCGGCGGTCCTCGGCATGGAGGATCCCAACGCGGTTGAGGAAGTGCTGGAGATGGAGCAGCGGCTGAGGTTGGTGAAGTGAGCCAGATCGATCCCCTCGACCTTGACGTGCTCATGGGCCGAGACATCCTCTCTCGAACACTTAACTGTATCCACGACTACGTTCTTCTTGCTGGTGGCGGGGCGCGCTGCTCTAAATGCGCAATTGAAATCACCAAAGATGCACGAACGCGCGACGGCATCAAGGCTCGCAAGCCATGACCGCCACCTACTCTCCTGAGCGCCTCCGCATCGCCGCCATCGGCGTGAAGATACGCCGGGAGCGGCAGCACCAGGCGCTCAGTGAAGAGCTCGCGCAAGGCCCACTGGCGCTCTACGTGCCGGACTGGGGCGGCAAGCGGCCTTCGCCCAAGCAGGCGGCGTTCCTGGCGCTGGACTGCTCTGAGGCGTTCTACGGCGGAGCGGCCGGCGGCGGCAAGTCCGATGCCCTGCTGATGGCCGCACTGCAGTATGTCGACGTGCCGGGCTACGCGGCGCTCCTGCTCAGGCGCACCTACCCCGACCTCGTGAAGCCAGGGGCACTTCTGTCGAAAGCGAAGGAGTGGCTGGGTGGCACCTCGGCGCGATGGTCGGAGCGAGATAAGACGTTCTATTTTCCGTCAAGCGCTACGGTCTCCTTCGGCTATCTCCAGTATGAAGATGACAAGTATCACTATCAATCCTCGGAGTACCAGTTCGTCGCCTTCGATGAGGCCACGCACTTCACGCATTCGCAGTACCGCTACGTCGGCTTCTCCCGCCGCCGCCGGCCGGAGGGCATGCGGGTGCCGCTCAGGACACGCGCAGCCTCCAACCCTGACGGCGTCGGCTTCGACTGGGTAAAGCAGCGCTTCGTCGATCCCGGCAGCGAGGGCGTGCCGTTCATTGAGGCGCATCTGGATGACAACCCCGGCCTCGACAAGGAGGCGTACATCAAGAGCCTCGAGCAGCTCGACCCCGTGACGCGCATGAAGCTCCTGGACGGCGACTGGTCGGCGCGGGCCGGCGGCAACAAGTTTCAGCCGCACTGGTTCGAGATCGTCGACGTCATGCCGGCCGAGGCGCGCGCGGTGCGCTTCTGGGACCTGGCGTCCACGGAGCCGAAGAAAGGTGCCGACCCCGATTACACCGTCGGCTGCCTCATGGGCAAGACGGCAGACGGGCTCTACTACATTGCCGACATCCGGCGCGACCGCCTCAACCCCGGCGGCGTGGAAGCGTTGGTGCGGCAGACAGCGGAGCTCGATGGCAAGGATGTGACGGTTTACATGGAGCAAGAACCAGGCGCGTCCGGCAAGGCCCAGATCGACCACTACACCCGCAACGTACTCTCGGGCTTCTCGTTCTACGGGATCCCGTCGACCGGCTCGAAGGAGCTACGCGCCAACCCGCTCTCATCGCAGGCCTACGCTGGCAATGTCAAGCTGGTACGGGGGCGCTGGAACGCGGAGTTTCTCGATGAGGTCGGCGGCTTCCCCGAGGTGGCGCACGATGACCAGGTGGACGGAGCATCGGGTGCGTTCGGCCAGCTAGCGGGCCTGAGCCTGACCACGGTTGATCCCAGCACGAACGGAGCTAGTGAGCGCAAGCCGGAGATGGCCGGGGTGAGGGGGAAATCGTTTTGACAGAGGTGCAGCGAGTGAACGCAGCCGATGTGCCGACGATGCCTGCACCGTTGACCGACCGGGAACGCATCCAGAGCCTAGAGCGCCAAGTCTTCTTGCTGCTCATGATAGTGAACGGTGAGCTAGGCAAGGAGTACTGGAATCCGCAATTCCACGAGCTATATGAGTTGCAGGGAAAGCAGGCATAGGCAATGAAGCTCGGCCCCCTCACCGTCACCCTCTCCCGCAGCGCCGACCTAGCGGCGCACCCTACTCCCGGCCCCGCGCCGACCGGCGAGATCGGAGCCAGCGGCACCAACTTCTTCGGCGGGCTGCTCACCCAGCAGGACTACAACTCCGACCTGCAGGCTCCGGCCATCTACGACGTCTACGACAAGATGCGTAAAGGCGATGGCCAGGTGAAGGCAGCCCTCCTGATCATGAAGCTCCCGATCCTGCGCTCTACCTGGACTGTGGAGCCGGCATCCGATGGCCCCGAGGACAAGATGGTCGCCGAGTTCGTGGAAGCCGACCTTATGGGCATGACGATCTCCTGGCAGGCCTATCTCCGGCAGGCGATGCTGCATCTTGACTACGGCTCCATGCCGTTTGAGCCCGTCTGGGAGATGCGCGAGGGCAAGGTGCATCTCCGCAAGCTGGCGCCCAGGATGCCGCGTACGATCACGAACTGGCTGGTGGATGACCACGGCGGCCTGTCCGGCATCGAGCAGAACGCCAGCGCCGCCAACGGCTATAAAGTCGTCACCATCCCCGTCGACAAGCTGCTGCTGTTCGTGAACGACCAGGAGGGCAGCGACTTCCGCGGCACATCCGCACTGCGGGCGGCGTACAAGCACTGGTACCTCAAGGATGGGCTAGAGCGGGTCGACGCCATCGCCAAGGAGCGGCGCGGTGTTGGCGTCGATGTGGGTACCATGCACGGCGCTGCCGCCGACAACACCCTCAAAGACAAACTGGAACGCTCCCTCATGAGCATGCACGCGCATGAGAAGAGCTTCTTCACCGAGAAGGCAGACGAGTACACCTACCGCATTGAGGGATTGGCCGGCGCCGGCAGCATTGCCGACGCCCTCCCGAGCATCCAGTACCACGCCGCCCTCATCGGGCGCTCCGTGTTGGCTGAGTTCCTCAACATGGGCACAGCCAACACAGGCAGCCTTGCCCGCCATGTCAGCGAGACGGAGCTGTACCTGATGGCGCTCGAGGCCGTCGCCGACAACGTCGCCGACACCATGAGCAGCCACCTGCTCCGGCGCTGGGTGGATTACAACTGGACGGTCAAGGAGTACCCGCGCATGAAGTACTCCCGCCTTGATACGCGCAACACAGAGGGGCTGGCGAAGGCGGTTCATGACCTTATGCAGGTTGGCGCCATCACGCCCGACTTGGAGACGGAGAACGAACTGCGCGTGGCCCTACAGTTGCCAGAGCGCGAAGAGGAGGACGAGGCGGCCGACCCCGGACCGCTCCAAACCGACGCCCTGCCGTTCGCGGCTCGCCGCCGCATGTCGCGCAAGCCCAGGGACTACGAGCGGCACGTCGACTTCGCCGCTATCGACAAGGGGCTCGATGACGCGGAGGCCGACGTGGTGAAGGCTGTCCAGGCGGTGCAGAAGCGCCAGATCGCCAAGCTCCTCGCCGTGGCCGAGAACATCTTCAAGCGGGGGGATACCACGGCCGTAGAGGACGTGAGCGTGCCGTATAAGGGCGACATCGCTGCCGACGTTAAGGCGGTGTTGGTAGACCTCTACCGCACCGGGCGGCGCGAGGCGGGCAAGGAATTCCGCGCTCAGGGCATGTCGCTGGACATGGCTGGCATCACCGACATCGCGGACGACGCCACCATCCTCACCTTCCTCGGGGTGCGGGCGAAGGCGCTGGCGAACCTGATGGCCGACCGGCTCAAGTCGAGCTTCATCTGGACGATGCTTGAGCAATTACGGCGCGGCGAGCTGGACATCCCGAAGCTGCGCTCCAATCTCACCCAGCTCTCCGATCGAGAGATCCACAAGACGGCATCGCTCTCCGTGACGGAGGCGCTCAACCTGGGGCGCCAGAGCGTCGCCGACGATCACCAGAAGGATATCCGCACGTCGATCTACTCCTCCGTGCTGGATAAGGGCACTTGCGGTCCCTGCTCGGCGGCTGACGGGGCCGAGTTCGTCTACGGCTCCGCCGAGATGGAGGAGCACCGCCCGCCCTACCAGCGCTGCGAGGGCGGCGGGCGCTGCAGATGCGTCCTGGTGTTCGTTCTGCTGGAGGAAAAAATAGCGGCAAGTGCTGCTAGTTAGAAGGAGTTGCAGATGAAGTATCGCAAGAAGCCAATAGTTATTGAGGCGTTTCAGATGACGGAGAAACGGCGCAACGACAATTTCGATTGGCCTGGGTGGCTGCACCGTGCCTGGAACACTGAGGGCGAGGGTTCTCTGTTCATAGACCCGGACGACCCGGAACGCCAGCGCCTCGTTATCGGCACGCTGGAAGGCGTCTACCGCGTGCAGTGGGGCGACTGGATCATCCAAGGGATAAAGGGCGAACTATACGCCTGCAAGCCAGACATCTTCGAGGCCACGTACGATCCTGCAACGGAGGAGGCGGCGTGATGATTCCAAGGCCACCGCCACTTGCGCCGCACGGTGAACGTCGCGGACGGATTGCGATCACGACGGAAGCGGCTGGTATCATCGGGACGGACGGCGCTGCGCCGGCTGGCGCCACTGGGTACACCGGCTGTGATGGAGGAGGCGGCGTGAATCCGAAACCATTCGCGACTGAGCGTGTATCCGCAGTGCATGCCGAGGTGATTTCCCTAGGTGCGGATCCGCCACTGGCCGATCACCCCGTGAGGGGCGACGACTTGCTCTGGGCGCTCGCCGCGACGTTCGCTTGTGAATATCAAAGCGAAATGTGGTTCGATTGCCTAACGGAATTTGATCGACGAGATCGTTGGTCCGAAGAAGCGCAAAGGATGTTTGGAAAACCGAGCTGGTGCCGGAGCTGCACGGCGCGGGCTGTCGTGGAAGGTGAGTCGGAATGACCCCCGACCCCTCCCCCATCTACTGCCAAGGCTGCCGACGAAAGGTTGGCATTCGTCGCGAAGATGGCCGGATCGTTATCCGGTGGAGGCAGCGAACGGTTGAATTTGACGTAGGAACGGTTACTTGCGAGAGCTGTGGTGCCGTCACCACGCTTGACAGGGTTACGGAGGCTCTGATAACCTAAGCAGCAAAAGCAATACGTTTCGGGTTGTACGGCCCACTGACCTCGGGCCAGGCCCATTGATTTAGGGCCACATCGCCCACTGTTGAAGCCAGCAGTGGGTTTTTCTTTTGCCCTACACCGGCCCCGGCGACGAATCCCTCCCCGACAACGTTAAGGCTTTACCCGAAGCTCGACGCGCTCAATGGGTCGAGATCTTCAACAGCGTCCACGAACGCTGCGTCTCTGGCGGCGGCACAGAAGCATCCTGCGAACCATCGGCCTTTCAGCAAGCGAACGGAGCGGTGCGTATGGCTGAGCTAAAGACACGCGATCTCAAGGGCGTCGAGCTCTTGGCTGTCGGTACCTGGGACGGTCAGGGCTGCCCTAAGGGCGGCTGCGAATTTACCCGGCAGCACATCGACCAGGCGGTGAAGGCCGGCAAGGAGCTGCAGGGCGCCTTCGACGCCCCGGTGAAGCTGGGGCACGACGATGATCAGAAGCTCCTACAGACCGACGGCTACCCGGCGGCGGGCTGGGTGAAGAATCTCAGGCGCGTTGGCGAGAAGCTCGTTGGTGACCTGATGAAGGTGCCTGAGAAGGTGGCGGAGCTGATCGATGCCGGCGCCTACCGCAAGCGCAGCGTCGAACTGAAAGAGGACTACGAGGTGGACGGCACGACCTATCCGCTTGTGCTCACCGGCCTCGCGCTCTTGGGGGCCGACCTGCCGGCCGTCGAGGGGCTCAGCGACATCACCAAGCTCTACCAGTCGCTCGCCCTCACGCTGGACGATGACGCCCACGTCGTCATGTTCGAGGAGGACGATGGCGAGCCAGCAGACGTAGACACCCTCATCGCCGAGCTGAACGACTGGCTCACCCGCGCCAAGCCGCGGTTCCGCGGGAAGCCCGGCAGCCCGACGCTCACCCAGCTACACCGAGCCCTACGCGAGGGCCTGAAGAGAACCGCAAAGGCATCGAAGAAGCCGGACCGTAAGGAGGTCGACGTGGACGAAGAGGCAATCAGGAAGCTACTGAGCATCGATGACGAGGCCGACATCGGCGAGGCGATCACGGGGCTGCAAAAGGAAGTGGTGGGCCTCAAGGAAGCCGAGCCTGACAAGGCGGAGATGATCGTGCTGAAGCGCGAACTCGGTGAGTCGCGCGAACGGATCCTGACAATGGAGAACGATCACTCCACCGCCATCCTGGACGAACGCGAGCGTCACCGCCGCACCGAGGCGGACTGGATGGTGGATTCTGCTATCCAGTCTGGCCGCATTGCCCCGCGCAACCGGTCGATGGCCTTGGATATGGCGCTGCGGGCGCCAGAAAAGTTCGAGACGTTCGTGGGCCAACTGCAGACCGGCGTTGACCTGACCGAGCGGGGCACGAGCGGTGGCACCGACTACCCGGACTTCGAGCCTAACGAGGAGGACATCAAGCAGGCCAAGGATCTTGGCCATTATGGCCCCGAATGGCGCCGCCAATTTGTCATGGCCCGCGCCAGGGAGAAGGGCGTCGAAGTCGATATTCCGAAGGTGGAAGAAAAGGCGTAAGCCATGAAGTGCGAACGCTGTAACCAACTGAAAGACGATACCCACCGCTACAAAGTGACCAAGCGTCCCGGAGTGGTGGTAGAGCGCGATCTCTGTGATTCATGCCGCGAGCTAACGGCGGCGGTCTATAAGGTGAAGCTCTCGAAGGAACAGCCCGCCCCAGAGGTGGCTGCTGCATCTGTGCCCGAGCCGGCAAGCCCGGCCGAGGCGGAGCCAACACCTGCGGCCCCAGCGCCCGTCGAAGAAGCGGCAGAGCAACCAGCCGAGCAAGCGGCTGAACCAGCAACAGAAAGCGAGGGAGCTGAATGACAGTTCTTGCAGCCGATCGACAAACCCAGAGCCGCCACGCCGGTCTCCAGAAATACCCCGTCGTGGCCACAGACATTATCTACAAGGGCGCCATCGTCGCCGTCAATGACGCAGGCTTCGCCAAGCCTGCAGCCGACGCGGCCAATGAACGCGTCGTGGGCATCGCCGACGAGACCGTCGACAACAGCGCCGGCGCGGCCGGCGACTTGGACATCCGCGTGGCATCCGGGCGGGCATACCGCCTTGTCGCCACGGCCATCACACAGGCAATGGTCGGCGACCCGATGTATGTGGTCGACGACGGTGAGGTCGACGACGGCGGCGGCACAAATTCCGTCGTGGTGGGTCGCCTGAAGGAGTTCATCTCGGCCACCGAGGGCTGGGTTCTGATCCCAGACGGAGGGCCGCGCAAGGCTGGCGCAGCGGGTGGCACGTATACCGCCGCTGAGCAAGCGATACTGAACGATCTCGTATAGCAACGCCTCCCTCTCAGGGCGCGGGGAAGATGTAGTACCCACGAGCCTTGTAAGGGAAACCCCGAGAGACGGAGGTAACTAACAATGTCAGTCGTAACAAGCGACTTCCTCATCGGCCTACGGACGCAGTTCGAGGCCATGTTCAAGATGAATTTCGAGGCGGCGATGGCCCTGGAGGGCTGGCCCAGGCTGGTGGCCCGTGTCGGCAGCAAGGGCGAGCAGAACACGTATAACTGGTTCGGCACCGTGCCGAAGGTTGAGAAGGTGACACACGGCGTCGCGGCCATCCATGGCTTGCGTCCTGACAGCTTCACCGTACTCAACGAGGAATGGCAGGCGATCATCGAGGTCGAGCGCGCTGCTATCGAGCGCGACAGACTCGACCTCATAGGACCGCGTATCAGCCAGCTCGCACAAGAGCTGGCTCGCCACCCCGGCGAACTCGTGTACGACGACCTCGTGCGGGCCAACGCGAACGCTTTCGACGGTGCCGCCTTCTTCGCCGACACACGGGTTATCGGTGACTCGGCTAACATCGACAACCAATTCGCCGGCACCGGCACCACCGTCGCGCAGTTCCAGGCCGACCTAGCCACGGCTCAGGCCACCATGCGGAAGTTCCAGGACGACCGAGCGCGCCCGATGAACCTTGTCGGGAACGTCATCATGGTTCCGCCGGAGCTGATCCAGGTCGCCTGGCAGGCGCTCAACGCGAACCAGGGCAGCGTCCTGAGCCCGGTCGTACCGGCGACGCAGGACGGCATCCTGTCGCAGGTCGGCTACCTAGTCGCATCGAACCCGTACCTGACGGACGCGAACGACTGGTATCTCTTCCACGTCGGACCGGGCCAGGATCGCCCGTTCGTCTGGCAGGTTGAGAAGGAGGCTGAGATCACCGCTGACACCAACCCGAACTCGGCAGAGGCGATCAAGACGCGGAAGTTCCTCTACTCTGGTTACTCCCGCTACAACGTGGCCTTCACGGATCCGCGCTACGGCGTCAAGATCACCAACACCTAGGCCATGGCCTACGGGACGCTCGTCAAAGTACAGGGGCTGATGGCTCAGTTCACCATCGGCGCTTCGACATCGCCTACGACAACTGAGGCGGCGACGATTCTTGACGAGACGTCAGACGAAATCGACATGAGGCTAAGCGCGGCGGGTGTCGCCGTCCCCGCGACGGCACCCGCTGGCTTCCTCATCTTCCTGAGCCGCCTGAACGCCTACGGCGCGGCGGCCGCCATCCTCAAGTCGATGTTTCCGGGGGCGACGGGCGCGGCGGAGACGCCGGCCTACGCCTTCTGGGAGAAGCGCTACCAGGCGGGCCTCATGTCCATTGTGGACGGCAGCGCCATCCCGCCGGACGCGCCAGCGGGCTCCGGCACCGTCGATCCCAGCACCTACCTGACACGCAACCCGAACGCAGAGGAGGAGCTTGGCGACATCGCCGAGCCCAGGTTCAAGATGAGCCAGGTGTTTTAGATGGGACAGAACTACGAAGCCCCCCTGTTCGCTTCCGCCGCCCGCACGGCGACCGAGAACAGCCCCGACCAACAAAACATTGAGGCGCGCGGCCTGCACGTCATCATCGACGTGACCCTTGACCCCGCCCTAGCGAGCATCACGCCCCACATTCAAGGCAAGGACCCTGCCTCGGGGAAATACTACGATCTGCTGGTCGGCGTTGCCATCACCGCTACTGGCACGACTGTCCTCAAGGTCTACCCCGGTATCGCCGTGGCGGCGAACGCCGCCGCGAGCGACATCATGCCGAAGACCTGGCGGGTGCGGATGGTGCACGTTGATGCGGACAGCATCACCTATTCAGTCGGGGCAGCGCTGGTGCCCTGATGCCCGACTCCTTCAACGTTCTCGACCGTACCGCGGCGGTGGAGCAGATCGATACCGCCGTGGGTCTACCTGCTGCCGGTGCGGGAAACTATACTCTCGGCACTCCGGTTGACACGGGCAAGACGTATCAGGGCCTGAGGCTCTGGCGACGCACCATCAGGGGCTTCTCTCCCGGTCTTAACCAAGGAACCTCCCTCCTATTTTCGATTGGTACAGGCGTGCTGTTCAACTCTGGAGGGATCTTTAAGTCGGCAGGC
>SDBV01012119.1_pt1 | contig 11082 bp, 8 predicted proteins | sample 2277081 | NCBI WGS metagenome assembly SDBV01 (sample SAMN10402039, study PRJNA504765) | marine sediment metagenome | isolation source: marine sediment core GS10_PC15, 223 cmbsf | place: Arctic Ocean: Southern Knipovich Ridge | collected 2010
CGATTCTCTTAACTGGGCAGTTTTAGGGGTAAAACTGGTCGATTAAGACCGATTTAGTCACGTTTTTACCTCATTTTCCATGCAAAAGCAATTACTTATCGTGGCCCGACCCCAGGCCTACAAAAACCTATTGGAGTATGCGATATGTTGGATGGGGTTATTGTTTATTGAATCTCTCTTATATGCCGGTGAGTTCAAGACTACCAAGGCCATGACATTGTAATCGCAGACTATTGGGCACGTGCCCACTTTTGGACGGGCTACCTACCTGGCTTGGAGTTTTTCCTTGGTTGACTCGCATCCACTTTTAGGTTGTTTGGTTATCTCACGTAACAAAGACGCCACCGTTACACCCTGCCACAGGTAAAGGCATAGAATAAATCAAAGAAATAAGCGAGAATTAGGACTTAATCCCAAGAATTCGTGAAAATTCAATTCAAGTAAGACCAAATTAACCCTAAAGATTTTCTTATATCTTTTCGATAGATACAGGAAACAAATCAATCTTCGTAGTCCACTCATAGGAGTTCATATTTCATGGGAGAGGATGCCTTGAAGGTATCAATGTATTCTTTTTTTCTTTTGTTCATCACAATATTGCCAGGTGCAACGGTAACATGGAACATTATTGAAGTCAGTAAAAACCTTAGCGGGAGGAGGCCATGAGGAAGAGAGCTTTTGTATTGGTGTGTTTTATCTGTTTGGTCGCTGCAGGGACTGCCGCATTTTCTCAGACAATTCCAAGAGACTTAACAAGCCGTGAGCTTAGATTCTTATTGGCTGTAATTTGCGATGAGACTAAGGATTGCAGTTGTAGAGCGACTCATGGATTTGGAAGCAAAAGTGGGAAGTATGACTTTTACCAGGTATTCTGTTCGGATGGAAGATCATTCTTCCTCAGACATTTTCCATATCCTCCCTTTTGGTCTATAGAAAAGGTTAAATAATCTTTTGCCAATTGCCAGTTCATTTCCAGAATAAACCAGAAAAAGTCCGCCTTCTCCGGGTCAATACCCCTGAATCAGTCCATCCGGATAAAAAACAAAACATTCCAATGGGAAAGGTAGCCTCTGATTTCACCAAAAAGAGCCTCAAAGGGAAATATGTTGACCTTGAATTTGAGGGACCTATAAGAGGGCATTATGGACGTCTTCTTGCCTATGTGTTTGTTGATGGGGTCAATTTCAACCTAGAGCTGGTCAGACAGGGGTTAAGTCCCTATTATATCAAGTATGGATTGAGCCAAAAATATGACCAGGAATTCAGACAGGCAGAAAGATATGCCCGAAAACATGAACTTAATATCTGGGGAGATCCTGAGCTTACCAAAAAATACTTGAAATTAAAGTCAAAATGGGGTCAATATAGGTCAAAGATTAGTTCTCCCCCTGCTACAGTTCAGACGAAAGAGTGGAAATATGTGGCAAGCAAAAATTCAAGGGTCTTTCATCGGCTTGATTGTAAGTGGTGGAAAAGATAAGAGCTGGGAATCTTATAGGGTTTAAGAGTAGGGAAGAAGCGATCAGGAGTGGGAGGAGAGCTTGTAAGAGTTGTGGGCCTTAAACTTATGAAGAAGGGGATATTGCACTTGGTCGATAAAATCTTTTCGGTTTCCCCAAGGAAAACAAATCCATCCATTATTCTTAAATTGATCTTTTAATCTCTAAAAGAGGTGTATTCAATGAATTTTCTTGATGCCGCTGAGCAAATATTAAAAAGATCAAACAAACCTCTCCAATATAAAGAGATTACTAAGAAAATCTTAGCTGAGAAACTTGTTGAAACTTCGGGTAAGTCGCCAGAAGCTACTCTTAGCGCTATGATGGGTACAGATATAAAGGTAAACGCTGAAAAATCGAGATTTCTCAGAACATCTAAAGGGTTTTTTGGATTAAGGGGATGGGAATTAGAAGAATATACTCCGGCAACAGAGAAGGAGAAGAAAGAGGAAAAAAGAGTCTATTGGATGATTTCAACTTCAGAGAAAAACTTCGCGCATGATAGGAAGGTTTTAGGCTTTAAATTTCAGGGCCTTAAGGAGAGAAATAAAACAACTGTCAAGAAATTTCAGCCGGGAGATAAAGCCCTTTATTACATTGCAAGGATTTCGAAATTTGGGGCGATAGCCACTATCACGGGAGGATATTACTTTGATAAAACAAAGCTATGGACAGAAGATGATGAGATGTGGCCATGCAGGGCTAAATCTCAGCCTGAAACTGTTTTAGAAGATGATGAACTGATGGATGTTAGGAGGCTAATTTCAAAACTTTCCTTTATTGCAAATAAGAATAACTGGGGTGTATTCTTCCAAGGGAGCATTCGCACGATTCCTGAAGAGGACTTCAGATTAATAGAATCTGAAATGAAAAAGATTATTTCAAGAAGGGGGAAAAGGCCATTAAAGATTCCAGAGGAGGCTGAATTAAAGACTGAACAGGATTATAAAAGGGCCATAATGAGATTACCTCTTCAGACAAAATCTCTTCATGACAGAATTGGAGAAATGCTGACTCTAGTTGGAAGTTGGATGGGATACAACACAAGCACTAGGCAAAGGATCACCCCAGAATCAGCTTACGAGCTAGACGTTTCCTGGTTGTCCGGAAAGAATCCGGCAGTCGCTATCGAGGTTCAAATTGGCGGAAATATTGACTCCGCCATTAGGAAACTAACAGAGGCAAATAATTTCAACTATAGAAAGGTTATTTTAGTTATAGAAGAAACTCAACTTGGTCGGTTGAATGCGATATTAGGATTCGACCCCGTGAGACATTGGCTTGATGCTTGGTCGATAAAGTCAGTATATGAGCTTTATATGAGTGGAGAGCAATTTTTCAATTTATATGAGAAGATAGATGAATCGAGATATAAAGATGTTAAAAAACTAGAACTAATTTGATTGGTGATCCATGAACAATAAAATAGATTTATCAAAAAAGAATAACAGATTGGCATTTCGAATTGTGTGTAAAGGAGAGGCCTGATGAAATCTAACTAATGGATGGAAGTTAGATTTAGGATTTCATGGGATGGGAAGCTAACTGGTTAAGTTAAGGTATGGGGTGTTACGGTTCAATGGAAGGATAGGTGCGTCAAAAACAAATGTTTTATCCACAAGGTGTTGGGTTCATGGAACAATGCGTTACCCTGACGCAATGTTAGGCGTGAATGGGGCAAAAGATCAACGAGTTAGAAAGGAAAATGAGGTGAAAAGCGGCATACTCAATATGGAATAGGTTGAGAAATGCAGGCCTGGGCTAAATTTGAGGGTTGTTTTTGGGTTGCCCACTGTCGCCAAGGCTATGGCGGGTGAAAGTTGGTGATGTTTATTTTTGGTAACCCAAATTTCAATAGTTGATTTTGTAAAGATTGGGCAAATAAAAAACCCCTTGGTGGGAATGGGTTGGAGTGAATGTTTCAATTATTTTTTAAGCCTTCCCAATTATTTTTATTACCTAACAACTATCAGAAATTGACTCAAAATTTTCTAAATCTTGACGTGTTTGTTTTAATACTTCTTTAAAACAGGTTGTGCAAAAAGGCTTCCTGTTAGTAAATCCACCACTAACTTGAGGTATTTCAAAGCACTCGTCACCCTTCACAATTGAACCTGAGCAACGTGAACAGGTGCGCGCTTTTAGGGCGGTTACCTTGCTTGGTTTACCGCTTAAACCAGAAATTAAAGTTGGTGTTTTTCCACGAAGCTTAGACATTTAGTATCTTTTTATATGTTCTTGTAAGAGAATTAACAATTGAATCTAATTCCCCAATAACCCCCTTAAATTCTTCTGATGTCCACTCTTGTCGAGGCGCAGGGTGTTTTTTCTTAATCTCTTGGTTAATTAAGGTGATGCACGCAGTAAAATCATTCACGGCATGTACTCCCTTATTTACAATTTTTCTCCCCGCACGCTTGAGCTCCAATCGATTTAACAAGATATTCGCAGAGCGATTTACTTTTTCTTGCAACCTTTTTCTTAATTCTTGCCATTCTTTCTGTGGCAAGATTTGAAATGGTTCTGCAGCCTTAGTAATTTTTTGCCCACGCTTCTTTTGCTCTAAGACTAGCTCCTTTGCAGAAGATGGGTCCAAGCCCAATGATTCCAATTTTTGCTCTAAATCACGAATAAGATCATCATCATCAGCAGTTGTAAAATCTTCCTCAATAAGAGAATCAACTATCTCGTGATTGGCCATATTTAGTTCTGCAATGCGCATTCTAGTCGCTCCGGATTTAACATCGCGAGGAGGTTCAGGCTCTTTACCACCTATTACTTCCTCCCAAAACTGCTGGTCGTCTTTCTCGAAAAGTTTAAATTCCTTAAGTCGTTTGTCTAAATTCATGCCTAAATGAGTTACTATATGACCATAGTTATCAGGGTGATTAGGATCGTTTTGAACAACAACACGGAGTATCCGACCAACAAACTGGATATAAGGTGCTAGTGTGCGAAATGGTCTGAAAATTGCTGCGACACTTAATTTCGGGAGGTCAAAACCTTCACCTAGCATTTGTACTTGTATAATACAATCCAGCTCACCACTCTTTAGACGGCGCATTACACTTTCTTTTTTATCATCATCCAGCTCGCTATAAATTACATCCGCTTTATATCCACGAGTGTTATATAGTGATCTGATTGATTTTGCATGGTCTACTGAGCAAGCAACAGCAATAAGCTGATGGTGAGATCCTGTTTGACGAAGTTCTTCAAGTTTCTCCAAACTATTATTTACTATGCTCTGATTGCAAACTTCGGAAAGAGCGATGCCCCTACTAAACCAATCTTTTTCCTTCATTTTTAATACTTCATCCAAGTTATACGTTTTAGTTTTACCCTTTGCCGTAAAAGTTAGTTCTGTTGGAGCAACATACCAAGCCTTAATATGCTTCACATAACCTTTAAGGGTAGCCCTTTTAAAAGGATAGCGGTAAACTAATTCCCCTTCAATCTCCTGTTTATCACTTCTGAAAGGGGTTGCTGTCATATTTACCACCTTTGCGTTAGAAAAACGGGCAAGCACCTGTTGCCAGCTAGTAGCTGGAGAATGATGAGCCTCATCAACGATAATTAAATCAAAAAAGTCTTTTGGGAATTTATTCAACCATTTGTCTGTATTAGTAGCAAGTTGATGTATATTGGTAATTACAAAATGAGACTTTTCACAAATCGATATGTTGCCAGTGTCTAATGTACAAGCATATGGACCACCAATCATATCCTTGTCTTTCAATACATCTCGTTTACGCCAGAAGCATTTTTGACGATTGGTAACATCGAATAATTCGAAAAGCCCTTCCTTGATAGTTAGGCTTGGAGAAACTACAAGCGCTCTTCCTTTGGCAATACCGAAGGGGATAATTGAGGCAAGGCCAGATTTGCCACAGCCAACAGGAATTTGGATAATAGCCTTAGTATTACCTGATTTGAAGTAGCCATAAAGACTTGTATAAGCTTCTTTTTGTGGTTCACGCAATTGAGGGTTTTCATCAATATTAAAGTCGGTGGCAGTAAAAAAAGACTCTATTGGCCTACTGGCTTTTACCCAAGCATCTAAGTTATGCCTGTCAAATAGCCATTTTTTCCCAACTTTGTTAGCGGGTATTTTACCTTTCTTTGCCAGCGTATAGAGTGCGGTTTTTCCTAGTCCAAGATACTTCGCAGCATTTTCAATTGTCATCCAGTTATTCTTATTGTTCATAACTTTAATCCTCATTTGCGTATAAATATTATATCATTTGTTATTATATGGTAACAATTGATAAGTCAAAAGTCAATAGTTATGGGATTAAAAAGATAAAAAACCGCAACTTAAAAAGTGCGGCATGAGAGAAGCGGCTTGGGGGGTGGAGTTTGGATGTGCGCTGGGATAGCGCACGGTATGGACCTCAATAAGAGGCGCCTATAGCTTTATATTCAATATTTCCTTAAATCTTTTCTGAAACTCCTGCTTTTTTAAAACCTCATTATAGAAAGGCAAGCCGACTAACCGGTATTTATCGGTTTCAAATAAACCCGATATCTGAAAGTGATCTTCAATTTCCTTTAGAAAATCCTCTTTCCACTGGTCTGATTTTATTAGATGCTGGCCTTTAGGCTCAACGAATAGCTGTAAAAAAAAAGACCGTTTAGTCTTTTTTTCGGTGAGAAATAAGACAAAGTCCGGCTCAATTGCTCGTCCATCAGAAAAACGGTATATTTTGAATATTCTTTCGTTGCCCTACCTTAAAGGTCCCCGAAACCAACCAGGGCAACCGTATCCTTCTTTTTCAACGCCTTGATAATGGTTGAAAAAACACAGTCCACAGTTGCCTGGGCCTCTTTTTTTATGTTGACGACCTTTGCTACCTGGTTGATTAGATCTTCCTTATTTATGCTCCTTGCTCCTCTCTTCTGAAGTGGTTAATTGTTGATGTTGAGTCTACTAATCTATCCTTTTTGACATTTCAACCTAAAAACTGTACCTTTTGACCTTATCTGTCAAATTGATCTGATATGAGGGAATATTCTTGACTATTTATCTCATTTCAGGATAGTTTTTGTCCATTCTTCAAGATATTCTCTGCTAATCCTTAACTGGAAAGCCTATGAATTGAATTTCTAGAGACCCCTTTTCTCCAAAATGAGATGAGGGGTTCTTGTCTTAAAGTTCATGGACATAAATGGCAAAAATAACTCAAGCGTATAATCTTCAAGTAATAAATCCAAGTCTGGCCGAGCAGTGGCATCCTACCAAGAATGGCAGCTTAACTCAAAAGGATGTTTTTCCGAAATCTGGTAAAAAAGTCTGGTGGATTTGTGATAAAGGTCATGAATGGGAGGCTTTTGTCCGCGCCAGAAACCATGGCACAGGCTGCCCATACTGTTCGGGGGGAAGGCTGTGTGTGATTATAATGGCCTCCAGACTGTTAATCCTAATCTTGCCAGGGAATGGCACCCAACTAAAAATGGCAGTCTGACCCCAAGAGATGTGACTTCAGGCTTAACCAAAAAAGTCTGGTGGATCTGCAGTAAGGGCCATGAGTGGGAAGCGTCACTCAACAGTAGAAGCAGTGGCACAGGCTGTCCTTATTGTGCCAGAGAAAGGAAATCAAATGGCTAGAAAACTCGATGACAAAGAATTGGTTAGTTTTGAAGAACTTCTAAGGGCCAACATGATCCAAGTGGAGGAAAGTGATGCCTACCGCTAATGAAGTGATTGAAACATCTTATGTCCAAGAAGTGATAAGAAGAGGAATCATCCAGATTGATAATAATCGAATAATATATAACCTGAATCAGCGTCGTTCTTATGAATGGAGTGATCCTGAAGAATGGGTTCGTGCTCATACTCTATCCTGGCTCATTGCTATTAAAGCTTATCCTGCCAATCGGATACGAACGGAAGTTCCAGTGCCAAGACGAACGCCTTCTGATTTCGCTGATATCGTTGTATATGAAGATGATAGATGTAGAGATCCATATCTTGTTGTTGAAAATAAAAGTGATGGTCAAAGCAGGAGGGATAGAAATCAGGGCATTGAGCAGACTTTTGGAAATGCCAATTCCTTAAGAGCACCATTAGCATTATATGATGAGTACTCTATTTCGATATTGTTTGACGTCGCTAATTTTCCATCTGCAGAGCGAGAGCTGAACAGATTAGGCGATAGACAACTTCTTCCAGATCAGTACGGTCAAATTACTGAGTATACATACATAGCTGGTACTGAGAATGATATTGAACCAGTTGCTACTCATATACTCGAATCAACAATAAGACGAGCTCATGCTAAAATATGGTCTGGTGGTAGACGTGATCCACTTACAGCGTTCGATCAATGGAGCATGTTACTTTTTGCGAAAGTTTTTGATGAGCGAACTACACCAACGAATGAACCTCGGAGGTTTCAAGTTGGCACTAATGAAACTGTGGCTTCCGTTGCTAATAGGATACATGAACTATTTGGTCAAGCTTGTCGGGATGATCCCACTATATTTCCACAAAATACTCGGCTAACTCTGCCAGATAATAAAATAACCGAGGTTATTCGAGTTCTTCAGGATGTTTGTTTGACGAGAACAGATGTAGATAGTGTAGGGAGAGCTTTTGAAGAATTTTTTGGTTCGATATTTAGAGGTGAGCTTGGACAATATTTTACAATGCGTCAACTTGCTCGATTCACAGTAGGTTTATTAAACATTAACCATGAAGATTTTGTTCTTGACCCTGCTGCTGGTAGTGGGGGATTTCTTTTAGAAGCTCTTCTTCAAGTATGGCACCGCATTGATAACGATTTTTCAGGACAAACATCGGACAGTATTAACCGACTAAAATCTGATTTTGCTCTTCAAAGAGTTTTTGGGATTGAAATCCATGAAGTACTTGCTCGAATTTGTAAAATCAATTTATTGCTTCATCATGACGGTCATACAAATATTGAAGGTGATAGGTCTTGCCTTGATGAAAGGTTTACAATTTCAAGATTTAATCCTCCGAGAGAAAGGTTTTCTTGTATAATTGGTAATCCCCCATTTGGTGATGAAGTTGAGGAAGGTGACGAAGATCATTTAGGTACAAATCGTTTAGAAAATTTCACCATTGCCCAAGGTAGAAGAAAAGTACACTCAGAGCAGGTTATTTTAGAACGATCCATTGAATTTTTAGAATCAGGAGGTCGGCTTGGTTTGGTTTTGCCTGATGGATTATTAAATAACCAAGGGGTCCAATCCAACTGTCCACAAACAAGAAAGTTCCTTGCTAAAAATGGCAAAATAATAGCAGTAGTATCACTTGCTGATCATGCTTTTCGAAAAGCCGGTGCTCAAAATAAGACATCAATTCTTTTTTATGAAAAATTCAATAGGCAAGAAAAGGCAACTTTTGACAGAATTTATAATGATACGATTCAAGATGATATTACTGAAGAGGAAGCAATTTCCGTCGTTTATCGAGAAGGTGGATTAGATTTTAATATTTTCTTTGCTGAAGCAAATCATGTTGGCTACTTACCAACAGGAAGACCAACCGATCGCAATGATCTATATCAAGCAAATCAGTTCGGATTTCTGTCTGAAGATCAAAGTCATTCAATACTTGGCGAATGGAGAAACTTTATTAATGATACATTCAATTATCAAGGTCAGTTTTCTCCAGATTGTATGTCTATGCTTTTTAGTGAGGCATGGATTGATCATCCAAGCAATCGATTAGATCCCAAGTATTTTCTATTTCAAAGAGAAATCCTACATTCTTTTCCTGATGGATGGGTTCGTGCTCCCATATCAGAGATAATGAGAAGGAGAGAAGATATGTTATCTATTGAAAACCCTGACAGGGAATATCAGGTGATAACAATATCACAAACTGGTGAGATTCGGTCAAGAGAAGCAGGCAAGGGAAATAATCCTCCGAGGTGGGTGGGGACTTATTTTGAAGAAAGTCCAGGTACTTGGTATATAGCACGATCAAACGATTTAGTATTTTCCTCTATTGATTTATGGAAAGGGTGTATCGCAATAGTTCCAGAAGATTTCGATGGTGCGTTAGTAACGAAGGAGTTTCCAATTTACGAAATAACGGATGATAGAATTGATCGCAACTTTCTCCAATGCTTACTAAGGAGCAGATACTACCAACGAGCATTTAGGGCTATTACAACTGGTCATAGCAATAGACGTCGAACCCAAATTGGAGATTTTGAAAATTTGGTAATCTGTTTTCCTCCAGATCCAGTTGATCAATTAGATATTATCGATGAAATACAAAACGCACGAAATGGATTACAAGAAGCGAGTCGAACCCTACGTGATAACCTACAGAATTTTGATTATTTAATTGACGCTAGGGAGACAAATAATGATGTGTATGAAATCGAAGATACTGAAGCTGATGGATAAAATACGGGAAAGATGAATCCAATGAGGGTTCTTCCGATCTTCCAGAGATGACTATATGATGAGACGACCGCAGTGATCAGGGCTGTTACCATCACCTCAAAAAAATGAACATTCGTGCTGAAAATGTAAAAGAAAAAAATATTGACTCTGAATAAACTACTATGTTCCTTTGGATATTTGTTACGGATCACAGCCGCGGGCAAACGTGAGATGAGAGTAATATCTCAAGTCCAGGGAAAGTTGGGATAGGAGAGTGATATCCCAAACCATAGCCAAAATTACTCAAAAATGTCCGCATACTACATCTTGCAAGGGGTCTCCTTTTTACTATAGCTGAGATTACGAGAAGAACCTTTGAAGAAAATGGGTTATGCGCTTTTCTCAGATTTTTGGCTAAAACAATAGGGTGCCCCTACAGCTGAAGGAGCGACCCCATTTAATCACTTATGCTGAAACTTACGGCCCATCTCAAACAATTTCCTGGTGGACCGGGTGAAAAATCCGGCTAAACAACTCGCAAAATCAGTCATATCATAATCCATAGCCAATTGCTTCCTGATCGTACTGTGAAAAAGCTCCATTGCCTCCGGGTGCAATGATATCAGTTTCATGCCTCGTATTATCTGTCCATCCAACAGAATGAACTGAAGGGCATTCTTAACCCCACCCTTACTGGTGTCCAAGAAATCATCAATAAGATCCTTTTCCACGACCCTCGCATTAAAAGAGGTATCAATCTTCCCGTGTGGATCTGGAAAATCAAAGACCCATATCGCAATGGGCACACGTGTGGGACTCTCTAAATAACTGCACTGTTTAAATCCCTTATGAAAAGCGCTCAGTTCATCACTTCTTAACCCTGGGAATTGAATCACAACCACAAGACCAAGTTCCCACAACTCCATTATAGCTCCTTCCCTATGTGGTACCGGTCCGGGAAATGGTTCTCCAACTGTAAATGATGTATAGGGTTTCTCTTCCATTATCCTATGTGAGCTAGTTTTCTCTTATTGCCTCTTTGGATACTTATTTGGAATTGGCCTGGGGTCGGGCCACAGTAACATATTGAAAAAACAAAAAAGACAACTAATAACACCAGTATTTTGGTCTTAATCGATCAATTTTCATGCAAAAACTGGCCGATTAAGGATGGCGGTTGTTGACTCCATAAAAATGTGTTTCTGGAATCTAAATCATT
>SDBV01012120.1_pt1 | contig 11082 bp, 5 predicted proteins | sample 2277081 | NCBI WGS metagenome assembly SDBV01 (sample SAMN10402039, study PRJNA504765) | marine sediment metagenome | isolation source: marine sediment core GS10_PC15, 223 cmbsf | place: Arctic Ocean: Southern Knipovich Ridge | collected 2010
GTACGCTGAAAGTAACCATGATTCACCTCCAATAAAGATTTTCAGACGCCCCAATCGCAATATTTATTTTGAAAGTCAAGTCTTTTCAGATTTTTTTTATCTTTTTTGAGGCGATTTTTTTCCTCCATATTAGAGATAAGTTTTTATTGATTTCTTTAGTTTAATGTTTTATGCAGACCTTTAAGCTTTTCACATATGGATAGGATCGAAAACTTTTATCCGTTTACATTGAAATCTAAAAATAAGGAAAAGAATTTTAATCAAGCAAGAGTCAGCAATATATTTTAAGGTAATTACCGTTGTGAAGGATCTAATATAGAGTATAGCTCCAAATATAAATTTATGAGTTTTCCACATATCTATTACATCTAATGTTATGCCGCTTTAAATATAGAGATTCTTCTCTTGTTTGTTATTTTTTAGATAATGACTTAAGATGAACTTGAGTTTAGGAGAAAAACTATTGAATAATAATGTTATACGGTGATAGGAGTGTATAGTGTCAACTGGTTTCATTATCATGCAGATCGGAAATGCTGAACTTGATCAAGTTTGTGAGAAGTCTATTGTTCCGGCAATTGAAGCTGTTGGATTGGTGGCAAAACGTGTAGACAAACACAACGAAGGTCAGCTTCTAAAAAGTGAAATCATTAGATTCATTAACGAAGCGGAGATCATAGTAGCGGACTTAACAAATGAAAGACCGAATTGCTACCTGGAGGTTGGCTACGCGATGGGCATGAATAAGTTCCGCAACGTGATCTTGACCGTTAGGGAAGATCATTTCCTTGATAGTCCGAATCATGTATCCGTCGGGCCAAAGGTCCACTTTGATCTCGGGGGATATGACATTCTTCAATGGCATCCGGATGCTTTGGAAGCGTTCAGGTTAGAGCTGGAGAGGAGGATACAACGTAGGCGAGCAATAATAAACCCTGCACTCAGTACTCCCGCAGCGATCTGGGGTGACGAGTGGCTGAGCGAGCAACGAAGTCATAGCGAGAATGGCCTTGAAGCCCTTGGGCTAAATGGAGGAATGGAGATTCGATTTGCACTAGTGTCTCCAAAAATAGATGCGAATCAGAAGAAACTGGATGAAGCAGCCAGCAAATCGACAATTCATACGTTCGGATGGCCTATCGCGGTATATCTGAGAAACAGGGCAGAGTATTGCCCAAAGCCACGAACGGACGGAATCTTTGCCGAGATAAAGGGGGAAACAAAGAGGTCTTATGACTATTGGGCGATACGGCGAAATGGCGATTTCTTTACGACTATTTCCTACTTTGAGGATGAGCGAAAGCCGGGGCACATATTCTTTAATACCCAAATTGTGAGGATAACGGAGGCCCTGTTGTATTGTGCACGGCTGTATTCCAATCTCGATGTAGACCCTAGTGCCGATGTTCGCTTGGCTATTCGACACTTCGGGTTGAAAGAGAGAACCCTGTCATCTTCCAGTCCGGAAAGACGACTATACGAGAAAAGGGTGTCCGGCGAAAATGAGATTGAAACGGAACTAAACTTTAAGCTTCATGACATCGAAAGCAAGCTTGTTGATGAAGTGAAACGTGTGTGTTGTCCTCTCTTTATGCTCTTCGACTATTTTGAACTAGAGGATACTGTATACGAAGATCTGGTTCAGGGGTTTGTTGAGGGCCGCGTCGGATGATGTCGCGCCGTATAACCTTACGCTAGAGCAGATTTGGCTATTGTCACGGAACCTGCTTACGCACGTTCCGCGCCAATGTACGCCAAACAGCTCAGCTATTTGTTATACAATTAGGTCTGCGGAACACTGTGACCTGATGAAGCTGAGGTAATCGCATGAATATTGTTTTTGTTGAAATCCAGAATTTCCGCAAGCTTAAATCCTGCCGGGTTGAAATCGCTTCACAGGAAACAATTCTGGTTGGAGCGAACAATAGCGGCAAGACTTCCGCGATGGATGCGATGATTCTGTTTCTCAAAAAGAGTCGCTGCAAAGATATTGCAACCACAGATTTTACCCTGTCGAATTGGTCGCATATTAACCAAATCGGTGAGCAATGGGTCCATATTGATGATGATATGCCCGATCTTACGCTTGGACAATGGTTGCCATATTTGCCATCTATCGACATCTGGCTCAAGGCCAATGATGCAGATATCCACCATATCATCCATCTGCTCCCAACACTTGACTGGACACCGGATCATAAACTTGGTGTGCGGCTTGTATTTGCTCCAATAAAGATTGAAGGGCTGTATAAGGATTTTCGAGACGCCTACAAATCGGCTCGCGATACGGAACCAACTGCCTCATCAAAAGGACGCAAACTTTCTTTATGGCCGGAATCAATGCGGGCTTTTCTGGACAGGGAGCTTCAAAGGCTCTTTGAAGTAAAGGCATATATCTTAGATCCTGTCCAATGCAAAGAACCAACTAATGGTACAGCCAAGCCACAGCCGCTTCCTGCCGACAGCGAACCGATGGTCAGGAAACCATTTGATGGCCTCTTTAAGATTGATGTCATCAGTGCCCAACGGGGATTTTCCGACCCGAAAACCGAAGATGAATCGCACAGTGGCTTTGCGAGTTTGTCCACTCAGCTACGGCAATATTTCACCAAGCATTTAAACCCGTCAGATTCTCCAGATGCCAGCGATATTGATGCCTTGCAGGCGATTGAAGAAGCAAAGGCGGTATTTGATGAGAGGCTGAAAACTAGTTTCGCACCCGCAATAGGCGAGCTTGAAGGACTGAACTATCCGGGGTTCAGCGATCCACAAATCTCTTTGACGAGCAAGATTCGCGCTATAGACAGCTTAGATCACAAAACCGCCGTGCAGTATAATGTCTTACCGGAACATGAAGACAACGCCGCTCTATCGCTACCAGAGCAGTATAACGGTTTGGGCTATCAAAACCTTATTTCCATGGTATTCAGTTTAATTCGTTTCAGAGATGAGTGGATTCGAGTCGGCAAGGCTGCAAAGAAACAGAGTGCTGATGACACCATTATCGAGCCGCTTCACATTGTCCTCATCGAAGAGCCGGAAGTTCACCTGCACGCTCAGGTTCAACAGGTGTTCATCAAGAAAGCCTATCAGGTATTACGCAATCACAAAAAGCTAAAGGGCAACCAACTCAATACACAGATGATCGTCAGCACCCACTCGTCGCACATTGCTCACGAGTTAGATTTTACCTGTTTGCGATACTTCCGACGCGAACCCGCAAGGGAAGAAGGAGATATTCCTTCAGCGACGGTTGTGAATTTATCGAAAACATTTGGCGACGATAATGAAACGTCTCGGTTTGCCACACGCTATCTTAAAACAACTCATTGCGATCTGTTCTTCGCAGATGCGGCCATTCTGGTTGAAGGCTCGGCGGAACGAATGCTGGTTCCTCATTTCATACGCTATAAATTCCCAAAATTGGATCAAAGCTATATTTCTTTGCTGGAAATCGGCGGCAGCCACGCACATCGCCTGAAACCTCTACTTGAAACATTGGGACTTCTTTCACTTGTAATCACGGATTTAGATTCGATTGACGAGACTGGAACTGAAAAGGTCTTTCCTGAACGTAACAAGAAGTATCGAACCGGCAACACGACACTCAAAGAATGGATTCCCAAGAAGGAAATGTTGGATGATATTTTGGATTGCACTGATGATAACAAGCAAACCGGAAACCACCAAATTATGGTAGCCTACCAATGCCCAATAAAACTCACATACAAAGATGAATCAGATAAAGAGGAAGCCATTCCATATACTTTCGAGGATTCTTTAGCTTTGACGAATCTGAAGTTGTTCCTAGATTATCAAGATCCAAAAGGCTTACTGAAAAAATTCAAAAACGCTCTTGGTAAAGATTCTCTAAACGATGCCAGCAAGGAGATGTTCGATAGTTTGGGAACAGGAAGCAAGGCAGAGATGGCTTTGGAATTACTCTATCTGACCGAACCAAGCGAGCTTGAGCCCCCGGCTTACATTTCTGATGGTCTTAAATGGCTTGAGGGCAAACTTGCTGAAAAGAAACAGGATCTCTTGACGTCCGCAACGATGGAGGTGAAGGATGACTGATTCTGCCACTCAAACAAAAAGCCTTAGTGGTGTCATGGATAGCTGCCTCAACTTGGGTAAGCCCAAGAGCTTTTTTCTGTTCGCCGGCGCTGGTTCTGGAAAGACACGCGCCCTTGTTGAAGCGATGCAGATGTTTCGCAAGAAATATGGGCAGGAGTTCCGCCTATCTGTTCGGAAGGTTGCTGTCATTACATACACCAATGCCGCATGTGATGAAATCAAGCATCGAATTGATTACGACTCTATTTTTGCTGTATCCACTATCCATAGCTTTGCGTGGGAGCTGATCCGGTCATATCACAAAGATATTCGCAAGTGGCTCAGCAATAATTTAGAAATGGAGATCAATGAACTCCAAGAGAAGCAACAAAATGGCAGAGCAGGCACAAAAGCCGCTGCTGACCGTGCTGTGCAAATCGAGGCGAAGCAAAAAAGACTGGATCGTCTCGATACGATCAAATACTTCACCTATAACCCGAATGGCGAGAACATCGGCAAAAACTCGCTGAACCATACTGAAGTCATAGGCATTGCATCTGATTTTCTGAATGATAAACCGCTAATGCAGAAAATTCTGATTCGCAAGTACCCAGTCCTACTTATAGATGAAAGCCAGGACACTCAAAAAGATTTGGTCGATGCTTTTTTTATGGTTCAGAGTAAGTATTCAGGGGAATTTTGCCTTTCTCTATTCGGAGATACAATGCAGCGAATATATTCAGATGGAAAAACAGGATTAGGCGAAGCTGTCCCTGATGAGTGGGAAAAACCTGCTATAACTATCAACTACAGATGCCCGAAACGTATCGTAAAACTCATTAACAAGATTAGATCGGGAGCAGATGACCACATCCAGAAACCAGCAGATGATGCACCAGAGGGATTTGTGCGATTATTTCTTGTTCAAGACGATGATATCATCAACAAGACAACTGTCGAAACAGAAATCGCCAAAAAGATGGCTGAAATCACATCTGACGATCAGTGGTCGAGAGATAATCAAGAGACAAAAATACTCACGCTTGAGCATCACATGGCTGCAAGACGAGGAGGATTTAATAATTTCTTTGAGCCGCTCTATCAAATCTCAAAATTCAAAACTGGATTGCTTGACGGAACTCTAAGCGGCATTCCGTTCTTTTCGCAACAGGTTCTTCCCTTGGTGAAATCGTTGCAAGCCGGGAATAGGTTTGCGGCGGCACGAATAGTTAAGAAATACTCCCCGCTTATATCCGCTGACACACTGAAAACAAGCAAATCTTCATTGGATGAAATACGCAAAGCAAATAATGCTGTGAAATCGCTGTTTTCCTTATGGGACGGCGACTCCGATCCCTCGTTGATTGATTCCCTAAGAGCAGTCGCAGCTAGTGGCCTATTTGCCGTCCCTGACATATTTGCACCAATTGTGTCTCGTGTAGATTTAGCAGAAGACGAAAGCGGGTCTGACGATTCTGCTGAAGCAACTGACAGCAATCCAAGCATTGATGCTTGGGACAAAGCTCTTTCTGTTTCATTTAGTCAACTGGAATCCTATGTGCAGTATATTTCTGACGAATCCCCGTTCGGCACTCATCAAGGAATAAAAGGATTGCAGTTTCCTCGTGTGATGGTGGTCTTGGATGATAATGAAGCCCGTGGATTTATGTTTAGCTATGACAAACTATTTGGAGCGAAAGCTGCCACATCAACCGATCAGAGAAATGCTCAAGAAGGCAGAGAAACATCCATCGACAGGACTCGTCGCCTGTTTTATGTTACATGCAGTCGAGCTCAAAGCAGTTTGGCTGTCGTGGTTTATACAAATGAAAGAGATAGGATCAGAGACCATTTGCAGATTCTGGGTTGGTTTGATGAAGGCGAAATCATAGAAATTGGAGGCGATACTTTGGACTCTGGCGGGACGTGAATTGTATAACAAATCACTGCACTGGATTTTTACTCCACTACGCTCCGTAAAAACCAGTGAGTTCAGTCGTTATATTTTTGTAATGTTTGCTGCAATTCCGGAAGTGTGGAATATATCGAAATGGCCGCTATTTTCCGAATCTATTTTTTAATATCCACGCTGCATTCACATTAGTAAATGTCCACCCCCGCTGCCATCGCCTTGTCCTTCACAAGGGCAACACAGTGGCCATTTACACCCGCGCTATGCCTCCGAAATCAAAAGAAACTAGTTCAGGAAATAAAATTGACATCGGCTAACTGATATGATTCAATAGAAAGGCAAAATATAACATTGAACTGACCTCTGCTTTTGTCACGGCTTTTACTGGGTGCAAAAATTTGTAGTTGAAGCGGAGCAAAAGCACGTGCCAAACCGGCCTGTGGCCGGACGCATCGGCAGCTCATCCGAAGCCCAGTTATATGTTTATAAAATGGCGGATTTGACCCAGAATGGACATCTAATTTCTATAAGCAAAAAGTTATTTTTAATAAGGTGGAGTATAAAAAAATAATATGGAAGAAACAATTAAACTAATTAAAGTTTTTTTAGCTTCTCCCGGTGATCTTCATAATGAACGACGTTTGGCCAATGAAGCAGTTGAAGAACTTAATAAGGGGATTGCTTCTTATTTAGGTTTTAGGGTTGAGCTAAAGGGTTGGGAAGATACACTTCCAGGCTTTGGTCGTCCACAAGCTATAATCAACCAAGAGTTAGACCGCTGTGAACTATTTTTAGGCATAATGTGGAAAAAATGGGGTACTCCGCCTGCAATACAAGGCCCGTATTCATCTGGTTTTGAAGAAGAGTTTGAGCGCTCATCTATAAGACTCCAGGAAACAGGGCAGCCTGAAATGGCTATGTATTTTAAAGAAATTCCTTCAGAATATTTGGTAGATCCCGGGGAGGATTTGAAAAAAGTTATTGCATTTAGAGATCGTCTAATTTCAGAGAAAACCAATTTTTTTGCGACTTTTAGTGAATCTGATGAATTTCAAAAATGTGTGCGTCAAAAAATAACAGATTATCTGTTAAATTTAGACAAAGCTGAAGTAGAATATTTTGAGGAAAAACAGGCCAAAACAAAAAGTACAATCGTAGATAGTGAGAGTACTCAAGATAAGGAAACTGTTAAAAGTCCTTTTTCGGCAGAAGGCCATACCTTTCTTAAAGTTTTTTTAGATAAAACAGAAGCGGAGGATAGTACTGAGGATATAACTCCTATAGAAGTTGCTCGGTTCCGTCTTTTATCAAGTATTATTTCAAAACGGGGAAATCATGAGCCTTTCTTGGGAGTTCATGACGCAAACATAATATTTGCTAATAGGCAAATTAAATATGGCACTCGAGAGATATCGAGATTAATTGATTGTGGTCTTAAGAATATTGGTCATGAAAATACGCCTCTTTGGTATTGGTACAATATCTATAAAAAAAACGCTGTAGAATATTTTCTTGCCTCTAAATCTATTTATTATTCCGACGAATATGTAAGTTCTGGTGCTTTGGAGGCAATGAAACTTATTGGCATCAAGCTTCCGACTGTGGGGAGCTTTGCTGATAGAAAATCTATTATCACAAGTTGGCTCTCAGAAAATAGTTCAGATAGGATAAAGCTCGCAGCATTACGTTATTTAAAGATTTTTGGTAAATATGAGGATTTGTCGTTAATTCAATCTGAGTTAGATCAGGCTAATTCTAAGACGGCAAGAATTGCTTTGGAGACGATTTTAAGCATACAGCTTCGCTATAATAAAAGAGCAGCGCTTAAAACAGCATTTGTAAATCATTTTGAATTGATAGATGAATTGCTTCTTGAAGAGGTATTATCTGTTTCTTCAAATTTGGATGATGAAATACTAAAATTAGGGTTAAAGCATAGTAATAAACTTATTAGGTTAGAAAGCTTTAATAGGCTTAGAGAAGGAAAAAAGATAAATTCAGATGAATTAAAAGAGCTTAAAAATGATTCCTTTGCATTACTACGCAAGGAAGTCGTTGACTTTCTGTTATCAGGCAATCAACCAATAAACGAAAAAGAAGAAAAGAATATTTTCATTAAACCAAAAAAAATTGGCGGGGAAAGTAATCTTTTTGTTTCTACTCAAACTGATAAAGAAGGCCAAAAGTGCTACGATGAATACTTGTTTCAAAAGTATTCTGACATGACTGAAGGTAAACTATTGGAGCTGACAAAAGAAGGTGCAGTTCTTAATGACATTCCCTATTTTGCGCTATGTAATCGTTATTTTAAAAACCATTCGAAGGAACTAAGAAAAAATGTCGATGATCAGTTTAAACAGCATTTTGAAGACTACATAGAATATTTTAAAAATAATGGAATGCCTGAGGAGTATATCAAAAAATATCGAGATTTAGAGGATTTTGAAAGGAAGAATTTAACTCGGAAAGGCTTAGACATTCTCTGTAAAAAAGGAGAATATAAAGACTTAAAGAGAATAAGAAAAAATATGCGTTCTGAGTATGTTAAAAGCTCAATAGACGAAATCGAATATATGCGAAAGTTGGGTGAGTGGGAAGATATTCCCTTTGTTGTAAAAGCAGAAAAAGACTATACGTCACAAACTTTTTTAACAGCATTTTCATTTAATGACGAGTGGTATCATTCTATTGCGAAAGCCATATATAATATTGGTAAGAATCGTATAGAGGAATTGTTTAGAATAGAAATGGCGCCTCATATATTGGCTGAGCTAATTAAAACATGTTCGTTCTCAAAATTTTCTGAAATATCAGACGAGGCATTGTTGATCCTCTTAAATAACAAAGAAGATAAGGTTCGTAAATTTGTTACATTAAAAAGCATCCAATCTTTCAAAAACTCTAAAATTAGGTCTCTTCTCAAGAATTACGAAGATAGTGCGGGATACCACTATTACAATGTAATATTTTGGCTCGATTTTGGAGTTTCTGTGCCAAAACCTATAACAAGTAGAGCAATAAGGTTAATTTTAAATGAATAGGAAGTAAGACAGTTTTGTGTTGGCTTCTGCTTTACCATGAGCAAGATATAGAGTTGTATACACATAACCAGGTTCTTTACCTGACCTCCTTTTCGCTTCGCTCAAAGTCGGCAGGTGAGCTTGTTCGTTGAGGCTGTAGAAAAAGTCAAATGTGTGGATCAATATGCAACGATGGCTGTATATAAATATACGTAAAAGTAATAATATTTCTATTTTCTGTATAAACATTTATTACGAAACACTTTTTCTACAGCCTCGTTATGTGCAATTGGCTGAACGATAGTGGAGATGACACAGATTGAACAATTACCTTATCAATCAGACCTGTGCATTCAAAGGCGAATGGTGGCATTCAACTGACGACGCAACACGATTCGCCGGAGAGTTGAAATATATTCCAGCTGACGACAAAATCGAACTGGTCATTTGGGGAGAGTCGGAACTAGACGAGATCGACTTCTACAATGACACCTTTTTAGGCGAAACCACTGAGGGAATAAAAATAACCCTCAGTCATCTACACAGAAGCCACACAAAAGGCACAATTTCCCAGAATCCAAGGTACGTTCATACGGTTCAAATCGCAGGAGTAGTCATCGTTGGAATGCATTTCTCACGGACCAAGGATATTCATTTTCCCAATGTCGCTGTCTGTTTTATGGACCAAAATTTGTTCATTCAACGGAATGGGTTTGACACGAGCTTTGAGGAACAAAAAGAGATCATCAGCTATGCACCGATAGACGAAATTCAATTGCACAGTGATGATGTTGTAGCGGTTACTTTGTCCTTCACTTACACCGCCCCACTTACTGGTAGGCTGTCTCAACAGGCAATGATTGCGCAAAGAGAATATTTCCACGTGGAAGCGGCTCAAGATGGTCTTGAATACCACTCGTTAGTCGAGCAAATCACGATGTTGCGCGATTTTCTTACATTCAGTATTAACAAAAACGTGTATGTTGATGAATGTTATTTTTATTTCTACGAACCCGTTGCCGCGACGAAGGTAATGCGCAAAGTTAGTTTCCTCGATAGGGCGTTCTGGAGAAAAAACGTCGGGGGCGGCCATCATGCACCCCAAAACGTCATGTTTACCTTGAAAGATATAGAGAATGGGAAGGTACGATATCGTGATTGGATCGACATATACAACACAAAGAAGCCGGCCACCGCGATATTCTTTGGACTGAGGTATAGACGTGAAACCTTCATAGACGAGCTCTTCTTGGATCTGATGCATATACTTGAGGACTACCATAGACATAGCGCGGATTTTCGACAGAACATTGAGCCTGACAGGCAGTTTGACGACAAGATCGCTGATATCCTCAATGTTTGTCCCGAAAAACACAAAAAGTGGCTAAGAAACGCTTTGAAACACAGCAACGAGATCAATTTGGAGTGGAGGATCAATGACATCTTGAAGTACTTCAGCTTGATCATATCGAAACTTATTCCAGATAAGAAAGCCCGAAACCAAACCGTTAAAAAGATGGTTGCTAGTCGAAATTACCTCACGCACAGAAGCGAAAGGGCCAAAGAGAAGGCTATCGAGAATTATCACAATTTCTTCTATTTGAATGACTTGATCCGAATAATGATGACCATGTTGATTTTGAAGGATCTCGGTATGACGATACAGGAAATAGATGACAAAATGTATTGCGTGCCGGAGTTCGTTAACAGATTGGATGTCGAGTGGGAGCAAATCGAGTAATTACACATAACCTAAAGATTTGAGCGGACTGCGAAAATCTTACTGGTACGGTTGGTCTGGATGCACTAAACTGATGGGAACGAGTTAATTCGGCGCAGCCACTCAACTCTGTGCTATCTTAACGATTCCTCTCTCTTGGATGGTAAATGCTGTGCATTTTTTTGAGGTCTCCGATCTCAACCCGTAAATACCGTTGCGTTGTTCTTAAGGAAGAATGCCCCAGCAGCTTAGCGATGTAGGTAATATCTACATTACCGGCAAGCAAATGTGAGGCAACTGACCTGCGAAATGAATAGCAGGATAGATACTTATTCTTATCTAATTTTTTAGCCACACTGCGCATCACTGATTTA
>SDBV01012121.1_pt1 | contig 11082 bp, 12 predicted proteins | sample 2277081 | NCBI WGS metagenome assembly SDBV01 (sample SAMN10402039, study PRJNA504765) | marine sediment metagenome | isolation source: marine sediment core GS10_PC15, 223 cmbsf | place: Arctic Ocean: Southern Knipovich Ridge | collected 2010
CTAAGAAGAGTTTTCGGCGAGAAAGAACACTTAAAAACGGATCTTCAGAAGGTCAAAAGAATAGTAAAAGAGACCGGGGCGCTGGACAAGGCTAAAGAGAAGTCAAGAGAGCATGCAGAAAAGGCTTCTAGATTGATCGACGAGACAAAGATGGAAGGGGAGACTAAGGCGTTCTTTAAAGAATTCATTGAGTATATAGCTGAAAGCTTGGACTGGTATAAATGAATATTTTTTATATAATGTCGTCCAGAGTTAGATTGATGGATATAGATTATGAATACTGGGCTGGAGTGGTTCTTTTAGCTGTCTGTTTACTTTTTGTTTTATTGATAAAGCTCAACGGCCCACCTTAAAACGCATAAGACTTCGGGCAAACGAGTTTCATTTCTTCACTATATAATATCAAGATTAATAGCTAAAAGTGGGGGTATCCTAGGGCCTTGTCCAAAATCCTTTTAATCTTGGCAGGGTAATCTCAAGATATGCGATTCGTGCACATGGCTGATACGCATTTGGGCTACCGTCAATACAACCTGGATGAGCGGGAGGAGGACTTCTACTCTGCATTTCATGAAGTCATTGATATAGCAATCAAAAAGCGAGTGGATTTTATAATTCATTCTGGCGATCTCTTCGATGAGCCAAGGCCGCCTGTGAGGGCAATGGTGGAGGTGAGAAACGCCCTTGATAGGTTGGATGAAAAAGGCATACCGGTCTTTGCAATAGGCGGCAACCATGATATCCTGATGCGAAGGGGAGCCTTGCCACCTCAAACACTCTACAAAAACATCCAATTCTTAACTCCCGAGAGCCCATGGCAGATATATAATGATATTTTCATCGCTGGGCTACCATATCATTCTAAAATACATGCTAATACACTAAAAGAGAGACTAAAAACCATCTCAAAAGAGGCAGAAAAATACGATAAGAAGATCCTGGTCCTGCACCAGGGCATTGACAGATATTTTCAATTAAACTATGAGCTGAGGCTTGAAGACACACCCAAAGGATTTGATTACATAGCTATGGGACATATTCACAAAAGAATAGTTGACAACCTTTTAGGTGGAAAGATCGTATATCCTGGCTCAACAGAGGTCTGGCGCATAGATGAGTTGGAGGACCTCAAAGTAAACGGGAAGGGGATTAACATTGTTGATACCGAGGATTTCTCATTTGAAAAAATAGACTTGGAAAACATCCGGCCCTTTATAAAGAAAGAGATTACTGCAGAAAATCTTTGTATAGAAGAGCTGAAGGAAGTTTTGGACGTTGAAAAAAGGCCGGTCTTTCATCTGACCGTAACATCAGATGCGCATGACTATCCCTGGATATACCAAACTCTGACAAGAGAGCTTCAAGATGCTCTATATCTTGACATAAAAAGGAGCGGGATAATAGGGGTGGAAGAGACCTTCCATGAAAAGAAGATAGGCATAAGAGAGTTGATCAACACCGTTATGAAAGAATACACAGTTGAGGAGATTGATTTTGCATATACTCTTTTTAAACATTTATCCGTGGGCGAGCTTGACAGCGTAAAGGAGTATTCAGAGGAATTCCTTAAGAATTGGAAAAGCGCGGGGCTGGAAAAAGAGGTCACAGAAGAAAAGGCAGAAGAGCCTGGGCGACTTGGAAAAAGTACCCTGGAGGTCTTCAGGTGATATTGGAAAAGGTCAGGATAGAGGACTTCAGGTCGCATAGGCTTACAGAGCTGAGTTTCAATGAGGGCATAACGGTCATCATCGGGGGCAACGGCTCAGGAAAGACGAGCATCTTGGACGCAATCAACTTTGCCCTCTTCAAGCAGAAGCCAGAAAAGGTGAACATGGACGATGTTATAAGACGAGGCTCTAAGGAGACAAAGGTGACCGTCATCTTTCATGCAAACGGAAGAAGATTCAAGGTGGTGAGGGGGAGAAGACCGAAGAAGCCCATAGGAAGCGCGCTTTATGAGGTCAACAACTCAAAAGAGAACCTCATAGCCGAGGGAGAAGATGAAATAACAGACGAAATTCAGAGGATAACAAACCTCAACGGCGAAATCTTCACAAGCGCGATATACATCAGACAAGGGGAGATCGACAAGCTCTTGTCAGCAACACCCTCAGTTAGAAAAGGGCATATTGGAAAGCTTCTCGGTGCAGAAGACCTAGAGAATGCCCACAGGCGTATGAGGGACCTGATAGACGGATATACAATTAAAATCGAGGGCATGAAGAACGTTTATGAGGATATAAGAAAGGTTAGGGATGCCCTCGATAAAGAAAAATCAGCCATCTCAGAGATTAAAAGCGGACTCACTGATGTGGAGGGAAGGCTGAAAAGGAAGAGGCAGATGTCTGAAGAAACAGAGCAGAAGATCGAAGAGTTGGAATTATTAAAAGATCTGGAAAACGATATGGGAAAAAACCAGGCAGAGATGACGAGACTCTCAGAGAAGATCGGCGAGATAACCCGATATGAAACGCTTTTAAAAGAAACCACGGATGCCTTCAACAGATATGTTGAAACCGAAAATGAGATCGAAAAGATCAAAGAAAAAAGAACCGGACTTTTAAACTATCTGGAACGGGAGGCGCGACTTAAAGACGACATCGACAAGGATAAAAAAAGGCTAGAAGAGATAAACAGATTTATCTCCAACACATTGGATAAGACTAGCAGAATCCTTGAAAGAAAAATCGAAGCCTACGAAGAGCTTCAAAGAGTAAGACATAAAGAACTGAAAATGAGAGAAACCGAGTTAAAAGCGCTTTTAAAAGAGAAGGAAAAACTCGCATCTCGGATCGGGAAGCTTGAGGGGAAAAATGAGGAGACAAAAAAGAGCGTTGAAGAGCTTGAAACCGCAAAAGACAGATGTCCTGTATGCAGTGCCAGATTGACCCAGGAACATAAGGACAAGCTTCTAGATAATTACTCAAAGAAACTGAGGAAAAACGGGGAACAAATCTCATTTTTAAAAGATAAACTTAAGGAATCCACCAAAGATGAATCACAACTAGAGGAACTCATTAAAAGACTGAAAGAGATCAATTTAGAAGTAATAAAGTCAAAATTTGATGAGAGACCCAAGTTAGAAAAGGAGATTGAAAAGAGAGAGGAAGAAATTGAAAAGAACAAAAAATTCATCGAAGAATCAGCGATATTAGAAAAAGAGTTGAAGAAAAAAGAGGCGAAAAAAGAAAGCCTAAAAGAGGGAAACGAGCGTTACATTGGCGCCAAGCAATTCCTCCGGAAGACTCTGCCGGAAAAAGAGGACATCAAAAAGAAGATCAAAGAGTTGGAAAGTAAGATAGAAAAATGCCAGGACAAGATAAAAAATCTCTATAAAAAGATGGGATATACACCTGAAGTGACACTTGAACTTAAAAAACTGAAGATTAAGAAAAGGCAGCTTTTAGAAGAAGTAACAAAGCTTGAAAAAACTATGAGTGGGGGGGAATCAGTTATAAATGAAAAGAAGGAGCGAGTTAAAGACCTTCAAAGAGATCAAAAAAAGCTTAAAGAAAAAAGAAAGGAGCTTAAAAAGCTGGAAGAGTTCAAGGTGTTCCTGAACAAAATAAGAGGATTCTTCCACAAAGATGTCATGCAAAAAGAGCTAAGGATGAGATCGAGGCCCTTGGTCGAGGGATACACCAGAGAGGTATTTGACAGTTTTGACCTACCCTACTCAGACATTGCCTTAACCGAGGACTTCGACTTGGTAGCATACGGCCCACTTGGAGAAACAAGATCAGAGATGCTAAGCGGCGGAGAGAGAATAGCAGCATCACTGGCCCTAAGGATCGGAATAGCAAAAGCCCTCTCAGGCTCGGCAATGGAACTTATAATCCTAGACGAACCGACAACACACCTAGACGTTGTAAGAAGACAAGACCTTGTGGAGATTATCAAGCGCCTATCATCAATACCTCAAACCATCGTCGTAACACATGACAGAGAATTCGAAAACGCAGCAGACACCCTTATAGAAGTAGAAAAAAGCAAAGGAATATCAACAGCCAGATATGCAGAGTAAAAATTATGATGAACTCCATTAAAGTTTTATAGCTAGATACCAAAACCTCAGGATATGCAAAAAAAGCTACAGGAGAGATTAAAAGGATCCATATTTGAGGGCATAAGGAGTGTTTTGAACATATTTGAGGGAGTAGTGGTAGAAACCCTCTTTGCCCTGATCTTGCTCATCTCTATCTACACTATCAGTTATCTGCTAATGTCGGTGGTTTAATGATAGGCCTCCTAACAAGAGATGATTTCAAAATAATCCTCCATAGCATTGGACATATAACGGCCATCGCAAGCTTCACAATGCTTATCCCCGCGTTATTCGCTATTTATTATAACGAGCCCGAATTCGTGAGACTCTTTATACTTTCTTTTTTGATCACACTGGGATCTGGCATAATTATATCAAAAGCTTTCGAGAGTTCGCATGATATAAAACTTAGGCATGCGATAGGCATGACCGCCTTAGCTTATATGGTAGTCCCAGCCTTCAGCACAATTCCTCTGTTATCCGTATCCCCTACATTTTTGGACGCATTCTTTGAGGCAGTCTCGGGCTGGACAACAACAGGCCTCTCCACAATAGCATCAAATGCCGACACATTCCCCAAATCAATAAATCTATGGAGACACCTCATGCAGTACTTGGGAGGCCTGGGAATCGTTGTCTTTTCACTGGTCATCCTATCAAGGGCACGGACCGGCGTCCAAAGCACTAGATTCTACACAGCCGAAGGCAGAGAAGACCGGATCGCACCAAGCATAGTTTCAACAATACGATCCATGTGGAGCATCTATCTCATGCTACTGGTTTTTGCCACTGGAGCACTGTATTTTGTCGGCATGAGCTGGTTTGATGCCCTGTGCCACGCGATGGCAGGCTTAAGCACCGGCGGATTCTCAACCCACAGTGAGAGCATCTTCTATTACAAAAGCTCCCTAATAGAAGTCACAACCATCGTTATAATGGTCATAGGTTCCATAAACTTCGCATTGCACTACGCGATAATCACAGGCAATTTCAAAGAAATAATAAAAAATATAGAAACCCAAACATTTGCAATCATGCTCACAATCCTGTCAGTCCCAACGATACTATGGCTGACAGTCATGAACAGATACCCATCATTTAATACAAGCGCCAGGCAGGGCTTCTACACAGTCGTCTCTGCACTCACAACAACCGGATGGATGTCGGAGCTAACTGAAAATCTGCACATAAAATGGGCCCCTCTAGCCCTCGTGCTCGTAGGTATAGCCATGACAATAGGAGCCAATGCAGGTTCAACAGGAGGAGGGATCAAATGCCTTCGCTTTGGCCTGATAATAAAATCAATATGGTGGAAGATAAAAGACAGCTTATTGCCTGAAGACGCGGTAGTGGTAAGAAAATTCCACCACATCAAAGATCATGTGCTAACTGAAAAGCAGCTTCTTGAAATGTTCATAATGGTCTTTGCATATCTACTCATGTTAATCCTGTCGACTCTGATAACCGTAGCATATGGCTTCCCACTAAGCCAGTCCTTCTTTGAATCCGCGTCAGCAATTGGAACAGTTGGACTAAGCGTAGGGATAACCGGGGCGGCAATGCCGGTTATATTAAAGATCGTGTACATAATAGATATGTGGGCGGGAAGGCTTGAAGTCATACCCATCCTAATATTCTTCGCCTCCCTAAAAGGATTGTTCTTGGAGTGACTAACCCAGTTTTGAAAGCGCCTTATCCATGGCATCCTCTGTTGAGAGTATGATGAGTCTGTCACCCACAGAGAGCTTTGTCTCTCCATGAGGGATAAGGGGTTCCCCGTTTTTATAGAGGAGAATTACCCTTGCACCCTCCGGAAAATCGATATCCTTTGTCAAAGACCCTTCCAAATGGCTTCCTTTCTCAACAATATGACTCATCAACTCAATATTGCCGTCTAAAACAGCGATCGTCTTGACATCCTTTGAGACAACATTTCTAAAGAAATTAGCCGCTATGGCCAGAGGACTGATGACATGCACCCCCAACTGCGTAAAAAGGGGCTCATTTCTATCGTGATTTACCCTTGTGATGATCCTGGGCACATTCTTATTCTTAGCTATTTGGCAGACCATGAGGTTGACTTCATCGCTTCCGGTTGTCGCCATAATGACATCAACTTTCTCAATATCTGAGTCTTCTAATTTATCAACATCTGCACCGTCAGCGTTAATTACCAGCACATCTGACTCGTTTGCGAGGTTTTCACATGCCTCCTTATCCTCATCAAAGGCGATTATCTCATGTCCATCATTACGCAGTTGCTTTGCTACATCCCCCCCCAATCTACCTATACCAACGATCATGATCCGCAACTAGTCCACCCTTAATTAAATACATTTACCGTGTTTTTTTCTGACTTCAGAGCACATCTTCTAGCTATGTGAAAAGGTTTATAAAGATATCGCAAAATAACTCTTTGGGGTTGCAGAATGAAACGGATGTACACACCTCCAATCATTATATTTGCTCTTCTGTTGCTGGTCGTCGTATCAGGTTGTATAGAAACCGGGGGGGTCAGGGCACCAGAAGAAATAAAGCTATCTATTCCAACGCTCAAATCAAGAGAAACAGAAGGCCCACCACCTTCCATTTTAGCATTTTCCATCCCCGACCAAGACCTTCCCGATGAATGGATAAAGACGCGGGAAGTCTCAGAATCTTCTGGCGGCTTGAGCAGACTTACTCAGACAATATCCCCGCGCACACTTTCCACAACTATAGTGATCTGGGAAATATTTAGAGACCCCTACAAGACAAAATTTAGAGAGATATCAAAAGAAGATTCAAAAACCATCACGCTAACAGCCGAAGATGGTGAGGAGATAAACGCGATAACAGTTGAAGATAAAGACTTATACCAGATTACAACACACCTTGGGCTCTACACGTTTGTGGCAAGCACAACAACACCCCAAAACATAGATGACCTGGAGAAGTTCGGGACACACTCCGAAGTGGTTAATGAGATATTTCTCACCGGAGTAAATCATGCAAAAGGATATGATCTAGACACATTGTAAGGGATCACTTCAATATCTTTGTCATAGTAGAGTAGAAGTGCACATAGAAAGGGGACACTTTGCCGAAAACTTCCCTATTTTTCAAAATCTCGTCACGAATACCGGTTTCACCAGGTAACAATACCCCTCCAGCTCCGATCTCAGACAATGTATGTGCATCACTCCCCGCGGTCATCGACAACCCACTTTTAACTGCAAGCTCTTTTGCCCTCTTATTAAACCGAGAGAATGTGCATCTGGCGTTGAAAGCCTCAACACAGTCTACATGTTTCAAAACATCCTTATCCGGCTTTAATGAGCTGAACCTGAAGACATCATAAGGATGCGGAATAGCAATGACAGCATCCTGCGCGCGCATCTCATCAATGACCTCATAAAGGTCCCTAGATTTGATCTCTTCGTTCAGGAAATATCCTATTACCTCTCCCCTATCTGTATGCACCTCGGAGGCAATGATAATCTTAAAATCAGGGTCATCATTTAGTTTTTGTGCCTTTACACCCCCATGAATAGTATTGTGCTCTGTAACAGCAATACCGTCAAGCCCCCTCTTCTTTGAGACCTTAATAACCTCAGAAGTATCTAAGTTTGAGTCTTTTGAATACTTGGTGTGTATATGCAGATCTAATCTCATATTCTCCTTCCTTCAAAGTCTTAGAAATAAATAAATAGTGGGATGATAAAAACATTGCCGTGGTATAGATGGGGATCGAGACTGACCAGAAGAAGCTATTAACATTTGGCATCGTCTTTTTACTTGTCGGCACAATAATCGGATATGGAGTGAGCTATACAGTTTACAAACCTCAGATAAACACAATAAACACCGAGGTATCTGCTCTTGAAACTAACTTTGAGAACATCCAGACAAAATTAGCTACAATAGAATCCCAGAATAAAGACCTAAAAGGGGACATCGATATTCTAAAAAGCAACATAGGCATAGAGCAACTCCAATCAGATGTTGCACAATTAGAGAGCGTGAATACAGAACTAAAAAGTGACATTGAAAACCTAAAAAAAGAATACATCGGCTCTGAAGAACAGACCGTTATAGACGCATATAACAAAGTCGCTCCAGCAGTTGTCTTCATCACCTCTACCGTGCTAAGTTACGACTTCCAGAGGAGGATAGTACCCCAAGAAGGTGTTGGCTCAGGTTCTATCATAAGCCCAGAAGGATACATATTGACCAACAATCATGTCGTCGAGGGCGCTGAGTTCATAAAGGTTTCATTAAAGAGCGGAGAAGAGATGGAGGCCACTCTTATAGGGACAGATCCAATAACAGATCTAGCCGTTATCAAAATTGATCCTATACCAAATCTTCCGGTGGCTGAACTTGGGGATTCAGATAGCCTCAAAGTTGGCCAGAAGGCGATCGCTATTGGGAATCCGTTCAGCTTGGACAGAACTATAACCACCGGGGTGATAAGTGCATTGGGGAGAACCTTGGATTCTGAAAAAGGCGACGTTCTGGTAGGTCTGATTCAGACGGATGCAAGCATAAACCCCGGGAATTCAGGCGGACCTTTGGTAAATTCAAAAGGCGAGATTGTTGGAGTCAATACTGCTATAATATCTCCCGCAGGAGGCTCTGTTGGAATTGGATTTGCAATACCCATCAATACCGCGAAAAAGATAATGCAGCAATTGATTGAGACCGGGAAAGTCTCCCATCCCTATCTTGGGATTACTGGAGCAAGTGTAGAGGATTTCCCAGAAGAGGTTGGTCTTCCAAACCAAGGCGTTTTAATCGTTGACGTGCTTTTAGACAGCCCTGCTGATAAAGCAGGACTTCAGGGATCTGATTTTGAGGTGACAATCAACGAGATAAGATACCCCGCAGGTGGGGATATAATCATTTCAATAGATGAAAATAAAATTAGGACTGTGGAGAATATTATAGAGATCCTTTCTAAAATGGATGTTGGAGATGAGATACAGGTTGAATACCAAAGAGATGGCACAAAAGGGACAACCAAGGTGGTACTAGAAGAAAGACCCTAAAAAACAAACATTATTTATATAAAAACAGATTAAATATCTTTGAGGATAAAGACATGAAAAAGAGCAGAATTTTAATCGTGTCCACACTTCTTTTCTTGATCATCACAATGGGATGCGTTACACAAAAAGAGGCCTCAGTCCAAAAAGAGACCTTACCCCCTACAACATTACCAATAACAACTACGCCAGCACCAACAACAGCTCCTCCAACAACTACGCCAGCACCAACAACAGCTCCTCCAACAACTACTGCAGCCCCTACTACAGCTCCTCCAACAACTACGCCAGCACCAACAACAACTCCTCCCCCCAAGCCTACGCTTGAGATATTAAATCAACAAGAGACATATGGGCCTAGCAATGAGGTATATGTAAGTGGAGAGGTGAAGAACAATTGGGACAAGGAAGTATTTGACGTGCAAGTTTCCGCAACATTCTACGACAAATATGGGAACATATTAGTCACCCTGAAAAGCTCACCGATAGAAAAACTAATGCCTGGCGACTCACAATCCTTCGAAATACGCTCTGACTATCCAAAAACAACTGTGGATCGTTACACATTAGATGTCGCAAGTCCAACGATAACCACCACAACGACTCCCCCACCAACAACGGCTGCTCCAACGAGCGGTTTAGAGATAACAACCATAACCGCGGGAACCACGCTCAACGGGAAGCTTTCAATCGAAGGAGAGATAAAAAACATCGGGGATAAGGATCTATTCGAAGTTCAGGTTTCAGCAACCTTCTACGACAAATTTGGAGCGGAACTTGAAGGAACAAAATCCTTCCCGATTCCTAAGCTTACTCCCGGCGAAGCACGTTCCTTTCATATAGAGTCAAATATTCTAAAAGCCAATATCGCTACTTATAACTTGGAAACCCTGAGCCAGTAAATTCGTCACTTAAAGTCTAGTTAATTTTTTTTTATTCCTGTTTTCCTACTTCGGCGAAGAGATAGAAAAAGTTAATTAAGCCAAATTTCAAAATAAAATAGATATGTATATCCTGGAAACATTCCTGATGTCCATTGTGATCTATACAGTCTCTTATTTCGAGATCTTTTATTATTTTAGAAGAAAAGGCACTTCACCGAAGCAGTTGCTGAAGAATCGCTGGATAATCTCTGGCATGATCTTAGGATTTCTAATCCTATGGTTTACAATATGGAGCTACTTTCGATACCTACCACTGCCCCAAATCTAGCACCGCGATAAATCCGTTTTAAAAATTCCTTAGCTACTGGTTAAAATGATAGAAAATCTGACAGTCTATGAGAAGATGTTGGAGATAGCAAAAGAAGATGGCAGAATAACGCAAGACGAATACCTCTTATTGGAGAAGATCAGAGAACACTACGGCATATATACAGACTCGCTGAAGAAAGCCATAGAAGATGGCATGATAGGGGAAGAAGAGGCGAAGAACCTTAAAAAGATCCGAATAGCGATGTATGAGGATGTCCTAAAAAGCGCTCTCGAAGACGCCATGATTACAGACGAGGAACAAAAGATCTTAGACGCCCTGAAAGAGTCGTTAGAATTAGACGACTATACCCTTGCAATGATCGAGATAGCAGTTAGAGGCAAATAGAAGACTTAATCCCAGAAACTCTGGTCAAAAGATCCATGTTTAAAGCTCGCAACGGTGTGATGTAGAGGATGCTTATCCCATCCGATCTCTCCTCTAAGACTTGGTTAAAGACAGGACAAAAAGCCGCCTCAGTCTTGCCTATCCCCGTAGGGGCTATGAGTAGGACGTTCTTGCCCTCTAATATCGTGGGTATGGCCTCTTCCTGGATTTCAGTAGGTTTTTTAAATCCTGATTTGCTTAATGCTTTCTGGACTTCCTTTCTTAAGAGAGAAAAGGATTTCATCTTATCTTTTTTTCTTTCTGCTGTTTTATGGCCTCTTCCAGACTAATCTCTCCTTTCACCACCATCTCAGCAAGCTCTTTGGATATGGTTAGGTCTCTGCTAAGCTTCCTGCTGTCTCCGGAACGTGG
>SDBV01012122.1_pt1 | contig 11081 bp, 11 predicted proteins | sample 2277081 | NCBI WGS metagenome assembly SDBV01 (sample SAMN10402039, study PRJNA504765) | marine sediment metagenome | isolation source: marine sediment core GS10_PC15, 223 cmbsf | place: Arctic Ocean: Southern Knipovich Ridge | collected 2010
TTGACAAAGGAACTTTTAAGCAGAGGTGCAAAAGTTTGGTCAATCGATAATTTTTCATATATTGATTTCGATATTGCTAGGGAAAAATTAGATTTCTTAAACAAAATCAACCTTGTTTGGGGAAACGTATCCAAAAAAGAAAGTTGGGAGAAAATTCCAGAGGACATAGAATACATTTTCCACTTTGCGGCTCCTTCCTCAATAACTCTCTTCAAAAGGACTCCTGAAAAATGCTATCATGAAACGGTATTTGGATTTTGGAATGCGCTTGAATTTGCCAAAAAAAATAACATTAAAAAAGTTATTTATCCTTCTTCGGGGAGCAATTATGCAGGGAATGAGATGCCCCACAAAGAAGATATCTCTGTCAAACCAAGAAACCTTTACGCTGCAGCCAAAGTAGCATGTGAGGGATTGGCAAACTCTTATTCTGATTTTGTTAAAAGTGTTGGTCTAAGAATTTTTGGAGGTTACGGGCCAGGAGAAGAATGGAAGAAAGATTTTGGAAGCGTTTTATATCTTTTCATAAGAGACTATATGGAAGGTAAATCTCCAGAAGTCTGGGGAGATGGAAGACAAACGAGAGATTTTGTGCATATAATAGATATCGTTCAGGCAATAATAAAATCATCTGAAATAGATTACACAGGGGTAATAAATGTGGGAACTGGAGAAGCCCCTTCTTTTAAGGAAATCTTAAATATTATAAAAGAGAACTTGGGTATGGAAATGGATCCAATATTCATACCGAAGGGAAAAGATTACGTTGAGCATCTCAAGGCAGATACTTCTTTAATGAAGGAGTTACTTGGAATTGAACCTATTCATCCGAAGGAAGGTATAAAAAAATTCATTGATTATCTAAAAATTAATAGTTAATTTTTTAGTGCCTCTTCATAAATTCTTTTCAAACTCTTGTTTCTTTCCTTTATGGAAAATTTTCCAGAATCCACTAACTTAAAGCTGTTCCTCCCCATTTTTTCCCTTAGTTTCTTATCTTCTATCAAGATAGATATTTTTTCTACAAGCTCTTTGACTGTTTCTGGATGCTCTTCCTCTACTTTTTTTTGGTATTCCTGTCCTTTTCCTTTTGAAATATATGGATACCAATTAACAGGACTTTTAACCAAAAATCCATTGTATCCGTCTTCCACAAGCTCAGGGAGGGTAAAATCATCGGTGCAGACTATCGGAAGACCCGTGGACATTGCTTCAAGAATGGAGACTCCAAAACTGTCTATTGTTGTTGGCTGAACATAGATGTCACAATCCCCAAAGATTTCCTTATAAAAATCTGCTGTTTCTTTAATGTGCCCTAGATAGGTTACGTTGGGCAGTTTTAGCTTTTTGTTTTCCGGAACGCCTCCTTTGTATTTTAAACTAATTTTATATTTTTTATTTAATATTTTAAAAGCTTCCTGTAAATCATTCCCTCCCTTTTCATAAAAATCTCTTCCAATAAATGAAATTCTTACAACATCTGATTTCTTTCTTTTTAACTTGGTTGTATGATATGCCAAATAAAGAGTTTCTATTTTATGTTTGAATTTAGAACAATCTATGTTTTCAATTAAAGTTCTTTTTGCAGCTTCGCTTTGAGGAATTATTTTTTTACAATGGGGTGAAGAAAGATATTTTTGTATAATTTTTTTCATTATTGGTTTTTTCAAAGTAGTCCACTCTAAACCTGCAAAAGCCGCCCCAGATTCAAGGTCAACAATCCATGGTTTTTTATTTCTAATTAAAATTCCTCGTGTTGAATGAATCAAATCGTATTTTTTCGCATCCTTAACTTGGGACATTCTTGGGATTTGAAAATATTCCTGTATAAACGTAATCCCTCTTCTCTTCCACCTCATAAGAGCACTATTATGGTCTCCCCTGGGTCTCGTATAAAAATATTCTACACCTTCTGGAGGAAAATTAGTTATCTCTTCAAATTGAGGATGGACGCCAGGATTCATATAAACTTTTAGCTTCTTCATTCTCTGAACAAATTATTGGATGTTTAAAAGATTTATGAATCAATACACTATATTTTAAAAACAAAAAATTAAGAAGAATGATATAGTCTCTTATATCTTTCTGCCAATACCGACAATCCCTGTTCTTTTTTAAATCTCAAACATTCTTTTTTCATCTTGGCATAATTTTTTGGCTTCATCGCTTCTTTTATCACTCCTGGAAAATCAGAATCTTTCTGCGCTATTTTTACACACCCATAATCTTCCGAAAATTCCTTAAAATATTTATCTTTACTAGCTATGACTGGAGTTCCTGCGGCGATTGAGTGCGGAAAAATTCCACTTCCAATATTCCCTCTATAAGGGAGGAGCACTAAATCTGCTGCATAAAAATATCTCCACCATTGGATTGTTTTGTCAGAAGGAACATCAGTATAATCTGTTTTAACAAATTTTTCAAACCCTTTCTTTTTTATAATCTCTCTATTGTAATTTACCCATCCCCAGAGTTTTTGTTTTTTCAACAAGTTTACTGGTTTTGGGTTGATTTTTACAAATATTGTTTTTCCAATTTTATCTGCTTGCTTTAATATGATGTCTGCCCCATGATCTGGAACAAAATTCCCAATTACCAAGTATAGATTTCCCTTTACTCCTAATTGTTTTTTGGCTTCTGTTTTGGAAATAACAGGGATGTCTTCCAAAATACCCTGAGTTATCACAGTAATCTGCTCCGGAGAGAAATTATATTCTGTAGTCAATATTTTTGCAAGAAACTTTGAATGTGCAACTATTTTGTCAGATGCCTTTCTAATAAACATGTTTTGAAGGAGATAAAAATTTTTTCTGAGAAAGTTCTTTATTGGTTTTCCTACTAGTTTATCTTTCTTAGAATTTATGATGTGCATAGTAACTATTAATTTTCCTCTTTTAAACAAACCCAAAAACAGAAACACTAAAAAAAAGGGAATTCCATAAAATCCTAAGAGATTATACTCGTGTTGTATATGAACAACGTCATATCTTGCGATTTTTAGCAACTTTTTAAGGAGAGTCATTGGAGATCCAAGATCAAACTCTTCTTCTTTAATATCTACTCCTTTTTTTCTAATTTCTTTCAAAAGAGTTACGGAATATCCAGACATGGCCTTTTCAGATTTTGGACTTGGATAAATCATTGCTGCACGCATTTTTGTATCAGATAAAAACAACTTTTAAACTTAATTATACTAAAAGCCTAGTTTAATAATCCAATAAATTAACTTATTTTTAAACGCATTCTACCATAAAAATCTTTAAATACTCTCTTTTTATTCCAAGTTTGAACAAGGATTTTGTTTTAATACAATGAAAACTTATGAAGCCAGATTGGAAAGCGAACATTACGAAGCACTAGTGGAAGATGCTAGAAGAGATTTTGTTAAAAAAAATGTTGTAGTAGAATGTCTATATGGGGAGGGGGAGCCATGCGAAGCCTCTTGTCCGCAGTTTGGTAGGTGTTGGATAAAGGGCAGACTAGAAGAAACGGCAGTATCAAAAAATGCCTAGCTTATTCTTTTTAAAGCTTCTTTAATGAAAAAACTAATGTATCCATGAACATTATATCTGTTCATAATTTCCTCATAGTTTTCTGAATTTACAAGAATAATAGGGGGACTTATTGATTTTAATTTTAAAGTCCCTACTGCTTTAGCAAAGAAAGCGTGCCCAATGTCATGAATCCCTTCTCCGAGATTTCTTCTTTTTCGTTCTTCTTTTGATTCTTCATTATTAAAAGGGCCGTCTTCCCATAACATGCTAGCCATCCCTAGATATTCCGGATTGATAATATCTAAATTTGTTTCCTCTTTTACTTTAATTCTTATTGCTTCTATAGGGTCCAGGACTCCTCTTTTCCATTCACCACCTGGAACCCAGATTCCATTGGGTTGAGGGGGAGATTCGTCTCTAAATATTACAAGTATTCCTTTTTGGCCATCTACCTCGTATTCTAAAAATCCATCCACACATGATCTCAAACACGAATGTCTTTTTACGTGCTCATCTTCATCAGAAATCCAACCAACTTTAGCTTCTTCGGGACTAATTTCGCCAGCAACATAACTTTTTATTATCATTTCACTCTTTAAAAAATACCCTTCGAGATATTTTCCCTATCTTCTTAAAATATAAATGTCTGTTTATATATTGTTAGTTATTAAAATTTGTACTTGAGTTTCATAATCCTTATAAATCACTCACCACAGATATATTTTATGAAAAGGGCTTTGATTACTGGCGTTACAGGTCAAGATGGAGCTTATTTGGCTGATTTTTTATTAAAAAAAGGGTATAAAGTTTATGGAACTTATAGAAGGAGCTCTACCCCGAACTTTTGGAGATTGCAAGCATTAAAAGTTTTAGACAAAATAACCCTTATTTCCGCAGACATGACGGATTTTTCTTCACTTCTAGAAGCAATAAAAGTTTCAGACCCTGATGAGGTATATAATCTTGCAGCACAGAGTTTTGTGGGCACGAGTTTTGATCAACCATTTACAACATCCCAAGTTGATGGAGTAGGGCCTTTATCTTTACTAGAAATAATTAGGCATCTGAAAAAGAATGTAAGATATTATCAGGCATCAACAAGTGAATTGTACGGAAGTAATGAAATGAAAGGTGAGGGCAGCCAAGATGAAAAATCTGAGTTTCTACCAAATTCCCCATATGCGGCTGCTAAACTTTATGCGTATCATCTTGCCAGAATTTATAGAGATGCTTATGGGCTTTTTGCTTGTAACGGAATATTGTTCAATCATGAATCTCCACTGAGAGGGTTGGAGTTTGTAACAAGAAAGATAACCAATTCAGTAGCCAAGATAAAATTGGGCATGCAAAAAAAATTATGTCTCGGAAATATCGATGCAAAAAGGGATTGGGGTTTTGCTCCGGATTATGTAGAATCAATGTGGTTAATTTTACAACAAGATACGCCTGATGATTATGTAATTGCAACTGGAGAAACTCATTCAGTAAGAGAATTTGTTGAGGAAGCGTTCAAGGTTGTCGGATTAGATTGGAGAAAATACGTTGAAGTCAAAGAATCTTTCAAAAGACCCATTGATGTGAATTATTTGAAGGGAGATTACTCTAAGGCAAAGGATAAGTTTGGATGGGAACCTAAAGTTAAATTTAAAGAGTTAGTTAAAAAAATGGTAAGGACTGATCTTGCAAGATGGGAAAAATCTAAAAAAGGTATACTGTTTCCTTGGGATGCATTTAATTATAATGAAAATATTGAAATTATCTCTAGAAACAGGGAAAACTAGATTAAAATGAAAAAAGCTTTAATTTTGGGTGTTACGGGGCAGGATGGAAGTTATCTTGCAGAGTTGCTTTTGGAAAAAGGATACGAGGTGCATGGTCTGATAAGACATTCCGCTACAGGAAACACCAAGAATATAAAACACATATTAGATAAAATAATTGTGCATCAGGGAGATCTTGCAGATACTACCTCTCTATACCGAGCGATAACAAAATCAAATCCTGATGAAATTTATAACGAAGCAGACCAGGATCATGTTGGTTGGAGTTACAACACCGTTGATTATTCTTCAGATATTACTGGTGGAGCAGTTGGAAGAATTTTAGAGATTATAAAACAAGTAAATCCTGGGATCAAATTTTTACAACCAATTTCTTCAAATATATTTGGAGACGTAAAGATTGATGGTTTATTAAATGAGGAATCGTCCCTAAATCCTGTGAGTCCTTATGCGTGTGCTAAAGCATATGCACTACATCTCGTCAAGTATTACAGGGAAACTTTCGGTTTATTCGCTTCAACAGCAATCTTATTTAACCACGAATCTCCAAGGAGAACAGAGGAATATGTAACAAGAAAAATTACAAAAGCGGTAGCAAGAATCTCTAATGGATTGCAAAAGCAAGTATCTCTAGGGAACATTGATTCTGAGTTAGATTTTGGTTTTTCGGGAGATTATGTTGACGCCTCCCAGAAAATATTGCAGTTGGATAAACCAGACGATTTCTTAATATGTACTGGTGAGACCCATACTGTAAGAGAATTTGTTGAGGAAGCGTTTAAACATATAGGGGTTCATATCGTTTGGAGAGGGGAAGGGTTAGATGAAGTAGGATATGATAAAATAACTGGAAAAGAATATGTAACTATAGATAGCAAATTTTTTAGACCAAGCAGCACAAGTACATTGAAAGGGGATACCTCTAAGGCAAAAAACGCCTTTGGATTTTACCCAAAAGTTAGATTTAGTGACCTTATAAGACTGATGGTAGAGAGCGATTTGAAAGAGGCTGAAAGAGAATAAGAAAGAACCATCATAAAATATTTAAAGGATATTAAAAGAAAAGAGAGATGGTTATAAGACAACTAATCTTCGATTATGATGGGGTTTTTATTGATGATTCTGAAGCAAACATTGATAGTGCAATAAACGCTGGGCTCCATGGAATTGTTTTCAAAAATGTAGGGCAAATGTTTGATGAATTAAAGATAAAATATGGAGTTAGGGTATAAAATGGCAATAATTGCAGTTCCAACAATGGCTGCTTTTGAGAATGATCTGATTACAAACGTAAGATTATTAGAAGAATTAGTTCTACCTTCCGGGCACGAAGGTGCATTGGAAATAATTGGAAAACCAGATCATTTTATTGAAAAAGAAGGTCGTGAGAAAATGATTGAAAATTTGAAAAAATATGCAAGGGGAATGGGAATTCTTTCTCATCAATGGTCAGGGAATATAATCTACGATCCTTCTCCAGGAAATCTTGCCTTTGCTGACTTAAGAACAGAGAGGGGATCTAGAGTAATTAATGCAGGTGTTCAATTTGCAGAAGAGGCAATTCAAGCAGGCCTTATTCCAGATGGAGAAACTGTTTATGTTCATACACATGGAGGAGATATTTATTTTGGGCCAAGAAAAAGTGAGAGAGAAAGACATAGAGATATTAATAAAATTAAAGATACTTTAACAAATGCAGGTAGAGAACATCCAAGGGTGGTTATAGGGTTAGAAAATATCCCAACATTTCCAAACAGTGATGACCCTGATTTGTTAAATTCTCCCAACAAGGTCGGAAGAAGTGTTTTTGAGTGCTTAGAAGATTATAAGGGGGTAGCAATTGGCACAGATGTAGAATTAACTTTTGATACAAGTCATTATTCCTACGACAGATCAGGAAATATAGATTTAGTTAGGGCGATGGAAGTATTTGGTCCTGATTTGAGATGTTTACATGTGGGGGACATAGAAGGATTTTATATTCCCGGAGAATCAATGGTTCAGGATGGTCTTGTTCCAGGTGAAGGAAGAATTGGAAGAGATGCGTTTAAAGAATTGTTTGGGCATTTAAAAGAATCTTACGATTTATCGAAAATTGGAATAGAAGCAGAGGTAGCGGATAAAGATTACAGAAATCCCGTTAATAGAAAAGAGGCAGTAAGAAGAATTGTTGGTTGGCTTAATTGATTTATATCAAGTTGGAGATTATAAATGATAATATTTAAAAAATCCCTTTTATTAAGAACTAAAAGATTGCCCGAAGAAATAGCAAGTTGTTTCAATCGTTATAAAAAATGACAGAGTATATCAGTGATGAAGAATATAGCATAATTTTAGAAAAGTCGATCATTTCCGCAGTTGATGCTGTAATTTATAACGACAAAGGACAAATATTTTTAGCGAGAAGAACTCAGGAACCCTGTAAAGGAGAATGGTGGATTCCTGGAGGAAGACAAAACAAGGGGGAACTCCCCGAAGACGCTGTAATACGAAAAATAAAAAAAGAAACTGGACTGGACATAAAAGTTAAAAAGCTAATTCATACCGATGACGTAATCTTTGACGAAACTGCTTTTCCTGATGTTAAAACAGGAGTTCATTATGTCGCAAGAGTTTATCTTGCAGAGTTGGAGGATCCTTCTCAAGAAGTAACGTTGGATAACACTCAACAGGAATCTCGTTGGATTGATAGGGGGTGGTTTGAAGAAAACAGGGGGAATTTGCATCCTTATCTACTCCGTTCAATCTTAAGCTCTGGCTTATTTGAATAAGGTATAGAAAGAGAATATAGAATTCAACCCCATAAATCTTTAAATATCATCTGGCGTAAATAAAAAAATGGAGATAAAGCCAATAGAAAAATGTCGGGTGTGTGGTTCAAAAGATTTGGAAAATCTTTTTTCTTTGGGTGATTTATATATTTCAACTTTTGTTGAAAAACCTGGCGAAAATATCGGAAAAGCCCCACTTACATTATTATGGTGTAACAATTGCTCCTTGGTTCAACTAGAACACACTGCTCCTCAAGAATTAATGTATTCAGGACATTACTGGTACCGTTCAGGATTAAATAAAGTAATCATAGATGACTTGAAAGAAATCGCAGAAGTTGCTTCCAAAATGGTTGATTTAAAGGAGAATGATGTTATTTTAGATATTGGAGCGAACGACGGAACTCTTTTAAGTTTTTATCCAGAAAATTGTTTGAAGGTTGGATGCGAACCTGCAACAAATTTAATTCCGGAACTTAAGAAAAAATCACATATCTGTATTGATGATTTTTGGAGCTACGAGAAATACAGAGAATTTTTAGGAGAGAAAAAGCCCAAGATAATTACTGCGATAGGGATGTTCTACGATATGGAAGATCCGAATCAGTTCATTAGAGATTCTGCTAAAGCATTAGCTGAAGACGGAATATTCATTGCACAATTAATGACCTCCAAACCAATGCTCGATCAAAATGATTTGGGAAACATCTGCCATGAACACATCGAATATTATTCTTATGAGTCTTTAAAATATTTATTTGAGAATAATGGGTTAGAAATTTTTAAGGTGGAAGAAAATTCTATTAACGGAGGAAGTTATAGGCTCTTTGCAAGACATTATCGAGGAGGGAGCATTGAATATCCTGAAAACATCACCAAAGAAAATTATTTAGAATTTGCAAAAACAATTAAAAAAAATAAGGATGATTTTTTAAAATTTGTTAAAAAAACTCTAAAAGAAGGGGGGAAAATATATGGGTACGGTGCTTCAACAAAAGGCAATACTATTTTGCAGCACTATGGATTAAACAACAATCATATAAAAGGGATTGCAGAAATAAGTGAGGAAAAATTTGGTAAATATACTGTTGGGTCAAATATTCCCATAATCGATGAGGGCGAAGCTAAAGAGGATGCTGATTTCCTTATCATCTTTCCTTATGCATTCAAGGATAGTTTCGTTCAAAAGGAAAGGGAGTGGTTAGAAAAGGGTGGAAAGTTCATTGTTCCCTTACCTGAATTTGAAATTATTGGAAAAGTAGAATCTGTTAAAAAGGATATTATACACGATGGAAAGAGGCTCGCATTTATAGTGAAAAAGAATTCTCCTTCTGGAAAGAAATTTTTTAGCTCAGATGAAGATTCTCTGCAAGTAGGAATTATGAATCTGAAAAAGTGGGAACAGATTATCCCCCATTTTCACAAGGAATTTCCAAGAGAAATAAAAAAAACACAGGAAGTTCTTTATATCATCTCCGGAAAAGTTAGAGTAAATTTTTACGTGGATAAAAAGAAGGTTGAAGAGTCTATAGTTGAGACAGGAGATCTTCTGGTATTGCTTGACGGAGGGCATGGATTTGAATTTTTAGAAGAAACAAATATGGTTGAAATCAAACAAGGACCCTACTTCAATTCTGATGTTGACAAGGAGAGATTTTAATGGAAGAAAAGAAGTTTATTCCAGTTTGTGAGCCTTCTCTTAATGGAAACGAACTAAAATACGTTATAGATGCTATCAATACCGGTTGGATCTCTTCTAGCGGAAAATATGTTAAAAAATTTGAGGAGGGTTTTGCAAAATATTGCGGCGTCGAATATGGGATTTCTACAGTTAATGGAACATCGGCTTTACATTTGGCTTTAATGGCTTTAGGAATAAAAGAAAATGATGAGGTCATTATTCCTAATTTCACGATGATTTCAAGTGCTTTTTCAGTTTGTCACACTGGGGCAAAACCTGTTTTTGTTGATGCGGAAAAAGAGACATGGAATATAGACCCAAAAAAAATTGAGGAAAAGGTAACGAATAGAACAAAAGCCATAATGGTGGTCCACATTTACGGCCATCCTTGCGACATGGATCCCATAATTGATATTGCAAAAAAATACAATTTAAAGATAATTGAAGATTCTGCGGAAGCTCATGGGGCGGAATACCGTGGTAAAAAGTGTGGCTCTCTAGGAGATATTGCTTGTTTTAGTTTTTATGCTAATAAAATGATTACAACTGGTGAAGGAGGGATGGTAGTCACAAATGATGAGGAGCTGGCAAAAAAATGCAGATCTTACAGAAATCTTTGTTTTCCTTTAGACGGCTCAAGAAATTATTTACATAAAGAAATTGGATTTAATTATAGGATGTCTAACGTTCTTGCGGCAATTGGTTTGGCCCAACTAGAAAAAGTTGAAGAATCTATAGAGAAACGGATAAAAAATAATATTCTTTACAGATATTTCCTAAAAGATATTGAGGGCATCTCCTTTCAACCAGAAAAAGAAAACTGCAAAAATGTTTATTGGATGAACGGGATCCTAATCGATTCTGAAAAATTGGGTATTAGCAGAAATTTCCTCATGGATAAACTTTTGGAAAAAGGCATAGATAGTAGGCTTTTTTTTGTTGGGATGGATAAACAACCTTCTATAACGGAAGAAAACAACTATTCAAAAGATTATAAAGTTTCAGATTGGCTTTCGGAAAACGGGTTGTATCTTCCTTCTGGAAATGAATTAAAAAAAGAAGAAATAGAATATATCTGCAATAAAATAAGAGAGATTATTAGGGAATCTAGAATCTAAAAAGAGGCATAAAATGAATCTTTTAAATTTAGTAAAAGAGAGACTACAGAATTTCTTTATTATGGTGGGGGAAGGGTATCGAGTTAAAGATAAAATAATTATTCTAAGATACAATCTGAAGGCCCCAATCCAGTTTCTTAATTATCTTACAGGGAAGAAAAATTCTCGCAAAATGTATGGAGACGTTTTCATAAAAAACAAATATGGTCTTTTTTTCTGTGGAAATAATTTTTCGA
>SDBV01012123.1_pt1 | contig 11081 bp, 10 predicted proteins | sample 2277081 | NCBI WGS metagenome assembly SDBV01 (sample SAMN10402039, study PRJNA504765) | marine sediment metagenome | isolation source: marine sediment core GS10_PC15, 223 cmbsf | place: Arctic Ocean: Southern Knipovich Ridge | collected 2010
CCACAACTCGCCCGCACCGCGCGCGGCCCGCTCGGGCAGGAACGAACCGAATCTACTTGGGCCAGACCTTATCGCCGCTCTCATTGTCCGTCAGGATGATCGCATCCACCGGACAGACCTGCGCGGCCTGGAGGATCTCTTCAGGGGTGTGCCCGTCATCGTTCGTGACGATCGCGATGTTGTCGTCGTCCATCTCCAGGGTGTTCGGCGCCTCGCCAACACATGCACCGTCGCCGATACACAGGTCGCGATCGACCTCTATCTTGTACTTCGCCATGTGCTACGACTCCTTCCGACGGCTCCCGGCCCGGGCTTCGTTTCGCCGGGCGGCACCGTCGCCATACCGGACCACGGACGAGTCTGCGGCTCGCTCCGGATGCTGACCTTCAACCCGCAAGTCCCGTACCATACCGGACCGCGGTCGTGTGTCGCGCAGAATATGCATTTCTTAGTCACTACGCCGGATTTGTCAACCGCCTCGGGCGCCTTCCCGCCGCCCTGGCCTGGGGGAAAGTCCGCGCCGCGCCGGCGAAGTTCCGCAGGCCACGCCCGCTGGGATGCGGCATCCCGACCCCCCGGGCACCGCAGGCCCCGATTTCGCGTTCAACCCCAGCCCCGCCAGGGCCGCGAAAACGCGCCCAAAGGTGTATGATGTATGGCGATCGCTGGATTCTGACGGGGCTCGGCGCCGGCGCGTTCGGCGGGACACGCACTTGGCCCGTGCCCCTGTAGGAGACTACGCATGAGCACCGACGTCGCCCCCAGCACGCCGCCCGAGACCCACGTGCCCGGAGAGCACACCGATCCCACCACCATGTCCGGGATTCCCATCAAGCAGATCTACGGGCCCGACGACATCGGCGGGATCGACTTTCTCAACGACGTCGGCGAGCCGGGGCAGTTCCCTTTCACCCGCGGCATGCACCCCAACATGTACCGCAAGCGCGTCTGGACCATGCGGCAATTCGCCGGCATGGGCACCGCCGCCCAGACCAACCGGCGGTTCAAATACCTGCTGGAGAAAGGCCAGACGGGGCTCAGCACGGCCTTCGACCTGCCCACCCTCATGGGCCGCGACTCCGCTGACCCGCTGTCACTCGGCGAAGTCGGCAAGTGCGGCGTGGCGATCTCGTCGCTGGAAGACATGCGGGTGCTGTTCGACGGAATCGACCTCGGTGCCGTCAGCACGAGCATGACCATCAACGCGCCGGCGGCCATCCTGCTGGCGTTCTACATCTGCGTGGCCAAGGAGGAGGGCGTGCCGCTGGACGACCTGCGCGGCACGCTCCAGAACGACATTCTGAAGGAGTTTCACGCGCAGAACGAGTTCGTCTTTCCGCCCGGTCCGAGCGTCAAGCTTGTCATCGATACGATCGAGTACTGCACGGAGCACATGCCGCAGTGGAACACCGTCAGCATCAGCGGCTATCACATTCGCGAGGCCGGCGCCACGGCCCACCAGGAGCTGGCGTTCACCATCGCCGACGGGATGTGCTATGTCGAAGAGTCGCTCAAGCGCGGCCTGGACATCGACGCCTTTGCCCCCCGGCTGAGCTTCTTCTGGGACGTGCACAATGAGTTTTTCGAGGAGATCGCCAAGCTGCGGGCGGCGCGGCGGATGTGGGCCCGCATCATGCGCGACCGCTACCAGGCCCAGAAAGAGCGGAGCTGGTGGCTGCGCTGCCACTGCCAGACCGCGGGCGTGTCGCTCACCGAGCAGCAGCCCATGGTCAACGTCATGCGGGTGGCGTACCAGGCCCTGGCCGCGGTGCTGGGCGGTACGCAATCGCTGCACACCAACAGCATGGACGAGACGCTGGCCCTGCCGACGGAGCACGCCGTCAAGATCGCGCTGCGCACGCAGCAGGTCATCGCCGACGAGACCGGCGTGACCCGCACCGTGGACCCGCTGGGTGGGAGCTACTTCATCGAGTCGCTGACCAGTACGGTCGAACGCCAGGCGCTGGCGATCATCGACGAGACCTACGAGAAGTTCGGCGGCGTGCTCGGCGCGACCGACGCCGGCTACTTCCGCCGCCTGATTGCGGATTCATCCGCCCGGTACGGCGCCGAGTTTGATCGCGGCGAGCGCATCATGATCGGCGTCAACAAGTACGTTGATAATGACTATGAACGCATCCCGACGCTGAAGATCGACAAGATGGTGGAGCGGGAACAGGTTGCGCGCGTCAAGGAGTTGAAGCAGCGCCGGAACCGGAAGCGGCACCAAGAAACCCTCGGCAACCTGCGCCAGGCGGCGTTGAACGACGAGAACGTGATGCCCCACCTCATCAAGGCCGCCGAGGCCCTGGCCACCGTCGGCGAGATGATGGACACGCTCAAGGGCGTCTACGGCCAGTACGACGGCGGGCCGGAGCTGTAGGGGCTGCCCGTTCACCAGGCTACTTGCGGCGCACCACATCGCCGCTGCCCTTGATCACCTGGTTAACCTGCGGATTGCCCTTGTACTGCACGTCGCCCGAGCCGTGGATCACTACGTTGAGCGCGTCGATGGCGTGGACCCGGGCGTCGCCCGAACCGTGGATCGTGACGGACACATTGCTCGCCTTGCAGTCGAAACCGTGCACGTCGCCCGAACCACGGATTTCGACCAGGAGCTGTTCCGCCACTCCGTTCAGGCGCACGTCGCCGGAGCCCGCGATGCGGACCGTGAGCTGCTCCGTCTTCCCTTCGCAACGCAGATCACCCGAGCCGTGAACGGCCAGCTTCAGGCTCTTGCCGTCTACACGACCGATGTCCATGTCCCCCGATCCGTGGATCGCCGCACTCTCGATGTCCGGGATGGTGAGCTCGATGTCCGGCGAGTGCTTGGTCTTGAACGGCTTTGTCACCGAGATGATCAGCCGCCGATCGCGCACCTCGGTCTTGATGAGCGGCAGGATGTTGTCCTCACCGGAGATTTCGAAGGGCATTGCCTTGCCGATGGAGACGCGCACGTCCCCGCTCATGTGCAGCTCAATGGCGTCGAAATCCGCCAGTTCCCGCGTTTCCGTGACAATCACGCCGCTGCCGACGACCGGCTTCTCGCTCTGGGCGCACGCCGGAGCAACGAGTGCCAGCACCATCACAAAACTGATCATTCGAGCCATGGCCACTCCTTTCGCTTTGAGATTAGCAGTTTGACAATCAAGCCGGTATTCGTCCGGGTCCCAGCGATATTCCCGGATTATCGCGCGCCGCCCCGTCGCGTGCACCCTCCCACGAGCCCCGTGTTTGACCGCCCATCACCTGGCTCACACGATGCGGCCCGGCGAGCCTCTCGAGAACTTGGTATCCCGAGTTAGAAGTTCGCGGCACCGGGGAGCGCGGGCATCCTGACTCGGGACACTAGAGTCCCCGAGACCACTCTTCCCGGAATGGCACCTTGCCGGCGAGGGCCGCGTCGATGCTCTGGAGGATGGCGGCGCGGTCCCGCGGCAAGCGGCCGCCAATCGGGAGGTAATTGGAGGCGTGATTGCAACGGAACAGGGCGTCGGTGGGTTCGGCCTCCGCGACCATAATGCGTAGCTCACGCAGCAGATCTTCGATACTCGGCATCTGGAACCGCTGACTCGCGGCCAATTGGTGAATCGGCGTGGACGGGATCAGCATCAGCGTCAAGGCTGCCATGTATTCGGGGTCCATGGCCGTGGCCAGTTGGGCCGAGGCGGTGGCGTGTGCGACGCTACGCTCGACGCCGCCCGCGCCGAGCAGGAAGATGAGCGATTGCTGGAGGCCGGCTTCACGGGCCTTGGCCGCGGCCTCGACATGCTCCGCCGCGGTGGCTCCCTTGGCGATGCGTTTCAGCGTGACGTCGTCGCCCGACTCCGGGCCGATGTAGAGCAGCGTCAGCCCGAGCTCGCGCAAGCGCGCCAACTCCGGCGGGGTCTTAGCCAGGAGGTTCGAGGCCGTGGCATAGCAGCTTACTCGTTGCAGGTTGGGAAAGGTGGCACTGAGCGCCTGGAGAATGGGCTCCCACAGCTCCAGGTCCATCACCAGAGCATCGCCGTCCATGACGAAGACCTTGCGAACCCGCGCGCCGTAGGCGCGGCCGGCCATGGCGATGTCCTCCAGCGTTTCGGCCGGGGGCCGTACGCGGAACTGCTTGTCCTGGTACGTGGCGCAATAGGTGCAGTGATTCCATGAGCAGCCGATCGTGGCCTGGAGCAGATACGAGTCGGCCTCGCTGGGCGGGCGATAAACGGTCCCTTCATAACGCATGTCATCATGATACGTGGTTCAGTCCGGTCGGAAAAGCAGCCCGCCGGATACCTACGAACTCACGATCGCGGCGGCGGGCCGCTGCGGTGGCGGCGGTGGCACGCATCCGCGCCGCCAAGCAGGGCCGGATTATAATGGCAACCTCTGCCGCATCGCGTAGACTTGAAGATTCGCTGGGGCCGGGTCCTTGTCATTCTACGGGCCGCCATGCGGTCGAGGTCCCGAGAGTTCTCTGGGCGGCCGGAGGAAATGGCAGTGATTACCCGTCACGTATTCCGATTCACCACTTGTGCCTTGTGTCTGGGGGCGCTCGTCTCGGCGGCCGGCGCCAGCGAGATCGTGTACAACAACTTCGGGCCAGATCACGACGGCTGGGATTACCACTGGGGCACCGGTTGGACCGTGGCCGGCGAGGATGTCGACGCGCAGTACGGCGTGGAACAGGCGATGAGCTTTACGGCCACCGCCGGCGGCCCGGTCTCCGACATCTGGGTGGCCATGTGGTACGTGCCGCTGGACACCGGGTACGACGAGGTGACCGTGCGCCTCGCTCACCATGAGAGTGGACTTCCGCCGAAGGACGAGGATGTGATGGAAGAGTGGCTAATCACGGACTTCGAGTCGTGGACGGCCTGGAGCCCGCCGCACCACCTGCCGGGCAGCGGCGTCTCGGTTCTCGAGGAGGGCGAATCGTACTGGCTCTGGGCCACCGCCGGCCCAACCACGTGGACCGGCTGGTGCTTGAACGTCGATCCGTACCTCACCACGCCGCACACTTTGCGCCGCGAGGGCGAAGACTGGCTTCCGATCGGCGACGAAACGGCGAGCGCATTTCGTGTGGACGTCGTGCCGGAGCCGGCCACACTGGCCGCTGTCGGCCTGGCCCTGCTCGGCCTGCGGCGGCGGTAGTCATCCGGCTGCCCTCGGCCCCGGCCCGGCTGGGCTTGAATTCCGGGCCACGACAACAGACGAAGTGCGCCGGCCGGCATACACGACGACCGACCCGTCGCGACCGTTCCGAGTACGCTCAACCGGCCTGCCCGCCCTGGGCCTGATCCAATGCCGTCATCAGTGCCCGGACACGCCTCGGGTCCACCGGGTTTGCTGCCAACCCCTCCAGCTTCAATGCCGTGCCGACAATGAAGCCGTCCACGTGCGGGGCGAATTGGGGCACCGTCTCCGGCGTAATGCCGCTTCCGACGAGCACCGGGGCTTCGCCGGCCGCGGCCTTGGCGCGCCGTAGCTCCGCCACGTCGGCCGGCCGGCCCGTCGCGCCGCCGGATACGATGATCGCGTCCGCCCCGCCGCGCTGGAGCGTGTCGGCCACCTCCTCCTCGATCGGCCGTGGCGGCCCCAGCGGCGACGAGTGCTTCACGTCCACGTCCGCCAGGATCTTGATGTGCTCCGCTTGCAGCGCCGCCCGGTCTCGCAGCAGATCGTGGGCGCTGCCCTGGATAATGCCCTGATCGGTCACGCGCGCGCCACAAAGCACATTCACGCGGATGAACTGCCCCCCTACCGCGTGCGCGATTGCCAGCGCGCTGCGCCCGTCGTTGCGCAGGACGTTGATCCCCAGCGGCACCTCGGGATACCGCCGTCGCACCGTCCCCGCCAGCTCCGTCATCTGCGCCACCACGCTCGCCGGCACCCGCCCAGGATAGAACGGCGTATCGCCGAAGTTTTCCAGTAACAATCCGTGGACACCGCCCTCGGCAAGCGCCTCTGCATCCCGCAGCACGTGCGCGCGAATCGCCGACAGGTCGCTCCGACAGCGAGGAGCCCCCGGCAAGGCCGACAAGTGCAGCATGCCGATCACCGGCCGCTTAATCGAACTCCACGCTGGCAGCAGGGAACACGCCATGCCCCGTACCGTAATCGACGGCCATCGGCCGGAAAAGTGCTGACCGGGAAATGAAGGGACGGGGGCGAGGAAACAAAACCACGCGCGCCGCCGGCACGCCTTACGGCCGACGGCGCGCGTCTTGATCTCTCGATGTCTTAGACCCGCGACGCCGTCGCGCCCGCCTCCTCATACCGCGTCAGCGTCTTCTCCAGCTCCGCGCGCATGTACGCATCGCCGGCGTGCTTCACCGCCTTTCGCTGCGTCTCGATGGCGGCCTTGACGTCGCCGGTGTCAAACAGGGCCCGGGCGAGCGTATCCAGGATGCTGGCGTTCGCCCCCTTGGTCAGTTCGTTCGCCTGCCTGGCGGCCCGCATGGCCACGTCCAGGTCACGGTGCTGCAAGCCCTCCTCGGTCAGGATCTTCCACGAGAATCCGTTCAGCGCGTTGGCGTCCTTCTCGATCATGCTCAGGATCTTGTCGGCGATCTTGTCGGCGGAGTCGCCGTGCGCGCCCATCGCAACCAGGGCGAAATAGAACTCCATGGCCTTGAGAGCCTCTTCGCGCTGCTGGTTCAGCTTCTTACGCTCGGCCATCAGCTCCTTCGCCTGGGCCAGATCGAACGTGCCCGCCACCAGCCCTGCCACCACCGGGTCCAGTTCATCGGGAGGGCCGTGCCAGACCAGCCGTCCCTGCTGGTCGATCACGAACGAGTGCGGAATGCTCTTCTGGCCGACCGCGTCCATGTAGGCCTTCGACGTGTCGCCCGCCTCGGTGTCGTGGGCCACCACGTACTCCATCTTGGTGCCCAATCCCTCCACAAACGGCTTCACGTCCTTGCGCGTCTTGTGGCGCGCGTCATCCTGATCGACACTCACGCCGACGATCACCACGCCCTTGTCCTTGTACTTCTTCTGCAGCTCCGTCAGGTGCGGCACGCTCGCCCGGCACGGCAGGCACCACGTCGCCCAGAACTCCACCACGTAGATGTTCTTCCCCTGCCCCGCCTTCAGATCCACCGGCCCGCCCTTGATCCACTCGGCGATCTTCAGCGGCGGCGCCGGGTCGCCCAGCTCGATGGCCACCGCGGGCACCACGAGGAACGTGCAGGTCAACCATGCCGTGAGCAGCAGTCGGCTCGACTTCATGAGTACTCCTTTCTGAAAGCCCAGGTCTCCGGCCCGGATCGCGCTGTCAACAACGAGAGATTGCGGGGACGATACCGCTTCGGCCCCAACGTCCGCAAGTCACAACCGCCCCCGAACCCGCTCTGTTCCAGACGCCGGCCGAACCGACAGAATCCGACAGCGCGGATCAACCAATCGCATTGCAGAACGCTTCAATCCGACGCCTTATTGCACCAAATCTCCATACCTGGATATTATGGGACGACCTGCCACGGCAACCGAGAGTCCCTCACTTTTCTGGACCGCCCAAACGGGCCACAGTCCCGGGGGCCGATATAGCTGTTGAGGACCAGCAATGGCGGACAGGCATTGGACGGGACCACCCCACACCCCCCTCCCTCTCAGGGAGGGGCCGGGGGAGGGTCAGGCGTGGGCCTCCCAAGCTCCCTGACCTCCATGTGTCCTCCAGACGGCGGGAATGGTCAGCGAATGCACGCACGGCCCGTTATGAGCTGGCAATCCGACGGTCCCGCCCCCGACGTTTACGTCGCCTGCTTCAGCGACCTGAGGCGCTGGGGGGGCGCCCTGACCGCCGCGCGCGGCCTGATCGCGGCGGCCCGCCGGCGGGGGCTCAGCACGCTTTTGCTGGGCGTGAGTTCCCAGCCCGATGATCCGACCGCGACCGCCGTGACTCCCGCGGAACTCAACCTGCGCAAGCCGTCTTCCCGCTGGCTTTGGCGCATCGGTAGCTGGCGCACGATTGGCCAGCTCCAACGGCAACTCCGCCGGCTTCCGCCTCCGCGACAGGCGTTCGTCGGTATCAGCATGTACTGGGCCGTGGCCGCCAAACGCGTCTGGCCGCACGTGCCGGTGACCTACTTACTCCCGTGTCTGCTCGCCAACTGCCTGCCGTTCACGTGGCCTCGGCACCGCCCGCCGACCTTCTGGAGACGCCTGGATTTCGCCGGAATCAGCCGCGCGGAGCGACTCGCCTTCGCCCTGGCCGACCGCACGCTGGCCCCGACCCGGCAGGCGCACGATGAAGTCCTGGCGTTTCAGCCCGCGGCGCACGGACGCGTGGACGTTTGTACGTATGGCTGCGACCCCGAGCCGCTCTCGCCGGAGATGCGCACCACGCAACGCCAGGCACTCGGCCTGCACGACGATGAGGTCATGTTTCTGCTCGCCGGCGTCTGCGATCTGAACAAGGCCTTTGATTACGCCCTGCGCGAGCTGCCCTCAATCGACCCACGCGGCCGGCTCCTCATCGTCGGCGACGGGCCCCAGCGGCCACACCTGCAACAACTGGCCGGCGATCTGGGCATTATGAACCGCGTGTACTTCGTCGGACCGCAGCGCGAGATGGCCCCCTGGCACGCCGCCGCAGATGTGGTCCTCTCGACCAGCCACTACGACACGTTCCCCAACGCCGTTCTCGAGGGCATGTGCCACGGCCGCCCCGTCGTTGTTCCCCGGAACGATCCGCCCCACGTCTTCGCCGGCATCCCGGAGATCCTGGCGAGTTCCGGCGGCGGCCTGGTGTATGACCGCCGGCAGTCGGGAGCGCTGTCCGCCGCGATGAACAAGCTGATTGCCGATCCGGTGTTGGCGTCCAGCCTGGGTCAACAAGCCCAGGCCGTCGCCCGCCGCGAATTCCGCTGGGACCGCGTTCTCGACCGCATCGCCGGCCTGGATGCCGCCGCCGTGAGCCCGAAACGGCGTACGACGTCGCAGCCCGAGCCGGAGCCGGAGTGCCTGCATGTTCCGTAACCGGCAGAATGGGGTGCTCGACCGATGATTGTCGTCGCGGGAGACTACGGACAACTCGGCAACCGCCTGATCGTGTTCGCGAACATGATCGCTTGTGCCCGCGAGCACGGTCTGCGCGTGGTCAACCCAGCCTTTCACGAATACGCCCCCTGCTTCGAGGCGACTCGCGCCGATGTGTGGTGCCGCTACCCCGCCAACGGCAACCACCACACCGCAAACCCACGTCTGGGAAAGAAGATCCACCGCGGCATACACACGTTGCAGCGCTACGCCAGGAAGTTCCACAACCGCACCGGTCACTGGCCGCCCCGGGTGCGCGTGCTGGATATCGGCTGGCGCGGCGCGTGCGACCTCGACAGCCCCGAGTTCGTCGGCCTCGCCCGCCAGCCCGGCGTACTGATCGCAAAGGGCTGGCTGTTCCGGGCGTACACATCCTTCGAGCGCCACGCCGAGGCCATCCGCGAGCTCTTCATCCCGATCGCCGAGCACCGGGAGAACGTCGAACGCACCGTCGCCCCGTTGCGCGACCAGGCGGACATCGTCGTCGGCGTCCACATTCGCCACGGGGATTATCGGAACTTCCTCGGCGGCCAGTTCTTCTTCACCCTCGACCAGTACGCCGACCTGATGCGGGCAGTCCGCGCGCAATTCCCCGATCGACGAATAGCCTTCCTGGTCTGTTCCGACGTGCCCCAGCCAGCCACGGCGTTCGGCGATCTCCCCGTCACCTTCGGCCCCGGCCATCTGGTCGAGGACCTGTACAGCCTGGCCGCCTGCGACTACCTCATCGGCCCGCCCAGCACGTACACCCTGTGGGCCTCGTTCTACGGCGAGGTCCCCCTGCGCATCGTCGCCGACCCGACGCTCCCGTTTGACACGCACGACTTCGAGATCGTGCGAAGTTTCCCCCATTCCACCCGCACCTTCGCCGCCGACCCCACCGCAGCGCATGCCGCAATCTGACCCCGACGTGCCACTGCTCTTGAGCAGTGTTAGAATGTTGTGTGCCACTGCTCTTGAGCAGTGTCTTGGTGAGTGTATCCGCTGACCGTACCAACACTGCTCAAGAGCAGTGGCACACACCCCCTCAACGTGTGCACCCACCGAGGTACCTGCACTGCTCAAGAGCAGTGGCACACACACCACTGAATACCCCTCTCACACGCTCGCCCGCGCTGGCGACCCCGTCGTCGCCCGGTACACCGACTCCAGCAGACGCCCCCACTCCCACCGTGGCCGCCCCCAGGGGTGATGCAGCAGCGAGCGCAAGGCGTAGCGCGCCGCCACGCCGTAGCGCTGCTGGCGATACGCCACGTCCCGCAGGTTTACGAACGCGATCCCCAGCCCGCGGCGCCAATGCGGATAGCAGTCCGGCCGTCGTTGCAGCTCCCGCCGCAGCATGTACCGCCCCCGCAGCTTGTACGAAAGCTGACTGAACGTATCGTTCGACAAGGCCCCCGGCATGTTCGCAAAATACGTCGCCACCGGCGTGTCCAGGTACACCGCCGGCCCGCGACACGTGATCCGCACCCACATGTGGCTGTCCTGTGACCGCCGCATTCGCGGATGAAACAGCCCCACTTCGTACAACGTCCGCGCCCGCAACATCACCGACGACGGCGGCAGGAAGTTCGTCTCGAACAGGTACGGCGCCAGATCCGCCGGCTGATCCAGCGGAATCGGCGGGATCCGGTGCACGCGCTGGGCGCCATCCGGGAACACGTCCCGCACCCGCCCGGCCACCATCACCGCCTTCGGCCAACGCGCAAACGCCGCCAATTGCCGCTCGATCTTGTCCGGCTCCCACAGATCGTCATCATCCAGAAACGCGATGAACTCGTTGCGACAAGCCCGGATGGCGGTATTCCGCGCCACGGCCAAGCCGCCGTTTGGCTGCTGGATGTAGATGATGCGATCGCGATACCGCGCCGCGACCGTCGGCGTATCATCCGTGCTCCCGTCATCCACCAGCACCACGTCGCACCGGTCGATCGCCGTCTGCGCCAACGCCGTCTCGATCGCGCGCGGCAGCAAGTCCGCCCGGTTGTACGTCGGCAACGCCACCGTCACACGGCCGTTGCTGTCTACCGCGGCCGCCATGACGGAACCTCCGGCTTGAGCTC
>SDBV01012124.1_pt1 | contig 11081 bp, 10 predicted proteins | sample 2277081 | NCBI WGS metagenome assembly SDBV01 (sample SAMN10402039, study PRJNA504765) | marine sediment metagenome | isolation source: marine sediment core GS10_PC15, 223 cmbsf | place: Arctic Ocean: Southern Knipovich Ridge | collected 2010
AAGGTCAGCGATGGCTTTAGCCATCCACGAATCACGAGTCACGAGTCACGAACCACTATCCCAAACTGACCGAAGGTCAGCGATGGCTTTAGCCATCCACGAATCACGAGTCACGAGTCACGAGTCACGAACCACTATCCCAAACTGACCGAAGGTCAGCGATGGCTTTAGCCATCCACGAATCACGAGTCACGAGTCACGAACCACTACCTACCATCCGCCCGGCTGCAGCGCATCGCTTACCGGCTCGTTCCACCACCCCGCATCGCGGAAGTATTGTTTAATATTAATTGCAGCCAGCACGCCGTCAGCGACCGCCGTTGCAAGTTGCATAGCCGCGCCTACGCGACAGTCGCCCGCTACGAACACACCCGGAACCGCTGTTCGCAGATACGCGCTGTCACATTTAATAAATCCATGCTCAGTTAATTCGACAAACCCGTCGAGGAAATCGGTGTTGGGAACCATCCCGACAAAGATGAACGCCCCGTCACATGCAACGTCGCTGACCTGGTCGCTCTTTACGTTCTTAACCTTCACCGATTCGACTTTCCCCTCGCCGTTGATCTCGGTAACAACGCTGTCAAGCATCAGCTTCATATTCGAGCCCGGCTGGTTAACTTTTTCCATAAGCTCATCGACCAGGACCTTCGTTGCCCGAAACTCCTGCCTGCGATGGATAAGCGTTACCTCGCTTGCGAACTTGGCAAGGTGCAGCGCATCTTCAACAGCTACGTTGCCCCCGCCGCATGCTACGACTTTACGATCCTGAAAGAACGGCGCATCGCATGTCCCGCAGTAGCTAACCCCGGCCCCGGCACTACGGAATTCCTCTTCGCCCGGAACGCCGAGCTTGCGGTACGAGCTGCCCGGTGCCAGGATAACCGCCCTTCCGATATAAACATCGTCATCGCATTTTATTTCGATGTTGCCGTCGTCAAGTTTTTTAAGCGACGTAACCTCCGACCCGCCCTTGATCTCGGCACCGAACGAGTTTACCTGTGCCGTCATATTGGCGATCAAGTCCGTCCCCGATATCTGTTCAAAGCCGGGAAAGTTTTCAATACGATCGGTGTTATTGATCTGCCCGCCCGGATAAAATTTTTCCAGTACGAGTGTGCTGTACCCGTCACGCGATGTATACAACGCCGCCCCAAGCCCCGCGGGCCCGCAGCCGATTATAATACAATCATAAACCATCTCACTCACGATCATTCCCTTTCCATAACGCTATTGCTCAACTTCCTATTTTCATAAGTTAATGCCACCCCTCACTTGATCGGCCAACCGCCCCTTTAATTCTTTCTAGCTATTCGATTCAATTTCCCATCTCTTAAAAAACCCAGTTTTCTTTTTCCATAAACCCTTCAAGGTTCATGCAGGGTATCCCAAAATGCTCGCAAACATTGGGGATTCTTACTGCATTTTCTGTGTTCTTTTCCTGAGTTATCACACAGGCACTAGATATTTTTGCTCTGGCAATAACAAATGGATCGGCAACATGCTTTCCCTTCAGTCTTTCCTGCTTGCGAACCATTGCCTGAAAATGCTGCACTTGGAAAATTTCACCTACAAACTGTAGCTCTTCAACTGTTGACTCCAAGAATAATACATTTTTGTGTTCTTTCGCCCAACTCGCCAACGAATCTTCACTTGATCCAATTTCATTAAAAACTTCCCTTACCGAAGCAATCTCTCCTCCTGAAACCAGAGCATCAAATTTTTCCCACAGCGTAGGAAACCTTTCCGGGTAATAGTGCCAGAAGAGGTTGATAAGCGAATTGCTGTCGAAAACATATTTCATCCCGTTGCCCCTCCATGCAATACATAGCCCTCGAATGTACTCACATGTATTTCTTTCATGCCAAGGTAATCCGCCAACTGTATTTTTGATATAACACCTTGATAATATTTTCCAAAAACGGTTTCAATATAGTGTGGCCCCAGATATGCGCCCTGAGTCAGATAATAATCACCACCCGGACTAGAAGTGCCGCGCGTTAATCTCTCCTCTTTCCACTCTTTCACCTTTGCTTCGTAAAATGCATTCGTGATATGTTTAAGATCAAGACACTTCCTTAAGATAACTTCACGACTAACACTGTATTTTTTGGCAAGTCCCATTATAAAATTGTCATCTATGGCGTGATTGCGTATCCGAGGTTTAATGTCTTCGGTAGGCACAAGAAATTCACCTGCGAATTTATTACAGAATACCTCTATATGTTTGTTGGGACCCCTCATTCTCTGGATAAAATCGTCATGTCTTAAATCAATGCCGCCTGTCTTGAAGAGCAAATGTGCCAGTTCATGAAAGAGTGTGAATATCTGACGTATTTTTGCTTGGCTGTTATTTAAGTAGATTACTGGAAAAACTTCATCATATAGACAGAATCCAGAACTCTCCTCATCTTTAAAAGCATCCTTAAAGATAAAGACTCCGTGTTTCTCCAGAACATCCCGCCAAAATTTCAATGCCTTTTCATTTGTGGTTAGTGCATACTGTTCATTTAGCCCAACACCGAAGTATCTTCGAACCGCTTTAGCTACTTCAGAAATAGTGTCTGAGTTATGTATTGTAACATCAGAACATATCTGTCTTTTTGCAGGATTAATTCCATTAAACAATTCTCTGAGATTTTCTTGCATTGCCTTTGCTTTACGTACCAGGTGGAGCAATCGTGGCCCTAGAAGATTAATTTCTTCTTGCGGTAATGTTCGGAATGACTCTTTAGGAGTTTCTTCCTCAGGTGGATCAGGGAAAAAAAATAGTGCCATAGGCCGCTTGTAAATTTCATAAGCAAGCCGCTCCAACTGAATGTATGTCGGGCTGTCCGTGCCTTTTTCCCACGATGTAATGGTTTCAGAGGTTATCCTTTTCCGTTTAAGTTTAGCAACGACATCCTCTATGCCAAAACCGCCGGTTTCTCTGGCCCAGCGAAGTATATCGGGATTAACAGGTATCTGGTCACTCATATCATTACCTCAAAACTCCTCATCGTATCACTCTCGAAGATAGCATAATTATAAGCAATAGTAAAGACCATATCCATCCTTCTATTATTTCTCTGTGTCCCTGTGGCAAATTCGTTCCTTTATTAGTGCCATTCGTGGTTAATCCTTCATTTCCTTCAGGTGCTTCTGGTAAAAACAAATAACCGCCCCAGCCGTCAGGCTGGCTCCACAACTCCGAACTCCGAACTACCAACTAATAACTATTTAATCTTAAATTTCTCTATAAGTGCGCCCTTGTCGGTTCTGTCCCAGGAGTGTACGTGCAGGTTCTTTCGTATCTTTCTTATGATCTGTTTGTTTTCGTCGAAAAGTATTTCGTCGAATTTCTTTTTCGCATCAAGATGCTCTACGTGAACGCCGTAGACAGCCAGTTCGTCAAGTTCTTTGACCTCCCTCTCGGGCATCTTCGAGACAAAGGCCGGCACGATAAGGCATTCGCTCCTTACAATATCGACGATCATATCGTCATACTCACAGCCAATAAACCCAGCCAGTATCGAATCGAAAAGTATTTCCGGAACAGCATTTTTGCCGGGCCAATAATACTTGTCTTTCAAAAACGCTTCGCTTACGCCTTTGAGGGTTCCATCGGAAGTTTGTTCGATCACCGTGATCGGAACCTTGGCATTATCCGACCGCTCGATCCTTGTTTGCTGAAAGAACGTATCGAACCGATCGTCGCACTTAAAAAAAGTATCCTTCTTGATCCAGCTGTCGCCATGTCCAATATAACTACGCGTATCGCCCTGTATTACTTTTTTATCTTCGGCTTCCGGTTTTTCATCGAACACCTCAAGCAAATATCCCGATGCATCTTCGGCGGGCTTCTCGAATACGTAAACACGCGCCCACGACAGGTTCGTATCACTTTCGATCAAAGACGCGACGCCCGCATCCTTCACAGAAGCGATATACTTTTCGCCCTTTTTGATAAGTTCGTTCGGTTCGTATTTAAGGCTCTTACAAACTTTCGCGAATATCTGTTTTGCAAGCTCAGGATCCGATGGTGCCATCGCTTCGACCTCAATGGCCCTGCTGTTGCCAAGCTGAGCGACACCGAAAAATACATCACGTATTCCGCCGGGAACCTTGGCATGCGCCCATTCGATCAGTGCGTTCTTAACGCTGTATTGACCGGTCTTTATTTTCTCGGCACCGCCGACAGCAGCACGCTTGGAAAGAAGACGGAACGTGGTTGTCTTTTCCGGAGCGATGACGTAGCGCCACTGAACGACCGCAACGATATTGCCCTTTACAGTAAGCTGGGCAGTAAGCATTATATCGCTATCGTCATTATAAAACTGCCATGAACCGTAGCTGGTCCACCCTTCACCAGCCGGAACCGATACCGAGATGCCCGTAAAATCCAGAACGTAAGGCTTGGAAAGTTTGATCGCCTGACGCCGAATAACGAGCAGATGGCCGGCCAGCAGACTAAACGCAAAAATAATAAACAGCGCAACTTCCACAAGGGAATATTTCGTTTTAAATGATTTCGTTTTCATAAGATATAGGCATACATTCTAATTGATTCATTCTCTTTTGCAAGATTCCTGATACCACGTTTGGCAATTATTTTAATCCGTCAAACAAACCCGACTTGATATCATCACAACATGGACAAACTCGGTTTGGCCGTGATAAAACCGGCCCAGCCGAAACCCCGACCTATCGGGCTACGCCCCATACGCAAGATAGCTGGGTCCACAACTTCAACCTAAATGAATACCTTCGGTATTTATTTCAAGATTTTGAGTTTTTATGCCGATGACCCGAGAGGGGATATATTAAACCTGCATGAGGTGAGATATGAAAGAATCGCAATTGCTTAAACTTGATCAGGCCGTCCAGTTCCTTTGTGATGCGGCAGATGCCAATAGTTCGGCTGTGGTCAGCTATCTCAAGAATGGAAAATGGCAGATCGCAAATGCAATTTTATCCGAAGTTGCTGACAACGGCCTGGAAATTGGGATGGCCAAAGAAACCGATAACGATGTTGTGGCGCTGCTCGTTAATCAGCCGGTTGGTATCTCCCTGAGGTTCGAGCAGATAAAATATATCTTCGAAACACGTGTAACCGCGATTGATCAGGACATAAATGACGGTGCCAGCAAGAGTTACACCCTTGCCCTTCCTGACCGAATAGAGATGATGCAGCGGAGAGCATACTCTCGGGTTCCGGCGCCAATATCTATGAACGTAAACGTAACGCTCTGGCATCGCGGATATAACGACTCCCAAATCGATGCACCCAGCGAGGATTACTGGCAGGGGAATTTAGTCGATCTATCGGCGGGCGGGCTTATGATGTCCATAAAAGCCGATTCAAGCCAGTATTTCAGCCAAGATCAATACCTCGGGCTCCAATTTACCCCGATGTTCTATCAAAAACCAATAACCCTTGAAGGCAAGATCAATCGCCTTAGCCAGTGCGATGAAACCGGCAGACTAAATATCGCCGTTGAGTTCCTGGGCCTGGAAGCTTCAAGCGAAGGCCGAGAGAAGATACATCGCCTGATTAGCATTGTAAATTCGTATTCCATGCAAAATAAGGGACTCGGAACCACCGGTGCCGACCAGATCGCCGACCAGGAAACCACCAGCTCAGCCCAGGCCGATGTCAATGCTAATACCGCGGTTCCCGAACAAGCAGCAGAATTCTCAGAATGATCACCCTGCTGCCATAAAACCGTAACTCGTTTAGCCATAATGATTTACGTGCAAGATTGGCCCGCGCAACACCTTTCGATGCAACCATTTACGCGCAACCTTTTAGCGCGACCATTTACGTGCAAGATTGGCCCGCGCAACACCTTTCAATGCAACCATTTACGCGCAACCATTTACGTGCAACCATTTACGTGCAAGATTGGCCGGCGCAACACCTTTCAATGCAACCATTTACGTGCAAGATTGGCCAGCGCAACACCTTTCAATGCAACCATTTACGCGCGACCATTTCGCCTTATGATCGTCTTGATCGCCGCAACTTACACGTATGCTATCAGCGGACATCAAAAAATAACGCCCTTTCATTGCTTGTGACTTCGATCACGATCAAGCGTCGGCGGCTTGCCCAAGTCCCATTTTGGCGGTAAGTCGATCGAACTCGTCGAGGGAATAGAACTCGATTATGATCTTTCCGCGTTTGCTGTTTTTGCGTGTGTTGATCTGGACCTTTGTGCCGAGAACACTTTGCAGCTTGTTCTCGAGATCGATAATGTTTGCGGGTCGCACCCTTGCCGGCTTTGGTTCTATTGAGCTGCCCTCCAGGGATCGGCGGACAAGCTTTTCGACCTCTCGGACGCTCAGCCTGCCTGTCATTGCGCGGGCGGCGAGCTTTCTTTGTAAATCCGGGGTCGGCAGGGCCAGGATCGCCCTTGCGTGGCTCATCGACAACTGATCGCCTACGAGCATTTCCTTGACTTCTTTCGGTAACCCCAGCAGCCGTAAGTAGTTAGCGACGACCGAGCGGTCCTCGCCAAGGCGTTTTGCGGTTTCTGTCTGATTCAGCCCGAAGGCCTCCTGGTACCTTTGGTACGCAAGTGCCCTTTCGATGGGATTGAGGTTTGTCCGATGTATATTCTCTACAAGCGCCAACTCGAGCATCTCTTCGTCGGATGCATCCCTGACGAGCGCGTTTATCTTTTCGAGTCCAGCCAGCTTCGAGGCCCGGAGGCGTCTTTCGCCAGCTATCACCTGGAAGCCTGTTTCTGTTTTTCGGAGCAAAATTGGTTGTATCAGGCCGTTGACTTTTATGGATTCGCAGAGATCGTTTAGCTCTTCATCGTTCCATGTCATCCTCGGCTGATACGGGTTTGGCTCGATCAGGTCCATTGGGACGTGCTGAATGGAGTTTTTCGCCTCGATGTCAGGTGGAAACTCTATTTTTTGGGTGGTTTCTGCGGCTTGGCCGTCGCTTTCGACGCTGCCAATGGTGGTTCTTAAGAGTGATTCAAGTCCCCTGCCAAGGTGTCTTTTTTTTTCTTTTTTTGCCATGTTTCGCTCCTTCGAATTCAAAAGTTTCCGTTATGTATAACGCGTTCCTGTTTAGCACAAAGTCGTTGTAGTTGCCAGAACATTTTGAATTTTTTATTTATAATTTTATATTTATTATTGTGTTTGTAGTTTGTGTTTCACGTGGAACAGTAAAATGAAAATTAAATATCAAAAATTAAAATGCAAAATTATGGAGCAGCCTTCGGCTGGGCTTTTAGATTTTGCGTGTGTTCAAGCACGCCCGATGATCAGTGTCACGACAGGGGGTGTTTCACGTGGAACACTTTTCTACTCGCATTGCTTTTTCATGGCAGGCGGGAGGGGGTTGCAGGCATTACTTGTTAGTTGTAATTATAACTAACGCTTTTATCTGGTTCCAATTTTCGCTACTCTAACCTGTATCATAACTGTACCGTTTTTGCGCCATTATTTAATTTTACTTGCTTTGTTTTTAGGCCTCCTTATTCGCAATTTTGTGTTCGTTTTTGCGCCTTTTTGCGTTTTTTTTGTTCGTTTTTGTTCATAATTGTTCGTTTTTGCGTTTTTTGGTCATCGTTTTTAGCCTTTAAATGCACTATTCCTTGTTATTCGCCCAAAAAGGGGGGCAGTTTTCAATTTTCGCATTTTTTACCCTTTTTTTTACCGCTGAGATCGCGGAGGACACAGAGATCATTAAGAGACAGGCTATTATTATTTAAAAAGAACCACCATTTACAGGAATGGCCGTTATGATATGGCCCAAACCCTCCGCTTATATTATACACTATATAATTAACAAGTCAAATTTATTTTGTAAATATTTAACATTTTTTTTATAAAAACACGGTTCCGCGATGGGTGACTATGGTGTTAAAAACAACGAAAAGAAAGGGTAGTTTTGGCTATTTTATAAATTTTTTTAATTTTTCCTGTTGCTTTTGTCGAAATATGGGGTATGTTCTATATAGAAGTCCGTGGCGAGCAAGGGGAGAATCCTTGTAGAAGTGTTTATTAATGACTTTTTTCTTAGCGTGCATATGAGCCGTGCACGCTTGTTGTCGTGCAAATGCGCTCGCGGTATGCCACGCGACGAATTCTAAATTTAAGGGTAGAATTATGTCAAATGGAGACGCGTACACACAGTATTTGCACGGATGCTTTGGCAACGCAGTCCAACGGTTGCAAGATGCCACAAGTACACCGGACACCTTACAACAGCAAAAGTCTGCTTTGGGCAGGCTGGAATACCAAGCGTCTAAGCAGGCAGAGAAAATTGAAACCGCCGAAAAAAGGGCTGCGACGAAGTATTCGAACACTAGATACAAAGGGTAGGCGTACCAAGGAGAATTAATACTATTGTTCTTCAGCAGGAGTACGATTGAGCGATCTCATTTGGCATGATAAGTCCTTTTCAAACACAATAAAGCTTTCGATTCTTTCGGGAAAACAAATTGACGAAATACTTTCCCTTTGGAACGAAAATCTTGATTTTGATGACGATGCGCTTGACGCCATTCCGCGACATCCTCTTTATGTGTATCTCAAATATAACCTGAATAGACAGCCCCTAAGAAACATTCTAGCCTGTGTAAGAAACCACTACAATGCTTTCGCAATAATAGAAGATCCGTATTTAGACCTTGAGTTCTGGGATGGCCATTCCGGATATTATGCCCAGAGCTTTAGCCAATATAAAATCAGCAGCAAAAGACTTCACTTTTTTTCCAGTAAGGAAAAGGACGGAGAGGAAAAGTATGCCGAACTTCTACGGAAGTTATTGCTTCAAGGGGAATGCCGGCATGAAATAGTCGAGCAAACAGACCTTCGCTGGCGCGGATATTGTGTGTTGCGACCTACCCATTCTTATGTGGTTGGTAGGACGGCCATCAAGTTTGATGACAGATGCGCCGATAAAATGCCCCCTGAAGTCAAGCGTCTTGAAGAAGAAAAAGGCGGCAGGCCATTTTTAAAAGCCAAGCAAAATTGTTCCGCAAATTTATTGAACTGCTGTTTTAATATTGAGACAACAGAGTTTATTCAACAAGACCCAAATCTTGGACACTGTGCTACCGCTTCATTATGGGTGGCAACTCAATTGATGGCAAATAAATTTGGGACTCACAGATTTCACTATAGAGCCATTACTCAACAAGCATTAGGGCATTGGGATCGCGAACGAGACATAACAACAAACTACGATTTAACTGATGAGGGTGGATTGACACCTTCTGAAATCAAGAACGCCATAGCTGCAACCGGTGCCAAATGCTTCACATTTTATCCTGAAGGCGACGAATCATCGGAACAAACTTTTGTGCGACTGAGCCATGAAATATATTCTTTTGCGGAATCTGGCTTTCCGGTTCTTTTGTGCATGTCCGATTTGCATGGCGACTCTGCCCATGTAGTTGCAGTGGTTGGTCATTCTTTACCTAAAGTTGAAAGCCTAGATGACTATAGCAATGCTTCAACGCTCTTGCCAGAGAAAGAAATAGATGACGAAATAAGACGCCACTATCTAGTGGGAAATATAGTTAAGGTGTACTATGTACACAATGATGCTTCTGGACCATTTAACCGAATGGTCTTTTCGCAAAATACGAGCAACTTGGTAAAAAAAGACTGTTTTTGTGAAAAGTTCTTAAGCAAACAAAAAAAAGAGGATGGAACCAATGATAAAGATTTCAGATTGAGAGTAGGAGGAAGGAGATTAGAGCACAAGTTACATAAAGCTATTGTTCCTATTGAACCCAACGTGAAATGCTCATCTACTCATCCTTTCCGAAGTTTGATGAAACGATTTAACGCGTTATACTGTAAAGCTTTCAAAAAGAATGAGATCTTCCTCTGGCGGTCTTTGCTTGTAGAGGGCAGCGAATTCAAACAGTCTGTTTGTAGGCGCGATTATTCTCCTGCGCTTAGAAAATGGTATGCAAGCCTACACCTACCAAAATATATTTGGTTATATGAATTAACAGTAGTTCGACCAAAAGAGATTTCTGATTACTTCCACCATGAAGGGTACACTGCCAGGCTTATCGACGGAGAATTCATCTATGACGCTACAGTTTCATCTGTCAAAACGCGACTACTCACGGAAAGATTTCATGGTAGTTATCGAGATTATCGTCGCAAAATAAACGAATTCGACAAATATACCGATGTACAACGTTATAGTTGCTATCGGGCAGCTTGTAATAGAGCCAAAATTAGGGAAGGAGATTGCCCATGTGTGCAAAATGGGAAGAAGGCAAAAGTAAAAGATACAAAGAGTTAACTATTTCAAACGCCAACCAATTAAGCGAAGATACTTTAAAACAACTCATTGAATCTGAAAGTAGAGGTAAACGGAAGTTTTTTATAATGGCCGTATTTTTTATGATATTGGCAGTTTTATTTTTCTGTATTGATGAATCAGGCAGAAAGTTTACTTTTGAAATTGCAAAGGTTGCTTCGTTTAGGGGGCCTATGTCGGCAGGTGCATTATTTGGTGCCATTCTTTGCGTTCGCTGGGCCAGAATCAAAATAGTATTCAAATAATCTTCCGTTAAAGCTATGGCAACGTACCAAACGGGGGGCTGGTGAGTTTGCGGATGACACTCTTTAGGGTGAGAGGATAGTGGGTATATGTTCCTTAAGGCACCCTATGGTAAAAGTGTTCGCATGAAAAAGGCCCGGCGTGCGTGGCCGAGCCTTTGGTTTGTGAAACTTTTAGTGCTTAATGGGCACTTATTTATTCTTTGCCTTTTTCAACCGTCGTTTTTCCTTTGGACTAAGCAATGCTTTTTTCTGGCTTTCTTTTTTGCCTTTATTCTTTTTGCCACCATCGCCCATATCGGTATCCTTTCTGATTAATAATAATGGTTATTCGGTCCAGCCTTCGTCTGATGCTGCGGCGACCTTTGATATGCTGTCATTATAGCGGAAAGCTGCAAGCTTGCAACAGGTTTATCCGCCTAAAAAGGCATTAGAGCAATTTAATTTTTCGTGCTCGCTTTCTGCCTGTTGCGGCTTCGGCTGTCGGCATCAGAATTACTTGCAATATTTCAATATTGCTACGTATTCTTCTTTGTCAGCCTTGTCCTCTC
>SDBV01012125.1_pt1 | contig 11081 bp, 9 predicted proteins | sample 2277081 | NCBI WGS metagenome assembly SDBV01 (sample SAMN10402039, study PRJNA504765) | marine sediment metagenome | isolation source: marine sediment core GS10_PC15, 223 cmbsf | place: Arctic Ocean: Southern Knipovich Ridge | collected 2010
ATTACAGCATCTTGTTGTTCCATGGACCAATCTGACATAACATGTGTCACTCCAAAAATTACCGTTTTTTGAAACAATTCAAGAATTTTGCGTGTAATAGCCTCTTTACTCAATTTAACCAAACCTATTTTATTGTTGTGTATCATAAATACTCATTTTTGAAATATAGTTGACATGCCCATATAAAAAACCAACGGTAGAGAAACAATCATTACTTAATTTAAACTGAAAAAGATATATATTTCTGTTGCATTTATTATAGGATAAGACAAAAGAGAAATCTAGAGTAAGATTGATTGTTTTAGTTAAGGATGTTGAGATTGGAGTGTATCTGAGACCTAAAATATATGATTTTTGGGTAACAGTAGTACTCAAAAGTGGAAAAGAAATTAGAATTTTTGATTCAGGTTGTCTTGATCTCCGCCCTTATGTTGGTCAAAAACTTGATCTTCTAACATTTGCTGCGCATGGAAGTGTAGACAGCGACGAGTCATATGATCTTGAAGGAATCTATTTTAAGAATTATAAATTGCCCACTAGATGGTTGCAAAAAGATGGGTCTTTAGGGATATGGAAAAAATCGGCTATAAAGACGAAAAATGGTATTTTTTTAATAAATGATTTAGATTATTACAAATACGAAAACTTAAGACCAATTCGACTCGAAATATGGAGATATGATTTAGAAGAATTTCTTCCTATTGAAAAAGAATGGAATGATAGAAAAATCATAATATTAAAACTATTAATAGCTTAAAATCTAATATTTAAAATGATTTAATATGGGTAAATTGGATTTAAAAAAGACAATCTCAGCATTAAAGGGATCTTTTCAATCTATAGATTTAAGAGTAGCTTACTACTATAATAAGGATCATTGGGAATATATTGTCTCAAATTTTCGTTTTACAAATAAAACTAAAGAAGAAATTGCATTAATTCATAAAAAATTGGATGCAGAGTTTAGCATACCTTCCTTTAAAATCGAATTTAAAACTTTAGATCTCCAAGAATTTAATAAATATTGGGATGAACTCAAAGAGTCTGCAGAACGTAACTTAAAGGAGATAACCGAAAGTATGGTTTCATCTCAATTAAATATTAAGAGTAGAAATATAAGTAGTTATCTATTAGATAAAGATAAAGAATACAATACAGTTCAATTTTTTATTGAATTTAATGAACTAAATAAAAAACATCATGAAAGATTTCAATTTATTAAAAAGGAGTTGGCTGAACAAGGAAGAAAAGAGATATACCCAATTATCGAAAAAGCATTGGAAATAAATAATTTCAGCTTAAATTCTCCTCTTTATACGGTAGTTTTACTCCCTATTTATGTAAAAATAAGTAATCTTGATTTTATAAATAATTATCTAAGTGGTGATGTTCTATTTCATAAATTTTACGAAGACCAAAAACTTCACTTCTTTTTAAGTTCAAATAGAGATAAATCCGATGAATATAAAGAATTTATTTTAAGTACTGACAGAGAGAAAATAAAATGGTTCCGCTACGAGGATATTTCAAATAACATGTTTAAAATAAGGTTCACAGTTCATTTTGAGAAAATAAGAATTAATCCTTCCCCTGATTTTTATAAAATTATTTGTAGATTCAGCTCTTCCGAATTTGAAGATTTTTTAGTTGACTTTGAAGTTCATCTTAATGAAATTTATAAAAATATTGAAAATATTGATTTATTACCTCCTGCTCTTCTAAAATTAATAGATCCATTTCTAGAGATTAATATTTTAGACCGTTTAGCTGCTAAAAATGAATCCGATTCAATAATAGAGAATCTCTTAAATAATAGGCTTGATGATCTAAAAAATATTCTATTAGAAAATATGGATTGGTTAATGGCTAATAAAAGCAATGGTATATTAAAAAGCTTTTTTTTAAGTGCTGCAAATCGACCTGCAGCGCATTATAATAATTATTTTGCTGATATGATTGTAAAATTATGTAATGAAATAATTGTTTCTGAAATTTTAGATGATATTGATACAAAGTCAAAATTTAACGATTTATTAATAAAATTTAATTATAACTTAAGATACCAATCTAAAATATATTACTATGGTAAGAGATTAGCAGAATTAAGAGAAGATATTATATTATTACTTGATGAAATATTTGAAAAATATCCTCAAACAATTGTACATTCTGATTTTGATAGGAGAGGGCGGATTTCATTAAATTTTCCAAAATTTTGGAGTGAAGTAAAAGTTGAAATCCCTAATTCTTATCTATTCTGTGAATTGTTTTTCTTCAGAAATAATTCATCTATCTTTAATTATCATATAATTCACATTCTTTTTTATCGTTCGTCAAGATTAGAAAAAATGTGGGATGAGATAACACCTCGACAAAAGGAGATATTCATTCAATTATTAAATAGGATAGCCAATTTTCAGGATTTAGAAATTATTGATTATAATTTACCAAATAGTATCATCTCAAAATTAAATAAGAATATAGAAGTTGATAAAATATCTCAAAGTGAGTTATTTATTCAAGAAAAGAAAAAATTCAAAATTATCGGTATTGAAGGCGAATTAGATAATTTTTCTGATCTAAATATTTTTATTGGTAAAAATAATAGGGGTAAAACTGTAAATTTAACAAACACTTTCATTAAAATATCTGATTATCAAAAAGTATTTAATAACCAAGTTGCTGTTGATGAGTTTCATCAAAAATATCCTCAATTTTCAATTTACGAACTTTATTATATCCCTCATAATAGAGAAATTGATGAACCTATTGGGAGAAAACCGGAATTAAAAGAAGGATTAATTGATGTATTAAACAATTTAAGAAATTTAATTACGAAAGATTACCTAAAAGATGAACCTATTGATATTGAAGACCGAAGTAATGAAATTCACCCAAAATCATGGAAAATCCCAAATTTTCTAGAAATTATTGACATTTTTTCTATTGATTTAGAGAATACGGATGGGTTAACCCGTGAAGATATTGATATAATTGATATGGGAAAATCATTATTTACCAAATTTAATCAGATTTGGGAAAGTTGGAAAGCTAAAGTTGAGAAATTTTTTGATGATGTTGAAGTTAGAGCTGTAGAAGATCTCGGAAGAGGTGGAAGGCATAAAATAACATTTTATGATAAATGGTTGCAAAAAGAAATATCCAATTGGAAATCTTTTGGAAGTGGTACACAACAATTATTAAATTTGTTGTTTATCATTGAATTTCTGAAAATCAGTCCTTCAATCGTTTATGGAAATTTAATAGATGAAATAAACCGTGGAAATTTTGAAACAGCTTTTAATCAATATGTTAAAGACATTCATACAAATAGGATTATCTTTCTAGACGAGCCAGAAGTTAGTTTACACCCAAGCTTACAACGGAAGTTCTTTAATTATTTAAGTGATTATTCTCAAACGCTTCAGATATTTATCGCTACTCATTCTCCGTTCTTTCTTGATATTAATAACTTTAATGATTTGTTAGGAAATACCATTTATGTAACTTTGTGTAGAAAAGAAGAAACAGGAGAATTTATTAAAAAAAATATTACTAAAGAAAATAAAATTCTAATCATGAATGAAATCTTTGATTACAAGCCTCTAGAAACTGCATTTTACTTATCAAAAAATAGTTATGAAGATTTATTGATAAATGAAGAAACTCGTGATTTTCAACTACTTACACTAGAAATGATTGATGATCTTATAAATGAAAGGAAAAAATATGATCCTGATTACCATAATCTATTGAATCTTGGCACATTAGATGAAGAGAATGATACTCGTCTGATCCAAAATGCCATTTTTCTAAGTTTTGAACCTCTAAGTGTTAATCTTAATGAAGAAAAAAATGTTATGAATGAATGTCAGAGATTTTTCTTATATCAAATTCATAAAAATGAGTTTGAATCTATTACTGAAAAAATGAGATTCAAAGCAACTTGTATTTCAAATTGGAATAAAAGAACCTGTGTAAAATCCCAAATATTAACCTATACTCATGAACAATCAATAAATAATGTATCAAAAATAATGGAAAAATTAGAAAGACTTAAAGAAGAAGGTAAAGAAATTCTGAAACATATGAGTATAATCCTATTTCCAGAAAATACATTACCCTATGAAATTTTAGAATCCTTGATTAATTATTCAAAAGAAAATAATGTGATTATTGTTGGAGGAATGGAGCATATTAAGCTATCAAAACTAAAAGAATATATAAGAAATTTTACTCAAAAATATTCCAATGAATTTTTAAATTCTATTAATTTTAATGAAATCATCAGTTTTCCTAAATTTGATGATGAATGTTATATAAATCAGGCTGTTGTAATCAATTCAAATGGCAAATTTTCTTTTCAAATTAAAAATATACCTGTTTCAAAACGAGGGAATCCAAAGGAAGGAATTTCCACCATACCAAATCCAACTTATTTTAAATTTATTACTTCTGTAGGAAATTTATCGGTTTTTGTTTGTAAAGATTTTTTAGTTAATTATGAAGTAATTGATAAATGGATGGATAAAAATAAGATTTCCACATTACTGGTACTCTCGTTTACAGAATTGGTAAATCCATTTATCTATAAATTCGGTAATATAATCCGTAAGAGGTATAATAAGAATAAAACTATTGCTTTCGTAAATGTAGCTGAATATGGAGGCTCAGGTATCTTTAATTTGTCTTATGAACGGCAATATGAGCCCGGTAAAGAAAGTCCCTTTAAGCCTTATGAGGAAGAATGTAAATCATTTGTAAGGGATTTGGATAGAGAAATGTAATATTTAGAAATTAGATAAATAAAACTCATCAATGTTATGCTGAAATTTTTAAAACTCCCATAATAATCTCAAATCTAATTTTTCAACTAAAAAACTCATTGCTTCCTTTTTATTCATATTGGGTCTATTATCCACTATTCCTGTTATATTTAGTGTTAAAATCATTATCTACGGAGTCTATTGAAACTAAATCAGTATTTTGAATTTTCTTGATAATGAATCCTAGATGGTTGGTTAACTGTACAAGCTACTATCTGTGAATTTATTGTATTTTCATTTACATCACCATATTTAGTCCAGATATAATTCTTTATTTCTGTATATGATGCTTTTCCTCCCAATTGTTCAATTTGTTAGAAATTAATTGAAGAATAAGTATAAAATTCATTTTGTTAGAAATTAATTGAAGAATAAGTATAAAATTATACTTTTTTAAAATTATAACGGTTATTTCACGTAAGTTGACTATTAAACAAGAAACAAATTATTAGATTATAGTTTCTTAAATAAATTTTTGAATGTACGTATTTAGCAAATATTAATTGGGTGAATTTTTAAATTAAAATAATGAATCAAAAATTAAAAATCTTTAAGATTAGGACGACAAAAATCTCATCTATAACACCTCGAAATTTGTCGGATTGAATAGAATTGAAAAAATGATCAAAAACAGTAATTTTCTCATCAAAAATAGACAAAAAATCGATTTTTATTCAAAAAAGATCTTCCGGTCTCTTCCGACATTAAAACAATTGATATAGCCATGATTATTGTCAGTCTTAAATTGATGATTTTTAAATTTTAGTCAAAAAGAAAAAATTTAAAATACCCTCAATTTAAAAATCTAAAAATTATAGGAGCGTAATTGAAAAATATTTCAGCTCTTATTACTTAATTAATATTTATCAATTCAAACTTTAAAAAGGATAAGGAAATAAACTTTATTAAGATAATTTGCAAATTAAAATTTTTATTTAAATACTAACAATTATTTTATACATAAGGAAAATAGAATATGGCTGATCATACATTAGATAAATATCTTGAATTATCTGAAGAAAAATCACAATCAACGTTGAATAAGTATATTTCAGATAAAGAACTTAACTCTAGATTTGAATACGTCCTTAAAGAACCTAATCAACGATATCAAAAAGTTTGGAATAATTTGTTAAAAAGCAAACTGAAATCAAATTTTAGTTTAGAATTTATGAAGAAAAATGAAATATTCAAATTTGAGGAGTTATATAAAACAAAGAATGAATTTGATATTTACAAAGCTTTAGCAATATGTAAAAAAGTTAGTTGGAGAGAACAACCTTACGATAAACAACATTGGGGAAATTGGCTACATAGTTTATCACCTTATCAAGGAAGATTAACTCCCTCATTTGTACATTGGTTAGTAAGAATATTTTCAACAAGAGATATGGTAGTTTTAGATCCATTTTGCGGAGTTGGGACTGTACCATTAGAAGCAGATTTTTTGGGTAGGAGAAGTATTGGAAATGATTTAAATCCTTATGCTTACTTAGTAGCAAGAGGAAAATTTGATAGAAGGCCAATAGATGAACATTTAAACTATTTAAAAAGTATTTCTGATGAAGTAGTACATAATAATTGTAAAATTGATGGTATTCCAAAATGGATAAGAGATTATTTTCATGATAAAACTCTAAAAGAAATTATTTATATAAATAAAAAGTTGGAAGAGGAAAATCAATTCTTTTTAAGAGCGGGACTAATGGGTATATTACATGGTAATCGTCCGGGTTATTTATCTGTATATACTGGATGTATTATACCTATGAAACCTCGAGCAAAAGATCATCCTAAATTTAGACCAGATAAAGATTCCAAACAATATAGACCAGTTATTCCGCGTCTTGCAGCCAAAGTTATGAGGATGTATCAAACTGGTTTTAAATTAGAAACAGAAGGTAAAATTGTATGCCAGGATGCGCGAAATATGAATTTAATCGACAATAATTCAATCGATGTTATCATTAGTTCTCCACCATATTATAATACTCTTGATTATGCAACTCAAAATCGAGTAAGACTCTTCTTCTTAGATTATAATCTTGAAAGGCAAACTGATTTAAAGGAGGTTTTAATTCAAAAAAAGAGTTCATATTTAGATGAGATGGTTAAAGTAGGTAATGAATTAAGGAGAGTTGTGATACCTAATGGATATGTTGTTTTAATACTTGGTGATGTAGTTGGTCAAAAGAACTCAATAAATACTGCTGAAAATGTTGGAGATGTGTATCAAGACATTGGTTTTGAAAAATTAGATATAATAAATGATGAAATCCCTATAAACAAACGAGCTAGTGGATCTAAGCGTAAAAAATTTGATAGAATTCTAATAATGAAAAATATAGAGTAATCAACAATAGCTAAATTTAGTTTTATTTCTTTTTAAATAAAATTATATTTTCATTAAAGATACTTTTAGTATTTTGTCCAATAATTGGATTATTTATTATTTTTAATAATTCCCAATCAAAATTTTTACCCAGTTCTATTATAGATTGAGAATTTTTAGTTTTTATTCCTCTAAATCTACCATCACCCATAACAATACCTATTTTTCCGTTTAATTTTATAATAGTATCAAAAATTTCTAATACTTTCTTAAGTTCTAATTTAAATGATTTCTCAGAATTATCTGATTTAAAATTTCTCCCTAATTCCATATTTTTAACTTTACTTACGTCTAATTTAAAAGATTTATTAAAAAAATGGTTTCTATTTAAGTAGTTTAAAGAAAAAAGATAAGGTGGTGAGGTTATAATCGCATCAAATTTTTTTCTAAAAAAACTTTCAATGTTTAAAGCATTATCATTTACTATATGTACAATCCCGGGTTTTATATGATTAGTTTTCATTATTTCTTTAGTTTTTATTATTGTATCTAAGATTTTCCTTATCTTTATTACGAATAATTTGAATAAAGATTGATTATTATTTATTCTAGATTTTAAATCTTTTACATCTAAATAAGAAAAAATAAAAATTAAATCAACAATATTTTCATATAGAGAAAAAGTTCTTCTATTTAATTTATTATAGATTTTAGAGAGCGCCTTAACAGAAAGATCTAATGATTTTATCTCAACTTCTATTAATTTTGTTTTTATTTCTGATATAAAGGATGCATATTGAGATATATCAAAACCAAAACTGTTAATCCCCATCAGTTGAGCTTCTAAGTTTGTTGTTCCGGAGCCACAGAATGGATCTAATATCCAATCACCACTTTTTAAATGAAAAAAATTAATCAATGTCCGAGGAAGCCGAGGATAAAATTTACCTTTATAAGGGCATAATCCATGGAATGCATAATTATTTAAATTGCCAAATTTCCTTACAAATTGAAAATAATGTGTCGGTTTATTATTAATTTCTGCTAAATGGGCAACTCTAAATAAATCTTCTGAGAAATTATGTAATATTAATCTATTATCATTAAGAAAATACTTTATACCTAGCCCATTCAATTCTAAATCCAAAAGTTTAAAATCACTTTTATTAACCACCCATTGACCCAATTTGCCAACATTCATATCAATAATTTTGAAAATAAGTAATTAAAATACACAGATATTATTTTCTTATTAATAGGTGTTCTGTTAAGTACTGATAGTTACAAAATGAAAATCGAACTGGTTGTGGAATCTGATATTAAAAAAAAGAAATTTATTATGTATAAAACATAAAATAAATATTGATCTAGGGGAGAAACTATTATATAATCCATATAAGAATATATTAAAAAACTTCCGAGCCCTTGCTACGAATTCTTTTGCAAAAGAATTTGATCCAATTTATCGAATTTATTCTGGTTTAGAAAGTGTTGATGATGATATAAAATTTTATTATGAATCACTATTAGGAGTAACATCATATTTTCAAAGCAGTAAAGGAGGAAGGGGTAAATATATTGAAAAAAAACTCTCCTCTATGTATAAAACATGTGGTATCAACATAAAATTCAGTGAACTTCCGATATTATTAGAATTTCCTGAGATAATTAGGAAAAAAGGACTATTCACATTAAAAAGTCTAAATCATGAAGAGTTGAAAACCCTTAGAAAAAGAAATTTTAATTTCTTAGGTAGGGTGGATGAGACAACTGATATTGGAAATTTATTACGTGCTAATGAATGTTTAAATCTATTAGAATTAAAAAATAGAGTAGATTCAGGAGGTACTTCTGCTAGAAGAGAGATATGGTCCAAAAAATTCAATACAATATTTGAATATTTAAGTTCAAGTGAAGTATTATTCAAAAAAGGCAGTTTAGAATTAAATTTAATACAACTTTTAAAAAAGTTCCAAATTAAGAATCTTAACATTTATATCGGGATACTATTCAATGTAGAGGGTACTCCTGCAACAAAAGAAGGAGATAAAGGTAAAGGTTTTTATTCTTCTAACGAAGAGGGATATAAAGATTTAAAAAATTTCATAGTACAAAAAGGTTTTACTCTTATTGAAGATAATATTGACCAATTAGAATTATCTCTAGAAATAAATGAGTTAAGGATAAAATTTGGTGCTTTATATGGTAATCAAATCCCTACTATAATTTTTAATGATAATTTTTCAGTTTCAAATCTTTTAAAACTAAAATATGATGATATTTGGTTCTCTCAACTATTAACAATAAATGAGAGAACAATTCTGTTAGAATTTGGCAAGAATTCTATGCTAGAAATTATTGAAATAATTGAAAATGATTTATATCTTAAAACTCAATATAATTTATTCAAGTCCAAAGAAGGAGACTTATCTATATTAAATGTTATAGTAGATAATCTATGCGAAAATTATTCAGAAAATTTTCCAGATTATTATTTCTTAAGAAATGGTGAAAAAAAACAATATCTAGCTGATATTCTTCAATTTTTAGCAGCAGTAGAATTCTAATTTTAATTACATCAGATTTAGAATAAAATTTTTTCAAATAATTTCTTTAGCATTTTCCTTAGGAAATCGATATTGATACATATACATATTTATACTTAAAATATAAGTCAATCTATTCAAAACACGTAGAAGTAAAAGCTCAAGGCATAATTTTTTTCAAATTTAGATAAATAATTGTAGATCTATATATAACTATTAGAATAGAGATATGTGTATACTAAGTAATGTAAAATTATAGTTAACAATGTGATCTATTTATATAAAGAATCTACATCTTCTTTAGGGCCTGATATAAAAGAAGAGCGACTTTTCCGTTTAAGGGAAGAAGTTAACGATGTTTTATATCAATTGGATGGTTACACCCCAAGAATACTCTTCCCTTTTAATAAAATTTTACTAATTGACTTAATGCATAAGAGTGTTAAGCAGAATTAGTTTTATAATTTATATTTAGAAAAGGCAAATTAGTCTTAAAAAATTTTATTATTAGTTTAAAACCTGTTCCATTATATTACTTGTTATTAATTCACCTTTAGCAACAATACTCTTCAAAGTTTCTTTAACGGTAGTTAATTCAGGGTCTTGAATCGATTCTTTAGTATAAATTTGATATTTCAGTCCTTGGCTCCTAACAGTATCAATTTTTATTTGAAAAGTATTCATAGAGCTTTCCAGAAGAATTTTATTTCTAATTATTTAATTAGGACTATTTTTTCTCAATTAAATTATTTATACTATTAAATTATTAAAACAAGAATAAATATTGAAATTTTTAAAACAAAAATGTGTAAAATTAGTTTATTTCATATTCCTTGAAACAACTTCTCTGATTGCGTCTATTACTTCATCGATTCCTGCTCTTGTTAAATATTTAGAAAGTATCTTTTCAAAGGCTGGTCTTATCTTCTCAATAAATTTATCTAAAAGGATATACTTATCCAATGTTGTTTGTTTTTCTAATCCTAGTTCTCTAGTAAAAGTACTCTGAAAAAAATCCTTTTTATTTTTTTTACTCATAATAAATCCACTTCTAAATGCACATTTATTGATATTACATATATTGATAATTTCGTTTGTTAATAAATTATAAATCTTCAACAGATTATAATATTAAAAATCTTTAGTAATACTTGACTTTCAAAGTTATTTTCTATAATGGGATCTAATGGCTTCTACTTAAAGAATCTATTTTTTTTGTCACTATACGAAAATTATTTTCCAGTAAATCGCTTCAAGTCCAATGCCTTGAATAACTTGCGTTGCAAGGCAGACATTTGGGTAAGCAGTACCTCAGGTGGCTGGTCATCATCGTAATACAAGCGAATTTCTTTAATATCCTCCAACGCTTCAAAACAT
>SDBV01012126.1_pt1 | contig 11080 bp, 6 predicted proteins | sample 2277081 | NCBI WGS metagenome assembly SDBV01 (sample SAMN10402039, study PRJNA504765) | marine sediment metagenome | isolation source: marine sediment core GS10_PC15, 223 cmbsf | place: Arctic Ocean: Southern Knipovich Ridge | collected 2010
AGGATGAAAGCTGGTGAGGTACACGTCGTACTCCTCGCTGCTGGCCAGACCGCTGATAGTCAGGGTATAGTCATTAGTTGGAGTCCACTGAAATATGGCACCTGTGAGTATCGTAAAGTCGGGGGCGTTCCATTGGTTTATCTTGAGGGCATCAGACGTGAAGCCCACGGTGGTGGCAGCGCCAGTGGAGTTCTTCAAGTTGGTCCCAGATATACTACCACCGGTATCTCCTGGCCCGTCCAGAATCTGATTCCACGTCGTGCCAACGTCATTACCGCCATTGCCAAAAATGGGACCATCGAGTTTACTCTGTGTCCTTGCCGTAACATCGATGTTCACATTGATCAGCTCGGCATTGGCCGGAGCCGACAGAACGAACATCGCCACGGCCACAATTGTCAAAACATTCTTTCTACATATCATAGCTGACATTTCCCATTTACACACCAAAAAACATAATTCAGTCCTTCTGACATCAAAAATCTTATCAAAATCACCTTAAACTGTCAAAGATTTTCGTTTTCGAGGCAGCTTTATTGAAAATTGGCGCCGAATACTCCATTTCAACCCCTCAACTTAAACATTTGCCTTACATCTGATGGTGTTGCGATGGTAAGGCCATGATCTTTTGCTATCCTTGCGGCTCTTTCGACAAGTTGCGCATTACTGACTGCAAGCTCTCCTTTACCAAAAAAGATATTGTCTTCAAATCCGACTCTCACAAATCCATTATTAGTCATTGAATCTTCAATTTTCCGCACAGAGATTCTTCCCCCGATGCCAATCGTTGTCCAGAAGCTGTTTTGCGGGAGGCGATTGACCATGAAACGAAGCGTTTCTTCATCATATCGTACGCCGCCCGGGACATTCAGAACCAATCCGTAATGGAATGGTTCCTGTACCAATCCTTCCTCTATCAGTATCTTTGAGCTGTCAATATGTGAAATATCAAAGCATTCAAGCGTCGGTCGTATTCCAAGCCTTTGCATCTCTCCGGCAAAACGTCTCATATCCGGAAGTGTATTCACGATATAATCATCACCAAAATTACAGGTCCCGCAATCAAGCGATGCCATTTCCGGCTCGAGTACTAATGGAGCCATCCGCTGCTCGATCGTCATCCCAACAGCCCCCCCCGTGGTTATTTCGATCACAATATCACATTTGCTGCGTATCAGTTCAATGGCCTGACGAAATCCGTCAACGTCTTGCGTGGGGTTGGCATTTTCATCACGCACATGCAAATGTAATATTGAAGCGCCCGCTTCACTTGCATGCTTTGCCGCCTCGGCGATCTCTTTGGGCGTTACAGGTACCGCAGGATTCTGTTGAAGAGTTGTTTCAGCCCCGGTTATCGCGCAGGTAATGACCGTTTTGTTCATTTATTCACTCCTGTCTCGCGCATCCTGGTTCGCCGCTGTCTCCGGAGCATCATCTGCCAGGGTTTTACCACGCGTTAAGGCCGACTATACCCAATCACTGAAAATTGTCAAAGCAAATTCCCCAAGGAATGATATATGTCTGATGTTAAGGAACGTTAGCGCCCTTCTCGTCGAGGTCCTAAGTTCTTGAGTCAATAAATGCTTATATTTCAAAGAGATATACATACTTTTGCAGGTGTCCCATTGTCGCTTGACAAGCGAAAGGTGTCTACCTTTGAAAATAATCAGTGACGATCTCCAAGTCGTTGAAATTAAACAAGTTCGAATTTTTGAGCAGGATAAGTTGGAAATCTTGCATCTTCGAGATGGATTTGGTATTCTCTTACTAAAAGAAGCTCAGTCCCGATGCCTCGGGATAGCTGAGCAAGGATATAAACTGTTATATGGGAAATCGCGGATTAAGGAAATCACAATGGACACTAACAGAAGGAACTTTCTAAAATATTCTCTTGGAGGCACTTTTGCCGCCCTTTCACCGCTGAGCCTGTCCTCTGTTGCGTCAGGTGCTCCTGAAAAAAGCATCAAGAAAAAAAATGTCCTTTTCATTATCGTCGAAGACCTGAAAAATATAATGGGTTGCTACGGCAATCCTCTGGTTAAGACACCTAACATTGACAGGCTTGCTCAAAGAGGAGTCATATTTAACCGGGCATACTGCCAGTTCCCTGTGTGCAATCCGAGCAGGTCGTCGCTGCTGACAGGATTAAGACCTGACACAACAAAGATACTCGACAACGTGAAAAAGTTAGAAGAATATGTTGGATACCAGACGACTCTACCCGGGCTTTTCAAGAAAAACGGTTATGAAACAACAGGACTTGGAAAGGTTTTCCATGGCAAAGCCAAAAGTATAGACCCGAATATCTGGTCGCAGCAGCTTGATTTTGGGCCGACAGAAAAAGGAAAGCTTGGTGAAAGAAGGAATATGACCGGTGGAAAAGTGAAATGGTGCAGTTGGCTCGCCGCCGAAGGCGACGACAGCGATCAGCCCGATTGTATGTTGGCCGATAAAACTGTCGAGCTGTTAAAGGACAAGAACCGTAAAAAACCATTTTTCATTATAACCGGTTTCCATAAACCGCACGACCCGTTCGACGCACCTGAAAAATACTTCGACATGTATCCGCTGAAGAGCCTCATGCCGCCGGTCGTGCCGGATAATCGCGAACCGGAAAACTCTTACACAATTGGAAGCGCATGGAAACAGGCATTTGATAAATTCTCATTACAGGATAAACGGGAATTTCTCCGTGCATATTACGCCTGTACCACATTTACCGACGCTCAGATCGGTAAAATAATTGACGCGCTCGACGAGGAGGACCTTTGGAAAGATACCGTCGTTCTGTTCATCGGCGACCATGGGTATACGTTAGGGGAACATGACTGGTGGAACAAGAACGTTCTCTTTGAAGACTCGGCCAGGATACCGATGATAGCTGTAGTTGAAGGTGAGACCCGAATAAATGTCGCGTGTAATGAACTTGTAGAGATGGTTGACATCTACCCGACCTTTGCGGACCTCTGTGATTTGAAAGCCCCTGACAATCTCGAAGGGATAAGTTTTAGACCGTTGCTTGGCAACCCGAATCAACCATGGAAAAAAGCGGCTTTCACACAGGTCCAAAGGGGTGGTATAGCCGGTAAATCAGTAAGAACCAAACGCTGGCGTTACACCGAATGGGCCGGAGGCAAGCTTGGTGTAGAACTGTATGATCACGCAAGTGATTCCGACGAATACAGAAATCTTGCAAAAAATCCTGATTTTAAAGATGTATGCAAAGAATTAAGTCGTCTCCTGAATTAAGATGTTCATTTCCGAAGAGACCTTCGGGTATTTATCATATATGTTCCATGCCACAATTACACTAAAGTTAAATCAGTTCTAACGCTGATTTCAGATTGTCAACATAGGCATTGCAAAGTGATTTTGTGCCGCTTTCTACGATATTGCCGTCAGCTATTCCAATGCAGGCGTAACCGGCCAGGATGACCGAACAGACTCCTGCGCCGCTATCCTCCATGCCGATCACCGAATGCCTTTGCTCGAATGGTATACCGAGACCGACTCTTGCCACTTCAGCATAAAGCCAGGGATGCGGTTTTGGCGAGAGTTCCCCGAGTGTGCCGACTTCTCCCTTTCTCAAGGGAAAACCGGCTGTTATTACTGCATCGTAAAAATCTTCAGGGTCGCCCATATTCAGGGTTTTGAATGCGGACAGGATTTCCGGCCAGGCCTTTTCGTAAAGGCCTGAAGTTACCAGTCCGATCTTTATCTCCCGGGCTTTTAGTTCCATGAGAAAGTCTTTAAGGCCTTCGGCAGGCGTGAAAGCATTTGCACGGCCCCTGCCTGACATTATCTCGTTCATCTCGTGATGTGTGTGCTGGAAGTAGTAATTTCTTGCTTCTTCAACTGTCTTATCCGGACAATATTTGCGGACACAGTACTCGAGATGTTCTGAAACGCTGTGGCCTGAAACGTAAGGGAGATCGGCATCTTCGAGGGTGAACCTGGAATCGTCAAGAAGGCTTGCGGTAGTTTTTTCAATGATCCATATCCAGAAGCTTTCACTTTTGACACTTGTTCCATCCAGGTCCATCAGAACCGCTTTGACCGACTTTTCGATTCTTGTTTCATAGACCGGGTAGTAGGCGGGATAGCCCATTGCAGACTTAACATAAGCGATCAAACGGTCGTCGAAAGCTATGAATTCCACCTTCGTATCCCGTGTCATATAAATCGCCTCGACACCGTTTTTACCGACTTTGTATAAACCGTCGCTGCAGTTTTCCAGCATGCTCATTTCAGCAGGATCAAATATGTTATTTGCGTTTGAACCGACCATGAAAACCTTTTTACTTGATCACCAATATTAGCATTTACGTCACCACATTCTCCGCCGGAAGTTTTCTATACCAGAAAACGATCATCCCGGCCAGGCCGACAACAAAGACCGCCAGGGTCACCCAGAAAGCACCCATTGCCTGAACAATAAACAGCATCGGCGCCATAAACAGGCTTATCTGCCACATCAGCGTAAACGGCAAAGCGATCCAGTCATTTATATGTTCGCGTTTCATCGAGGCCCATTCGCTCTCTGTCAGCCTTTCCCTGCACTTTCCCCAAAAACCGAACGGACGTGTCTTACGATAAAAGTTTTCGAGCACCTTGTCATCCGTCGGCTTTGTCAGATACGTGCCGATTATCGAACCGGTGAGACCTATAGCGAACATTAGAAGAAACAGGGGCTGACCTCCAAGGTCGGGATAAAATTGCCTCTGCAAAATCGCCGCAAAACCGCCTGCGAAAGTGCCGATCGCAAAACCCCATCCGTTGAACCTGTGCCAGTAGAACCTTAGAATCTCCGGCACGAGCAGGCCGCCAAGGAGTCCCATGATTATCCATTCCCATATATCGTTAATATTCTTGATCGAATAAGCAAAAATGAAACCTATCGCTACAAGCACAACGATAAAGACCCAGGAAATATAGATCAATTCCTTAGTCTTTGCTTTGGGCCGGATGTATTTCTGGTAGATGTCCCTTGTAAAGAGGCCGGTGGTCATATTAACAGTCGAGTCGAAAGTAGACATCGATGCGGCGATAAGAGCGACAAGCATCAACCCCCGGAAACCCTGTGGAATACAGTAAAGCAGCACCCACGAAAGTATCTTTTCAGGGTTCGGCGTCCCCTCGTAACTCAGTATGTCCAGCTTATTCTTCCAACCCATCCCATCGGCATCAACCGGGCCAAGATGACTTTCAAGCTCGGCGGCAAGGGCAGGATATTTCCCTTCGTCAGTTACCTCAGACAGAATAGTGGACCAACTCGTCTTAGGCACCAGTTCTTTAACCTTTTGCTCCTGTGCATAAAGAACAAGAAACTGCTGCTGCCACCCGTCTCCGAAATGCGATTTCAACCTCGCCACCAACTCGGCATCTGCCTCCGGATCAAATGAATTTGCAGCGATCTTCGCGTTTATGCCGTCCCAGTCAAAACGCCGTTCAACATCGGCCAAAGATTCAAGGGCCGCAAAATCGATCTGCACATCAGGTGCTTTTTCGGAAATGATATGGCGTTTAATAGCGATCTCGGAATTTTCAAGGACCTTCTGGTCCGGAAAATTCTTCTGAACAAGGAATATACCAAGAATTGCAAATCCCATCATCATAGGCCACCGGAACATCATCAGCCACGTCCAGAGAAACGTAAGCGTACCGCATTCGCGGTCGTTACGAGCGCCAAAGTATTTCGGGTCCTGGCCGCACTGGCCCATTCCACCGAGAAAAGTCCTGAAGAAATAGATAAGCATCGCAATCGCAAGATATTCGAACCCCTTATACCCTTCCGGCATAGACGTTTTCCAGTGCGGGACGCCGCTTGTCCATGCGTCATTGCCCGTTACTTGCTCAGCAACGCGGGCAACCTCGGCGACACCGCCTGCTTCGGTTACCTTCTGAAACCCCAACACCGAAACCAAAACTACGGCGGCAAGGATGATCACAGACTGAAAAATATCCGTAAACACAACGCCATAAAAACCTGAGACCATCGTATAAGCGGTCGCTATACCCAAAAGCATAAGCGCACACATAAACGGCGAAAACGGAAGAAACGTCGAAAGAAATATCCCGACAGCGATCACGAGGTAACCGATCATACCGATACACCATACCACCGAAAACAGTGCCGCGATCAGTTGAGCACACCTTCCGCCCGGACCGTCGCCAAACCTGAAAATCATCCATTCCGCACGCGTGATACAGCCGGACCGCCGGTGCCACTTACCCATCCAGACAAGGCAGAAGGCAAGTATCAGAACCGCTCCGCCGCGAAATGCGATAAAGAGTCCACGCGGGCCAAGCAGAAAAATCATGGAGACAATAACAACTGTCCCGGCGATATCGAGATATGAAGCCATACCGGAAATGCCAAGGGCCCACCATGGAATACGGCGGCCGCCGATGAAATAGTCCTCCATGCTGGCAGAAGCCTTGCGCTTGAGATAAATACCGAGACCGACAAGAATCAAAAAATAGACGGCAATCACACAGTAATCAAAAGTGTTAAGGAAATTCATTGTTTCGACTCCTTTGCAATTAAGGCGGACAATCCATTTAACCGTACCTGCCTTGCCCTGAAATTGGTTTTATTTCCCACGTGAGTAAGTTTCCTCTTAGCAGTTTGCGTGCTGGTTTGACCGGGTTATCGGCTATTACCCAAACCACTTGATAGTCATGATTTTTTTGCTCGGAATACTGAAACCGACCCAGCCGTCCGAATCCATCGCCATTTTCTCTTCGGAAATCTCTTCCAGCGTCACCTTTTCTACCCTGGACCACTTCCCTGGGTCGGCCTTTGGAAGTTCGAAATTCGATTTCGTTCTTTCGATCGGCGACTGCCTGGCCTGGCACCGCAAACCCGAATTAAGCCGCACACGGCCCTTTACCGTTTCATCATAAGGGTTAAACAACCTCACTACCCACCCCTGTCTGTCTTCGCTGCGTTTAACTGCGCTGACATTAAGCTGCTCCGGCTCCAACTCAAGGAAAGATTTCGAAAGAGGCTCATTGCCCTCAACCGTAGGGCCGACCTGTGCGGCAAGCAAAGAATAGTTAAAGCATTCCGACCCCTGCCATACATTCCCTTCCTTCCAATCGCCCGAATGAGGCATTATGCCGTAACGGAAAGTTTGTTTGCCAGGGCACTGCGCACCCTTGTCGGTTTTACTGTAATCGGTCATTTCCTGCGTAACACATATCCGCAAAGGAAAACACCTTAGAAGCGTCAAACTTACTGTATTGCTCGCCTCGTCATGGGCCTGGTAAGCCTTAAGCCCTTCGTTCAGCAACGCAATTCCGTCTTTCCCGTCGCTCAGGTCGATAAACGAGTTCATAGGATGTTCAATATGCGGCACTTCCTGGTAAAGCGAATAATCAGGCTTTGCGACCGACCTGGCGACAACATCGAACTGCCCCTGCGCCATGATCACGTCTGTGTTGATACCCGTCGGAAACGACACCATTAGATAATGATCTTCGACACAGTTATCGACTTGGGTTTCAACGTCAACCCATCTCTGGCCGGGGCGCAGTGTAACTTTGCTGACAATCTTATAAGGCTTAAGGTGGCTGCTTCTGGACTTATCGTCCATCGTCCTCGACTCCGGCAGCGACCAGTCAAGCGTGATCTGCATAGTCGTTTCAAGTTTGCCGTCCCGAACAACAGCAACCTTTGCCCGTTCATTGACAGTTGTATATACCTCTTCATTTTCGACAGATCTGTGCTCCCACGGATTACCTATCTCGCTCGTATCGCGGAAATAACCCATCTGGTCATAGACCTTGCCGCTAAGCTTATCGTGTACTTTCAAGGTGCCGTTGCTGTTGACCGTAACCGAGATAAATTCGTTTTCCATCGTCTGCGGACCGCTCATCTGTGAATCAGGCTGGACGAATTTCTTTTTGTCGTAGGGCTTAACAAAGAAGGTTTTATATCCCATCGACGGAACATCTGTAAATTCGGCAAGTACATCATAATCGACAACGCAGAAGACATTCGCAACGTCGTTTTTAGCCTGAACTATCATCCCCTGGTTTTCATTGACATTGCAAACCTGAACCGCAACCTTGCGGCCGTTTTCATCGACAATATCAAAACCCCTGGCCTCCCACTTGCGAGGAATACTTATCTTGCAACCCAGAACTTCCGTTCGTGCATAAGGCAGCGGATTGTAAACCAAAATTGCCATCTCATCGCTGCCGTATGCCGAAAGATCGATAGACCTGGCGATCTCCATCATCGACTGTTCCGTAACGCAGCTGCTTATCTCGCGAGACTGCCTGTACCTGTAAACCATATCGTCGCTGATAATATCACGGCTGCAACCGCCTATGGAATCATGGCCATGATTCTGCAAAAGCCAGTGATACGCTTTGTCAATAAACGCCTGTGAATAATCACCGCCGAGCATCGCAGAAAACGCGGCAAGCGGCTCGGCATAAACTGTAATATCGCGTTCCGTACGGAAGTTTTCCTGCTTGATATCCATCCTGGCGGAGATGATCCCCCCAAACAGAACGCTCGTGCTCCCCTCCGTGAAATAGTGCCGCATCTCACCGGTAACCGTTGACAGATCGTCGCTTACATTTTCACAGACTGCTTTCTGGAAATCGGCAAATGTACTATGAAATACATCGGCCGTATCCTTCAATGCCTCTGCGCAGTCATCTATCATATCTACTTCCCGGACATCGGGGCAGGAAGAATCATGTCCGCAAGACCATAACCGGTGCACCGTGGACCAGTCGGCATCCTGCTCTTCGATAGCGTTCCGTACACTTTCCGGTATGTTTTCCTTGAAGTATTCAAAACGCGGATGCGCATATTGCCCGTCAAGGCCGCCGTTGGCCTTATCGATCATCCGGAAAGGAGCGCGACCGTTTTCCCACTGAACATAACGATTGTCAACATCCTTTTCATTCCAGTAAGCAGGCCGCTGAATGACATACCAGACATTATATCTGGGCCGACAACCAAGCCGCGATGCCAATATCTTCGTACCGTCAGGACCCTCCCAGAAAACTTCGGACTGAGGAGCGACGATCGTATTAATACCGCGATAGAACGCCATAAAATCAATTCCGAAACCGCTGTATATCTGCGGCATCTGCGATATCTGACCCCACGAAAATGGCGAATAACCCGTCTTGCTGACCTTACCGAAACTTGCCGCTATCTTATGACCGAGCAGTAGATTCCGGATAAGCGACTCACCCGAAACACTGAACTCATCGGGCAGACAGTACCACGGACCGACAAGCAGCCGGCCTTGTCCTACATACTTTTCGATATCCTTTTTTCGCTCGGGCCTGATCTCCAGGTAGTCTTCCAAAGGAAGCGTCTGCGAATCAAGATGAAAAGACTTGAAACGAGGTTCGGTCTCAAATATATCCAGCAGCATATCCATCTTGTAAACCAGCATATGTCTTGTTCGCTGCATTGAAAATCGCCACTCACGATCCCAGTGAGTATTGGAAACAAAATGGCACTGAATACGTTTGTCTTTTTTCATAACTTCCACAGTTCTCCTGGTCCTATTTGATCTTATCGACCACAATGGCCCGTTATGGCTAACGCCTTGATGGCATTTCCTCGGTGATTTCAATTTCTCCATTCAACATCTTCTTGCCCTGGCCGGTAAGCCACAGGTAATGATCCGAAGGCAGCCCTTCCATTGTCAGGAATTTCGACTTACCAACCGGCGGATTATCAGTACATTTAAAAATAGCCGTAGCCTCGTCAACCTCGTCGAACATAGCCTGATAGAGCATAGTGCTCCCAGCCTTACAGGCCTCGACATACTGCTTCCACAGAAAGCGCCCTTTCAATCGTGGTATCTGGTTAAACTTGGAAGGATCATTCATGAGATTTGCCCAGCTAAAGCCCGGCCACATCACCGGCAGATAATCCTTGCCCTTTTCCTTGCACCATTGAACGTCCGGCTTCCAAACTTTATTAGCAATATTGGCAACATCTTTCGGCGACCTGAATCTTCCAACCATCCACGGGCTTACAATATCAGCCTTGCCGATGATCTCGTGAAGTTTCTTATCATCAAGACAATCCCTGCCCAGCGTCCGCCAATAAGTCGGAACTCCAAGCAAAACCGTGCAGTTACCGTAAACAGGATCGTTCTTAAAAAAGTCCACCAGCTTCTCGCACTCGGCCAGAGTATAAGGGCGGTTCTTAAAACCTACCCCCCACAACCCAACTACCGGCTTGCCTTTATGATGCAGGTAAGCCTTATCGTTGGCATCCTTTGTAATCTTAAAGTTATCGACCAGTATCTTCCAGTCCCTGATAACCCGTTCTATCTGACCCGGCCTGTCCCACGAAAGGTCATACATAACTGCATAAGTCCTGCCGTTTATATTTGCCCCGGCCCTGCAATTGGCAAGAACCACATTTAAATGATAAAACTTGATAGCGCCATATACCTCACAGGCAAACCTCTGAAGAAATACGCCGTCAATTCCATAATCCTTCATCCATTTAAAATGCCGTACAACCGTCTTGCGATTAAGCGAGCTGAAGACCGAGGCCCTTTTACCGTCGGAATACTTAAATGCTGTAGCATATTTTTCATCATTATCCAACTCACTCATGTCCGGCCACATATCGATACAGGCGCTGCCCGGCTTAAACGCGTTGTATTCACCCCGGATAGACTCCGCCCAATGATTCCATCCTTTAGCCGACCCATCACCCGGACAGGTAAACCAACCCTGATACCCGCACATGACTTTTCCGTCAAGCGTAGAAGTGTCAACGCCGGCGGTACTGATCCCGTCATAAGGAGTAAGCGTCTTGTCAATAACCTCTTGACGGGTAAGGTCGAAAACATTCATAGTTTTAATTTCCTGCCCACAGGCGCATGGCAAAAGCATTAAAATAGCCAAATAGATTGATCTTACAGCCAAAGTGTGCTTCATATTCATTTTCCGATACCTTAACTAAACCGGGATTTGGTATATACACTTCACTGAACCACTCCTGCAAACTTCAAGTCTCTTAATACCGTAATTTCATCTCAATTTCAAGATAATTCCACCAGGTTCAGCGTCCCGTGCCGGA
>SDBV01012127.1_pt1 | contig 11080 bp, 7 predicted proteins | sample 2277081 | NCBI WGS metagenome assembly SDBV01 (sample SAMN10402039, study PRJNA504765) | marine sediment metagenome | isolation source: marine sediment core GS10_PC15, 223 cmbsf | place: Arctic Ocean: Southern Knipovich Ridge | collected 2010
TGCATATTTAGAGCTTATTAATGCATTTAGTTATAAAGCGGAAGATGTGCTTGTCTGTGGTGATAAATACAGCATTGACTTAAGCCCTGCTAAAGAACTTGGATTAAAAACAGTTCAAGTCATGTGGGGAAGAGGCAAAAGTCAAAAACAACATTTTGAGAAAACACATTTTTTAATAGATTGCTTTAAAAGCTTGATTGAAATAGTAGGATCCTATGAAGACAAAAAATAATGACAAAAAACGCACCCTTATTCCTAGCGTACAGCTTGTTCCAGGAATGACGGTCGAGATTGGAAATAAAATTTATCGTATTGAAAGTTCGGTGAAAGTCACGGCAGCAAGGGGAGCGGCATTCATCAAAGTGAATTTACGCGAGCTGTTGACAGATAAAGTTTTTGAGAAAAATTTTAAACCCGAACAAGAAATCGAAGAAGTCACAATGCAGGAAAAGATCATTGTGTACCTGTATCTCGAAAATAAAAAGTATGTGTTTTTAGACATTGAAGAATTAACACAGATTCATCTTGACCAAACGATCATCAGTGATAAGGCCGATTATTTAAAAGAAGGAATCGAACTCAAAGCCAGTTTTTATGGAGATACGGTGTTTGCTGTAGAGTTGCCACAGTTTTTGGAATTGACTGTAATGAAAACTCAAGAACCACAAGAAATGGGCTTAATGGGGGCTTCTTTAAAACTCGCTCATTTAGAAACGGGGGCGAAAGTAGAGGTGCCTCTTTTTGTAGAAGTTGGAGATATTATTAAAATCGATACGGTATCAGGTGAATTTGTACAACGTGTGTAGGTATTTTTATGAAAATTGATCCTAAAAAAATCAAAGAATTGTTATCCATCATGAAAAAGAACCAGATCAAGCGTTTGCGTTATCGCATCAAAGATGAAGAAATCGAATTAGAACTCCCTCATCAGGATACTCTTCCCACTTTTCATCATGTGCCTCATGCAAGCGCGCATTCTCCCTACCCAAAATCTATTGCAGAAACTGAAGAGAGTGAAGATGGACAAGGAAATTACATCACTTCGCCTCTTGTGGGAACCTTTTATAACAAACCAACTCCAGATTCAAAATCCTTTGTGAATGTAGACGCTAACGTTACTGAAAATTCCGTTGTCTGTATTATTGAAGCGATGAAAGTGATGAATGAGGTTAAAGCGGACATCAAGGGTAAGATTGTCGAAATACTCGTCGAAGATGGTCATCCTGTAGAATTTGGAACCAAACTGTTTCGGGTTGAATGAAAAAAGTACTCATTGCCAATCGTGGCGAAATTGCCCTTCGAATCATCCGTGCTTGCCATGAACTTGGTCTAGAAACCGTGGCCATTTTTTCTGAAGCAGATCGTGAATCTTTGCATGTGCTTTGTGCCGATGAGGCTGTTTGTATTGGAAAAGCAAAAGCTACAGATTCGTATTTGAAAATTTCTACGATTTTATCTGCTGCGGAAATCACCAATGCCGATGCGATCCATCCAGGCTATGGATTTTTAAGTGAAAAACCTGAATTTGCTTCGCTTTGTGAATCGGCCCATGTCAAATTTATAGGTCCTAATTCGAAGACAATTTCTCTTTTAGGAGACAAAGCTCAAGCTAAAAAGACAGCAAAAAAAGCTAAGTGTCCTATTATTCCTGGCAGTGATGGCGTGGTTAAAGAATTAGAAGAGGGCATTAAAATCGCCAAAAAGATCGGCTATCCCATCTTTATCAAAGCGGTTTTTGGAGGAGGGGGCAAAGGAATACGCATTGCTCAAAATGAAGAGGAGTTTGTCAAACTCTTTATCGCAGCTCAAGCAGAAGCGCAAGTCAATTTTGGCCATCCTGACATCTATTTGGAAAAACAGATTGAAAATCCACGCCATATTGAAGTGCAAGTGCTTGGTGATGAACATGGCAACGTAGTGCACCTATTTGAGCGCGATTGCACTCTGCAGCGTCGTCGTCAAAAATTGATTGAAGAAGCACCTAGTCCTGCCATTAGCTCATCTCTTCGCGAAAAAATGGGTCAAGCGGCAGTGGGTGTTGCCAAATATGCGAATTATCATTCTGCAGGAACGGTGGAATTTCTTTTAGACGAAGACAACAACTTTTATTTCATGGAGATGAATACACGCATTCAGGTTGAGCACACGGTGACAGAAGAAATTACAGGAATTGACATTATCAAAGCGCAGTTGCAAATCGCGCAAGGCCAAAAGCTCCCCTTTAAACAAAAAGACATTCATATCAATGGCCATGCAATCCAATTTCGTATCAACGCAGAAGATCCTGCAAACAATTTTATGCCCCGTCCAGGGATTTTAGATTATTACATGGCACCAGGCGGACCCCATGTAAGAGTGGATTCTAATTGCTACGCAGGGTATAAAATACCGCCTTACTACGATTCGATGATTGCAAAACTCATTGTGCGTGGCAAAAATCGCGATGAGGCGATTGAAGTTGGAAAAAGAGCTTTAAAAGAGTTTCACATTGGGGGAGTGCCCACAACCATTCCTTTTCATCTATTCATGTTAGAAGAAGAGAAATTTCTCACCTCTGACAATAATATCTTTACGATCGATAAGATGCTAGAAGAGGGTGTTGAGTTTGCTCTTGTTTCTCAAGATTAACAATCTGCATTTACTTCGAGAGTATTTAGATACCCAAATATGAGCTTTTACATAGTTTGGCGGAAATATAGTCTTGTGATGCCAGAGGTCATGTAAATTTTTGGTTCTAGGTTTGGATAAGTAACTATTTGGAGGCCCAAGTGCATCTGTTCTTGGAAGCCCAAGCGCGTCTGTTCCTCTGAATCCATTTAAGCTTCAAAAAATGTCCTGACTTCTCCTATCTTATTTGTATAATTAGCCCATAGTAGTAGTTGAGAAATTCCAAACACTTCAAAGTGTCCCTGTATAGTATCCCAAGTACGTAGTGGCTGTGATAAAACAGCATTGTTTTGTAGCCATAAGGCCCCTTTGGTTTTTTTAGAGATGATTGTACATAACGTTTATTTCAAAAGATGTAAAAAGTAGTTTAAAAATTTTCGAAGCTTCTAGTTTTTTTGTAGTATTGATCAATTTGCTCTGCAATGTGATCAACATCATCTGTGAGATGGATTAAATCTAGATCTTTGGCACCGATGTTCTTCTCTTTTAAAAGCGAGTCTTTCATCCAGTCCAAAAGACCTTGCCAATAAGTTTTACCAACTAGAAAGATGGGAATCGGTTTGATCTTTTTTGTTTGTACAAGTGTCAAAGCTTCGAATAGTTCGTCTAAAGAACCAAAGCCTCCTGGAAAAACGACAAAAGCTTGGGCGTAGCGCACAAACATGATTTTACGGATGAAAAAATAACGAAAATGCAAGGTGAGTTTGGGATCGACAAAATCATTGGCACGTATTTCATGGGGGACATCGATACAAATTCCACAAGATTTACCTTTTTTTTCTTGGGCGCCTTTGTTGGCAGCTTCCATGATTCCAGGACCACCGCCCGTCATCACGGCAAATCCTTTTTCTACAACTTTTTTTGCACACTCTGTGGCTTGTTGGTAGTAAGGATTGTTAGGTTGTGTGCGCGCGGAGCCAAAAAAAGCAACGCCTGGACCTAAAGAGACCATGGTTTCAAATCCATCCACAAGTTCTGATAAAATACGAAACACACGCCAAGAATCTAATGTGTGCGTATGTTTATGTGGAGGTAGATCGTCTCGAGATTTGCTCATATTATTTTTTTTGTATATACTCCTTAACATTAAAACGTTTTGAAAATTTTGGCAAGTGATGCTTTTAGTTATAAGAAGGCTTTTACAACTCGAACAGTCCCTACTGGCGCTTCCTTGGGTTTTGACTGCAGCATTACTAGCGGTTCCAAGTGTGGCTTTTCTACCAGTCTATTTAATTGTAAAAATGTGCTTAGCTACGATGTTTGCAAGAAGTGCAGGCATGGCTTTTAATCGTTTTTTTGATAAAGACACAGATCTTCAAAATCCAAGAACAAAGCATCGCTTGATACCATCTGGGCAGCTATCTTGGCAAGTTGTCTTGATTTTCGGCCTTTTCAGTCTTGCGTTATTTATCACGACATGTTTTTTGATCAACGCGCTTGTGTTTTTTCTCTCTTTTGTTGTGGCATTTCTTTTGGTGATTTATCCTCTATGCAAACGTTTTACAACAGGATGTCATTTTGTATTGGGGTTGATTGAGTTTTTTGCGCCCATCATGGCCTTTGCTGCCGTGACACATACTGTGCGTTTTGAAGCTATTATTCTTGGATTGATTGTGTTTTTATGGATTTCGGGACTCGATCTTTTGTATGCCATACAAGACATCATTTTTGATCGCGTATTTTCTATCTACTCTTTGAGTGCTTCAATGGGTGCAAGAAAGGTTAGACGCTTAGCGTTTTGTTTACATCTGGGCGTTTTGTTTGGCATGGTTTTTCTAGGCTACCTAATGCAATTGCATAGTCTGTATTTTATTGGGGTCTTTCTTTCTATGTACTTTCTCTTTTCGCAATATCGTTTTATCAGGGCCACTGCCGAGCGTTTACCTAAAACGTTTTTTGTGCGCAATATCGCAATGTCAATGATCTTTTTCTTTTTCACGTTAGCTGAGAGAATGCTATGGAACGGATAGTTGTAGGGATTTGTGGAGCCAGTGGCGCGATCTTAGCTATCAAAACGATCAAAGCTTTAATCGATCAAAATATTCACGTAGAACTTGTGATGACCTTAGCTGCGAGAAAAACACTGATTCATGAAATAGGAGAACATGTGGCAACGCCAGAAAAAATGAAGGCCTATTTTGATACGGAGTCTATTTCAACGCATTCTATTCACGATATTGGGGCTAATATTGCAAGTGGTTCTTATGCAACAAAAAGCATGCTTATTGTGCCCTGTTCGATGTCTAGTGTAGCTGCAATTGCTCATGGACTTTGTGATAATTTGCTTAGGCGCGCAGCTGACGTCACACTGAAAGAAAAAAGAGCTCTTGTTGTTGTGCCAAGAGAAGCGCCTTTGAGTGAAATTCACTTAGAAAATTTATTAAAACTTGCACGCTTGGGCGCGACGATCATTCCTCCCATGCCTGCTTGGTACCATCATCCACAAACACTTGATGATATGGAAGATCGTATCGTAGGGCGTATCCTAGATGCTTTAAAAGTGGAAAATTCTTTGAAAGTTGAGTGGCAAGGCATTAAATAAAAGAGAAACCTCTTATCCAGAAGTTTCTCTTTTTTTTAATACACTAGGCGCTCAATGCATCCGTTTTTCTAGGGGATTCTTGTTTAAACAAAGAAAATTCAATTTCATTGCGCAAGCGAAATATTCCTAGAAGATTGATGCATAGCAGCAAACATCCAGAAAGCGACATAATCAATAATGCCTTTGATTGATCAAAAAATGAAAACAGTAGAAGAAAAGCTACAGAAAATATTAAATATGTTTTTTCTCCATGTTTTTGATGCAAAAAACGTGCACACTTAAATCCTACAAATAGGTAGGAAATCAAGGTTGAATAAATTAATACAAACAAGAGTAGGGGCATAAAGAAAGATTGATAGGGAAAATAAAGAGATAAAACAGTTTGAATAACCAAAAAAGAATCGATAGCAGGATTTGCTTTCCAAAGACCAGTGCATAAGACAGCAAGCAAAGTAAGAGTGCAAATGACACTATCAATCCATACTCCTAACATTGAAAGTCGAGCCTGGTGTATGATTTGTGAAGCAGAAGTTTCGCTTTGAATGATAGAATCATAGCCAATTCCAATGTCAGCCGAATAGACTGAACGTGAAATACCCTGCCTCAGAGCTAACATCAATGTACTTCCGGTAAATCCACCAACAGCGGCATGGTTTGTGAAGGCCATCTTAAACACTTCGCCTAAAACGGTGGGTAATTCTGTAAGATGGTGCCCTACCACCCATAAGCACATGAATAGGTAACATAAAGTGAAAAAGGGCATTAATAAAGAACAAATTTTTCCAACCCGTTTGATACCTCCTATTGCAGCGAAAAAAATTAAGAAAAGCAATCCGAAAACAACGAGGAGATGATTTAGATTCCAGTTTACAGAAATGCTGTGTGTTAAAACAGAAAACTGATAAACTTCAGCCCCATAAATGCAAAGTAACACGCTTGCGATGATACTCACGTAGCGCGTATTAAAAGCCTTTTTTAAGAAATAGATAGCTCCACCATCATATCCTCCTTGATCATTAGAAACCCGGTATTTCAATCCTAAAAAAACCTCAGAATACTTGATCAAGGCTCCTAAAAAAGTAGCTACCCAAACCCAAAAAATAGCTCCAGGTCCACCAATTTGAAGAGCAGTGACTATTCCAACAATGTTTCCCACACCTACCATTCCTCCAACGGATGCAAAGAACACTTTTAAAGGATGGGTGCCTTGTTTTGATAATGAGCGACTTGTGAGAAAATAAAAGAAAGTTTTAATGACCGATGGGAGGGAACGCAGTTGAAAGACGCCCGTTTTAATCGTAAAATATAATCCTAGTAACATAATTAATGAAAATCCGATATAACTCCAAAAAAAGTCATCTACGGACGATAAAAATGAAAAACATAACTCAAACATGATATAACTCCATAAAGTGTTAAATTAAAAAATTTCAAAAGCAAATGAGATGAAAATCCATCTAATTTGCACACAAAACAAACAAATAATTTTCTTATAAAATAAAAATGACTGTTACTTTCGCTTAGTAACGGAAGAAGGCTTTCGCTTCAAAAGCTTAGAAAAAGAAGAGATGAAGAGGGAATCTTCAGATGAACAAATAAAAGAGCAAAGAGTGCTCGACCTAAAATCGGATTGTGATAAATCCATTTCTTGAAAGATCATATTTTTCTCCTTGTATATGATGTATTTAACAACACTTTCTCTTTCACCTGGTGGAAAGATGGAGTGTTTTAAAGCATTATAATGAGCAAAGCATTAAATGCAATTTTAAATTTCACATACATTGTTAATATTTTTTCTAAAGAGTTCTTGATGTTTTTGCTTTTTTCTTGCTATTTCAGTATTAATTTTATAAAATCTTTTTTTTAAGAAACAGGAGAAAGTAAAATGGCAAGCCCTATCAAACCCAAAATACCTGGAAGCATTTCTCCTTCACCTTTGTTCGAGGGTGCTCTTCAGGCACTGATAGAAATTTTCAATGTTGTCGTCTCAGATGACAATGCCTACTCTCAAGAACAGCAGTGTTTTGACGCCGCTTTAAGAGCTTGTGAAGATAGAGATTGGAAAAAAATAGAAGAAACTAAAACATCCCTTTCCAAAATCAGAGATGTTCTTGGACGCGATCTTTTTTCAGCTTGTATTGATCAAGGATTAACGCCTGCCATCTCTTATATGATAAAACGGCACATAGCTGAAGCTTTTTGTGGTAGAGAACTGAAAGGCACCTTGCATAGAGCTGTACAAAATGGTGATCTAGATGCAATAGGCGTTCTTTTTGGTTATGTATCCCCAAATGATTTCGATGAACAACAAAGAACGCCTTTACACGTGGCCATTCTTTTTAATCAAGAAGAGGTAGTTAGAGCTTTTCTAAAAAATGGTGTGTCAACAACTATAATTTGCCCTTACCCTAGTATAGAATCACCTTTTCTCCTCTCCCCATTAGCTTTGGCTGTTGCCATTGGAAGTAATCCAGTAATTGATCTTCTAATTGAAGAAGGAGTAAAACCGGATCACAACATCAAACATCTTGGAAATCTTCTACATGTGGCTATTCATTTTGGACAAACTTCGACTCTAGGGCATCTTTTAGACCAACATTTTGATCTAATGGTGGTTGCTTTAGAAGCCCGTAATGATGATGATTTATCTCCTCTTAGTTATGCAGCAATGAAGGGAGACATGGAAGCTATAGCTGTTTTACATAAAAAAGGAGCTGTGCTTGATGCTCAAAATTGTGAAGGAAAAACCCCTATGCATTATGCAGCAATAGAGGATGAGGTAGATAGTATTAATCTTTTAGTTTATTTGGGGGCTGATTTTAACATCATGGACCAAAAGGGCAAATATCCCGTTAGATATACTAAAGGAACCACAAAAAACTTAATGAACACGTTAATGCGACAACAAAAATTTTTAAGTAAAAAACCTCCTAATTTTGTTTATCGACCTCCAGAAATCATTGTTTTTCAAGGGGGAGGACCTAAAGGGATTGCTTACGTAGGAGTACTTGAACAGTTAGAAGAACGTGATTTGCTCAAAGACCTTAAAAGAGTTGCGGGGAGTTCTGCAGGAGCAATTACCGCAATGCTTTTAGCTTTAGGATACAAGTCTTCAGAAATCCAAGAACTTTTAACAAAGACCCCACTGACCTCTTTTTTAGACAACCCAGACCCAAAACAAAGTGAAAAACATTTAATCAACACATTCAAAAGCATAGGATTGACCCCTGCTTTTTTACTCAATCCAAAGAAACTGTACGATACGATGAAACTTTTCCACACAGTATCTCGAAAACAAGGGATATGCCAAGGAGAATTTGCAAGAGAGTGGTTTGAGACTCAAATAAAAGCCAAAACTGGAATCGAATATTGTACTTTTGGAGAATTGAATCAAAAGATTCAAGAAGGTCATCCTTTTAAACACTTACATGTCTTTGGAACACGAGTAGGTCAAAGCCGAGAGATTGTGCACTTGAGTTCTGAGGATCCCAAATGTAAAGACTATATTATCTCCGATGCTCTTGTTATTTCGATGTCCATTCCTATTGTTTTTATTCCTCATTGCATCTGGATAAAAAGAGACGATGGAGTACGTATAGAACGTCCTGATTTAGGCTCTTTTTTGGATGGAGGGATGCTTGCTAATTTACCTATCAAAATCTTTGATTGTAGAGGTTTTATTAGACAAGGCTTACCTGAAGGAGAGCAAGCGTACATGGAGTTTAACCGTAGGGTTCTTGGGTTTTCTCTCGATTCTCCGGAAGATAAAACAACTTTAGATCCAAAAGTTACAAAGACAAAGGACATGTTCAAAAGTTTGGTGCTGACCTACTACAAAGCACAAACCCTTATTGGCAAAAGTGACTATGACCGACATCGGGTTGTTCCTATTAGCAATCAGGGTATTGGGTTAATGGATTTTGATCTCTCTGAAAAAGAACAAACAAGTCTCATAAATTCCGGAAGAGCTGCAGTCGAGACCTTTTTGCAAAAAAATGCCACAAAAAGCTCATCTGTGTTTATTCGCCCAGAAGAGGCAAGAAAAACAGGCTCTGTTTTTTATATTGAAGAGATTCATCCGGATTTTTTTGGACGTGAGCAAGATTGTGACCTTATTCAAAAAGCATTTGCTTCACAAAAACGTGATACCCCAACAACGACATACTTATTGTACGGCGAGTCTGGTGTAGGAAAAACAGAGCTTGCAGTTGCTTTTGCTCATAAATATAAGCCTGAATTTTCCTTATGTTATCGTCTTCGCTGTGAAACTATTGAATCTTTGGATAGGAGTTATAGAGACCTTGCGGAAAACCTTAATTTAACTGTAGATGGAGAGTTTTTTGAAGGTGTCAGACGCAGGGTTTTTCATCGTTTACAAAATCATTCTTTTGAAAGACCCTGGCTTTTGATTTATGATAATGTCGTTGGTCCTCTACCTACACCTACATCAGGAGGCTGTGTCCTGATGACTGCCAATGATCCGAAAGTAGTCACAACTGCACACACGCATGAACTTTGTCGCTTTACCGAAGAAGATGCCGTCAATTTTTTAAGACACAAAACACGGCTTGTAGATGATGAAAATATGAGAGCTTTTTGCTCTGTTTACCGTGAACTTGAAGGCCTACCTCTTCTGATAGGTTTTGCAGCGACTAAAATTCAAGAAATGGGAAGAGCTTCGCTGTTTGTAAAAGACTATCAAGACAAAAAAGATCTGCTTAAACTCACATCAACTCGTTATTCAGTTCCTTTAGAAGTGACTTGGAATATGCGCTTAGAGACCTTGCAAAAAGAAACACCTTTAGCTTATGAATGGATTAATCTTTGTGCTTATTTACATGCTGAAGAAGTGCCAAAAAAATGGATCGATCAATGGCTAAAAGATCAAGGTGTAGAAGTTGTAAAAGCCCCTCAATTAGGTTGGGAACTTTTACAATCCCTAATTAAACTTCGTTTGATTCGTTTTGATCGCAATACTCAAATGTGCTCTATGCACCGACTTTTGCAACAGCTTGTTTTAGAGCATGTGGGGCATTCTGAAGAAAGAGTTTCTTATCAAAACAGAACACTTCTTTTATTAGAGAAGATGATTCAAAGTTTTGATGTTAATAAAGTAGACACTTGGGAACAGGGAAAATTATGGGTACCACATGTAGTCGCATTTATTGAAAACCATCCATTAGAAGACCTGGATCAAGAATCTATTGCTAATGTTTATGTCAAGATAGGAAAAGTGAAAAATTTAATGGCAGAATATAAATTTGCATTAGAATATCATGAAAAAGCTTTAAAAATGTATCAAGCACTCTATTTAGATAAAGACCATCCAGATGTAGCCGACTCTTTAAATAGTGTAGGTGGAGCTTATTACACACTTGGGGATGCAAAAAAAGGACTAGAGTATGAAGAAAAAGCTTTAAAAATGAGACAAGCACTCTATTTAGATAAAGACCATCCATCAGTGGCTGAATCTTTAAATAGTGTAGGTGTAGCTTATCACACACTTGGGGATGCAAAAAAAGAACTAGAGTATTTTGAAAAAGCTTTAAAAATGAGACAAGCACTCTATTTAGATAAAGACCATCCATCAGTGGCTGAATCTTTAAATAGTGTAGGTGTAGCTTATCACACACTTGGGGATGCAAAAAAAGGACTAGAGTATAAAGAAAAAGCTTTAAAAATGTATCAAGCACTCTATTTAGATAAAGACCATCCAGATGTAGCCTGGTCTTTAAATAGTGTAGGTGGAGCTTATCACACACTTGGGGATGCAAAAAAAGGACTAGAGTATTTTGAAAAAGCTTTAAAAATGAGACAAGCACTCTATTTAGATAAAGACCATCCAGATGTAGCCTGGTCTTTAAATAGTGT